>Ga0209199_1001888_pt1 | contig 23763 bp, 25 predicted proteins | sample COGITO_mtgs_1105_7_FD_184805 | JGI IMG/M metagenome (GOLD analysis project Ga0209199, IMG submission 184805) | Pelagic marine microbial communities from North Sea - COGITO_mtgs_110523 (SPAdes) (version 2) | ecosystem: Environmental > Aquatic > Marine > Epipelagic ...
AACCCATTGATAATAATGGTATGCACCCGTAGCTCAGCTGGATAGAGCGCTGCCCTCCGAAGGCAGAGGTCACAGGTTCGACTCCTGTCGGGTGCGCCAATTTACCTTTATATTACAATACTTTAAATACGTCCTGCGCACCATTTCACTGAACCGCTTTAACCAGGGCACCCATAGGGCACCCGGCGAAAGTATTTCGAGCCACGAACCCCCTCAGTTTAAACGGCCTTTAATGCCGCCGCGTCTTCGTTAATCTCGTTGATGAAATGTTTTGTCGCCTCAGAAGGCTCGCTATCCCAGTACAACCGATAGCCTGATGTGCCCCCAGGCATACCTCCTTCATCCTCCCCATGAGTTTCAGTCATAAAAGTTGGGCTTCTGGCGACCACTTCGAACAGATACTCTTTGTAGGCAGCCAAATCGACATAAGCATCTCGCTCCAAATCTTCTCCAGCGAACTTCGCTTTGCCAGAGATTGACTGGATAAGCATCTTCAACTCCCCAGGTATTGCGCTGGACCATTCACCCGGGCAGTCGCCCTTGAGAGTTTTGACAACAACTCGCTCGATTTCAGCATCAAGCTCTTCCATAACTTGTAAATCCGCACCCGAGGGCGACGTGAGTGTGGCTGGACAACTTGACATGCCGTCGGCGTAGGGGAATGTTGCATCACAAAGCAGAAAACATTGATCCGGCCAGTCTTCCCAATCTACCGAGTCTGCCTCTTCATCCGGAAATTCAATGTACATATCTATCGTTTCTCAAGACTGGCAGTTTCGGGATTGTACCTGTAGTCGGTGAGAGCACCGTCTTTAAGGTGCTCAACGAGCTCATCAATCGCTGATAGCGGCACCATGAACCATTCTTTAGGGGTTACAGGGTTTCCAAACCGATCTTTGATCTCGACACCTAACCGCGCGTCATCGAAAAACTGATGGATTAGATGCTCAAATTTTTTCGCATTGATGTTGTAGAGTTCATATGTGGCGACAATTTCGACGCCCGCTAAAAGGTATGTCGCTTCTTTATCAGCATTAGCGATCCGCTTTTTTACGTCACCACCTGTAACACCGATTTTGTGTAGGACGTCTCGGTTTTCCTCAACAAACGGGAACTCTGAATTGCTTCGCAAAACGTAGATCGTGCCACTGGCAACATCACCGTCGCCGTGCTTACCAGTAAACAGCGGTCCAACAGATGGATCGGTAATGCGACGAGCTGCTGGGTCCTTGTTAAGGGCTCGTTGCAGAGAACGGCGCAGTATGTCTTGCTCGGTGCCATTATCGTAAATGGCGCGAAGGCGAACATCCTTATGACCGAAATCATTGATGAACTCTTCACTCAGATCAGCGATGTATACTTTCTGCCCAGACAAGATGAAGAAATTACCCTGCACAACTGTGCCGTCATCTTTGTAAGGGCGCGTCTCCCTGACACCTGATTTGAGTTCCTCTTGAACGGCGGAAAATACAGGTTTGAACTTCTCAAAGTCTTTGCACCTGTCTCGGTTTGCAATCTGTTCCGCAGCTTTCTTTTCAGCACTGGTTTTGACGTGCTTTAGCTCAGTTATGTCCTCATCACCAAGATCATCTGCTAGCTCCGCCGCAAGCGCCTTGTGGTCGATGTCTTCAAAATCACCTTCGCCATCTGGTTCTTCAACATCCATCAACCCCTGATGGTCGAGGCTCTGAACGGTGTCACGGCACTCTTGCTTCTTGCAGATTTGTTGTAGGCGAATGGCGTAGATGCGTTCAAAAATATCTCGGTCGGCTCCAACTTCTGGGGCACGGCCATTTTCCTCTACAAACCTCTGTATTTCTTCAAATCCAGCCACAATCCGTTCTTCCCGCGGGTTTGATGGCCCCTTCTTTTCAGGCTCTTCAAAATCTTCCAGGTCAGCGGCAAGGGCATCATGATCAATCATTGTCGTAGCGCCCTTCCTTCGAAAACCTGAGATATGCCTTTGCTCCCTCCGCCATCTTCCTTTCCCACGCGTCATCCGCGGTCGGTGATGGAGAGCGGCCACGCTCCTTCTTGTAGCGTTGTGCCCGAACGGCAAGTTCCAACGCTTCCTCAGGCGAGAGTTTCGTGCGTTTTGCAGAGATGACAGCCGCAACCTGTTTGAGGCTGTCTTCGTTCATCGTTTTTGCGAGGATGTTATAGGCTTCACCAAACGGGTTGATGCTGTCGATTAGGTCAATATCCAGTTCGCGTACATCCATAGCAAATTGGCGGACACCATCAATAAGGGCCGTGTTTCCTTTAACGTTTCCATCATCATCTATAGGGCAAGCGATCTCTTTGGCCTTTTGGGTCAGGTTCAGCGCAGCAACAGCGTGTTGCCGGACAGCTTCCTGGTCTTCATCTTCAAGTTCAGGGAACTTGTCTTTGACAATTTTACCCATGCGAACCTGAGTGAGTTCTTCGGGGATCATCTCCTCATCGAACAAGCCCTTTTCGATGGCAGTCTTATCCTGCACAAACGCAGTGATAATCTCGTTTAAATCCTCATTGCAGATTCGCTTCGCATCGTCACTTTGGGGAACTTTAAGCCCAGTAATTTCAATCTCATACTGACCGGTATCTTGGTTAAATCCGACATTTTCCTTATCTGGATTGTAGCCGCCTTCGCCGTAATCAAAGCCTTCACTCGGCCCATTATCTGCGTTCTTGGGCTTGAAGTTGAACTTAGGTGCTAAAACCTGCTCCATGAGCAGACTGGCCGCTATGGCTTTCAGTGTATCGTTCACGGCATCCGTGACAAGTTCTTCCGACGCATCAGGCTCAGCAATTAAGTTGGTGAAGCGGGCGTGCGTCTTATCCTTGGCATCCCGCGTGGTGCGACCAATGATCTGGACGATTTCTGTTAAGCTGGCTCTGTAGCCAATGGTTAGAGCATGCTCGCACCAAATCCAGTCAAAGCCTTCTTTAGCCATGCCTAAGGCGATAATGATGTCAACGTGGTCGCGATTGTTCTTTTCTTCTGGCCTTTTAATCGCAGCCGAGACTTTATCTCTCTTATTGGGGTCGGGGTCTACTAAGTCAGCAATTCTCAAAACTCTTCCACTAGGTGTTTTCACAAGGTCAAACCCGGTGTCTGGATCAGGGTCGAGCCACTCACCAAGTTGCTCAAGGATGTCTTCAACCTCTTTGAATTTATCTTTTGTGCTCTCTTTCGAGTTCACACTTGGAATGTGTATGATCGTTTTCTCATCAGGGTTTAGGACGGCCAAAATTTCATCCGAATATGCGCCTGAATAGAAATAGTAACCAATATCGAGGCTTTTGAGAAACTCATAGCCATTAAGCTGTTCATAATAGGTGTATGTGACTGTCTCAAAGTTAGCTTCGTCCTCAGGCTCCAAGATTGCCTCGGCGTCTCCCCGAAAATACGAGCCAGTCATCGCAACGATGTGCGCCTTATCCCGCGTAATGAAATCCTTCATGTGCATACCAAGTTTTGCATTTGGATTGGCGCTCACATGATGAAATTCATCGACAGCGATCAGCCTGTCATCAAAAGCTTCAACACCGAACTGATCTGCGGCAAAACGAAATGTCGCATGGGTGCACACCAGCACCTTGTCATCACTGTCCAGGAAGGACTTGACGGATTTAACCTTACCTCCATCTTCACCAGGGGAATTGCATAGGTTCCATTTGGAGGGCACTTCCCAATCCCAATAGAACCCGAACTTGGTCAGGGGTTCGTCATTAAAGCTTGAGCCGATAGACTTCTCAGGGACAACGATGATGGCTTGCTTGATTCCCTGGTTATGTATCTTATCGAGCGCAATGAACATCAACGCACGGCTTTTACCAGATGCAGGCGGAGACTTAATAAGAAGGTACTGCTCACCACGTTTCTCGTATGCGCGTTCCTGCATGACACGCATACCAAGTTCATTCGTCTTCTTTGAGCTACCGTTACAGGCATAACTTACGGATACTGACGGGACTGTCTTGTGCTCAACCATGCCTATGACACCCTCTTGCTGGACGTGCCATCACCGGCAGTCATTTTTGTATAAAGCTCAAACAGCTTCTCAAGCCGTTCCGTATCGTTTTTGAAGCGGCGACCGATGTAGATGCGTTCCAGCACCTCGTCATTGCTTTCATGAGCTTGACGGAGGTTGTTGGGCATCTTTTCAGGATCATAGAGATCGGCAATCGTTGCGGGGAAATGCGCCTCGCGTGCCAGAAGAATGTCTTCGGCACAACGTGTTAAGTCTTCTTTGTTTTTCTCAGTGAGCGTGGGTACAGGGAAGGTGTTCCATCCAAGAGTGTTGGAATATCGATAATCAGTCTTTAAACGCCCACAAACTGAGGCAACCCATATTAGGTGAAGTCGTGAACCGAGAAGGGCCAAATTCCATAGCGGTGCATCGTATAACGCAAAAGCTTGGTTTGTAGTCAAAGATTGATGTGATTTAAGTGCTGTTGGAAGAAACTCTCGTTGCTCAGATGAAATTGTTGGAACTAAAATCAAATATTCCCTGGCAGTATTCCGGTCCCGATATTGATGCGGACGGCTAGCAAGTTTATTCAACGATTTATCTCTACTTTTAAGCCGTGTGTTCTTCACAGCTTCAATTCTCTTCATGAGACCAGCATCACTTAATGCAGCATCCAAATCTTCGTCATCAATCCAAAGACAATATCTCTCCAGCCCTTTAATGAACTCTTGAGCACCATAAACTGGCCTGACTAAGTGAGATAAGTCAGGGCGGCGTTTGAGCAATTCTTCTTTATCGTTTCTGTATAACGTAAGATGGTTTCCATCACCTGGATAGTTTCCCAAATTCATGTTGGCTATGGCACTCAACGGTTTTGAGCGTTTTGTTACCATAAAATCAGGAGCAGCTACTAAATACGCGTTTATATTTTTTACATCATGCGCGATGGAGGTTCCATCGGCAGCTAAAGAAAACAACTTTTTAGTTAATCTTGAGTGATTTGAAATCGCCACGATCGCGACCGTCACCCCCGCGTTGTGTGTGGCTAGGTTTGCCCATTTGAAACTCGTATGTGCAAACACAATTTTCTGCCCAGTATTAAAAATTAGAGGCCAAAGAGTTGGCACAAGTTGACCCTGGCAGATTGAGTTTGTGGAAACAAATGCGGTAGATGCTGTCGTGTGCAAGCTGTATTCGGCAGCCTTTAAGAACCATCCAGAAACATAATCAAATGTTTTCCAATTTTTGCAGTGGGTTTGAAAAACACGCTTTAAGTCTTCTTTTTGTTCTGGTTTTTGCTCTTTAAAACCTTTGTACGGTGGGTTCCCACAGATATATGTCTCCCCACCTTCATTCTCAAAATCGATCGCTGCTTGATCTAAAGGCGTCTCGAACAAGTCTTCGGCAGCCATTTTCACGCCCGTTCCGGTAGGCGGGCAGATCGACAACCAGTCCAACCGCAAAGCATTCCCACAGGTGATCCAGTTCTGGGTGTCGAGTGGCAGGAATACAGCCAACGCTTCTTTCTGTCCTCGATACTGAACATCACATTGGAACTCAGCGATGATCAGCGCCAACCGCGCAATCTCAGCCGGGAAATCACGCAGCTCAATTCCTCGAAAATTTGTTAGCGGAATTTCTGAGCGAATGTCAGCTTCACCACGGCGTTTATTGATTTCGGCCTCAATAGCTCGCATTTCCTTGTAGGCAATGACGAGGAAGTTGCCAGAACCACAGGCCGGGTCAAACACTCTGATCTTCGCTATCCGTTTACGCAAGTTGAGCAGTTTGCGCCCATTATCACCGGTAGCTTCTAGCTCCTCTCTTAGGTCGTCAAGGAAGAGCGGATTTAAGACTTTCAGGATGTTCGGGACGCTGGTGTAGTGCATCCCTAGTGCGCCGCGCTCTTCATCATCCGCAACGGCCTGTATCATTGAACCAAAAATGTCCGGATTGATTTTCGTCCAGTCTAGGCTGCCGATGTGCATGAGGTATTTACGGGCAATCTTGCTGAAACGCGGCACATCTGTGCTACCCGAGAACAAACCACCATTCACATAAGGGAATACATTTGCCCAACGAGGGAGGCCCGAACTCTCTCTATCCTCAGGCTTCGTGTTCATAGCGCGGAATATCTCGCCGATGACCTCATGTGTATTCGAGGCATCGCTTTCGCTCATCTGATCAACTTGTGTGGTGAGCTGGTTCTCACCCTTGAAGATGTCCGTATCTTCGGCGAAGAAACAGAAGATCAGACGCGCCATGAAGTGGTTCATGTCCGACCGGCGATCAGCGTCAGACCAGTCAGGATTATCTTTCAGAAGTTCAACATACAGGCGGTTGAGGCGGCCTGTTGCCTTGATGTCGAAGGCGCTTTCACGGATTTGTTTGACGGTTGTGATACCTGCCAACGGCAAGAAAAAACCAAAGTGGTCTGCAAAGTCGCTGTATTCGCAGGCGACAGTCTCGCCGGTGATCAGGTCCTCAGCTTCAAGCGTCTCACCATCCGTAGCCAGTATGAACTTAGGCTTCCCTTTGGTGTTTGCGCTACTCGCCCTAAGGGTTTCGAGCGTACTGGACACCTGCCCATCATAGCAGACAGCCATGTGGATGTTGTTGCGCTGGAGAACGCCGCCATCGACGTCTGTATGGTTCGTGTTGCCGCTTTTTAGCCTCTTGATTGCAGTCGGCTTGTTTCCAAAGGCTTCCAGAAACTGGAAAGGGAAGTTTTCAGCATCAAACGGATCTTCCGCTAGATTGGATACGGCTTCTTCAATCTCAACAGCGTTCACTTGCCGTCATTCCCTATCTTTTTCTGGTTTGCTTGATTGAACTTCAATCCAATTTTCGATTTCAGCTCTTTTAAACCGCCATGAGCCACCGACCTTGAAGCCAGGAATCTTCCCTTCTGATACTAGGCGGTAAGCCGTTTTTTCATTGAGTTTGAGATATCCGGCCAACTCCCTAACTGTCATAATATCGTCGGTCATCGCTCGATCCCAATTGCTGCTAAATGAGAAAATAACGGAAAATTTCTCAATGAGCAAATGGGCGTAAACAAAAGCAAATCTAACGAGGGAAGCTGGTGTAGCAAAATTAAGCCTTTTCCTCGCGCAACTGCTTTAAGCGAAGCAACATTGATAGCGTCTTCTCGAATTTGCGATCCAGATAGGCTTCCCATTTTCCCAATTCATTAAAACGTTTTGGGTCGAGGCTCTCCCCGTAAGCTTGCGAACGCACATCATCAACATACACTAGTTGCCGTTCCGAATTGGCAATCCACGGCAATGCAACAAACTCCAACCATTCAGCCAAACTTTTGGAGGATGCTTCTCGTGGCGTCTCATTAACATCCTCCCCCTCTTCGACGATATCCTGCCACCAGTCACGCGTATCTTGGCGCAACGCTATGATAGCCGCTTCGTATTCTCCGTTCTGAGCCAACTTGAGAGCACTTTCTGTCATTGCCCGGTCTTCAAGCGCATCTTCAAAACCGTCCGAAACTTTATCAGGTGAAGAGGACACTGCCTCTGAAACCTCAATGCCATCTGCCCGACCTCCGACATGGGCTAGCGCATTCTTGGCTGTATTGGAGTAGCTGGCAAACGTCTTGTTTAAACCATGCCGGTGCAGCGCCGCTTCTGCCAAGCCAACACGTTGTTTGCGCCAGATTATCCCTGCCAGTTCCTCAACCAGATGGCGCTCCGTAGGTCCTTGGGGGTCATGCTCTTCGAGTAACGTTGCAAATAGAACTTCGTACTCTTCCGGTTCTTCCCAGGGTAAAAGGTGCTCCGTTTTTACCTCTAAGTTTTTAGTCATATCCAAAATCCTTTTTCCGTAGTTCGCTGATTGAGTCGGGAGATTATTCGGATGGCGACATCATTCGTAACCGCGTCGAGTGTGACTATTTCGTCGATTAGGCGCTGGTACGTTTGATGATTCATGCCCTTTGGTCTTGGCGGAATGTTCTGCCAGCCGGTTTCGCCACCAAGCCGAACTCGGATGCGATTGGCTCGCCGTTGGGCACGATCACTCTCCCGTTCTCGTTGGCTCGGATAAGAGAGTCCATGACAGTGCCGACACCGAAACTCTCCACGCACATACAGCTTTAAGACCCGTTGACGGCAGCCGGAGCAGACAAAGTAGGGGCGCTGACCACCAAACCTGCAATCAACCCAAGAGATGCAGATGGTTTGCTGATGATGAACCCAATCGCCGTCGGCTACCCTGCTGTTGTAGGTCAGCGTGACACCATCGGAGTTTGAGCAGATACCAACTTCCCCTGTCTTTTCCCCATCGCGTGACCACTGACAGGTCCCGGTCCACCTTGCTGTCAAAGCACCGCTCTGGTTTAGCGAGCTTACGTCCAAAGACAAGCAATCGCCTGTTGTTGGTCGCCCAGATGCGTTCCATCCGCCGCTGCCTAGGCCACCCATTTGTCGAAATCTCCTGCCAATTTGGCCACCCCGAAGGGGTAAAAGGGGTAAAAAGGGGTGTTTTCAACCGAAGATAATTCTGAAACCAGTTTTTTGAATTTTATGAAATCGAATTCCTCCCGGGCGAAAACACCCCTTTTTACCCCTTTTACCCCTTCGGCGGGAGCGCGGCCAAGTTGGCGATGGTATTTATTCAGCGGCATCACTCACCTCCTGCTGACGTTCAACCAACCACTTGGCCGAAGTCTTGGATTTTGAACTCTGGTCGGCTTTTTGCAGGCGATATCCCCCTAGCCACTGGTTGACGAATTTCTGAAGAAGGGTGGCGAAGGATTTGGAATTCAACCGGCCATGAGGAACCAAGTCGGAGATCGCATCACTGAGCCCTTTCTTATGGGCATCGTTCCACGTCTCGTTACAATCCTGCAGAACCTGCTTAAGCTGAACCGGCTCTGGCCCGTAAACACCAAACCACGTTTCCAGCAGTACCTCGCGCCCGGCTTTTTGTGGGTCTTCGGCTTTGTTCCGCTCAAACAGCAGCGCGGGGTCAGGAGCACCGGCCCAGATGATGGGTTCTCGGATCTGGCGATCCCATTCCTGAAACCGCGTCGGCTCACAAGCCACACACTTGCGGCTACTGAATTTGTCCTGCCACCTCAACAACTGCCGACGGTAACCCGCCAGGATAATGAGTGCATGATATAAAAATTCGGCGCGATGATCCAAGCACCACGCCTCGATATCGTCGCGCGAAAATGGGCGCCGGTCGGGGTTTTCACAATTTGCATCCAGGTAGATGGAGAGCGTGCGAGTATTGAAATCCCCCACTGGCTGAATGTTATTTCCTGTGAAACACCAAACGACATTCGTTGGAGCTTCACCCTCTCGATTTTCGCCAAGGATACGGCGGCGATATTTCTCCGCCGTACAGGCTTTCGCCAACTCGTCGCTCTCGATGCGTCCCCCTTCCGGCAGGTTATCGAACAGCACGATGGGGAGCCCTTCCATCAAGATCGCAAGAAGGTGTTTTCCCATCTCTTCATCGTTCGTTGGCCAGGAAGTCACCGGCACACTGGTACCGTGAACGAGGTGGGACATCAGGCGGATCAGCGCCGTCTTTCCGGTACCCTGGACTGGTGCGGAAGTGGCGAACATCGGCACACCTTCGCTGCCGATTAGCAAACGCCGCTGGATGGTGGTCAGGATCATCGCGACCGCACCAGCACGATCCAATTCTGTGGCAAAGGGGAAGTCTGCCAAGGCTTGATCGCAGATCCAGGCATACGACTGTGCCGCTATCTTCTCCGTTATAATTTCTGGAAGCTCAGGAACCATCTCGGCTGGCACGTTTGTATAGAAGCCGGTACCGGGATCAAACCCACTTCCCTGTATCAGAGAGCCATCAGGTTTAACTGCTGGGTGCTCGATAATACCAACAAGCGCGCGGGCACGCTTGTGACTGACCTCGAGCATGGTGTGAACAAGTTTCGGCGGGGCTGGAACTTCATATATTGCGCCAAACGCACCGCGTTCAAGGAACGCGCAGGAGGCCATCAATCGGATGCCGAGCTCGTGTTGCTTATAGCGATTTATTGCAAGCCCCAGCGGAGCCTCGGTGCTTTCTTTCTCTCTTTCCCTGACAACCTCGCGAACCGTGCTGGGCCGTTTTCGGGTGACTGTAACCAAGCCTTGCGTGTGTGTTAAAACGAGGTCATTGCGCTCATCTTGAAAAACAGCAGATTCGACCTCCAGCAAGATGGTCGGCAGGGCGACAGGCCGGTAAAAAACGGATGTTCGGCCCTGAGCCTCGATCTTTGCCAACAGATTGTCGTTGGCAGCTTGAATGCGTTCCAGCTCCCACTCTTCTTTAGCGGCCCTCAGATCTTCTTTAAGGACCTGGACACCGGCACCAGTGCGGTTGTTGACCCACTCTATAATTTGCCGCTGTTGACCTGGGTCCATAGATTTCAATGCATCTGTCCAACGTTCTCGAACTTCCTCATTTGTTAAGCTGGACAGTCGGCCGATCCACGCTTCGGGCATCAACCTGTGAAGTTCTGCGTCAGGCAGTACATATTTAATGCGTGTCCCATTATCGAACAGGAATGGAGCAAAATCGGAATGTAACCCGAGGATGCCGTTCCACGAAGTCGATTGCCGAAATGTCGATTGGCACCGGAGTTTTTGATGATCGCTTGTCCAGAACGCCATCAACGTAAGGGGGCAAGCCTCAGTTTCAATGTGCGTTTCAGCGGTCAGGAAACGGTCGTTAACAACAACGGGGATGCGGATGCGGACACGCCTGACCTGCCCGTCAATTCCAAGCGCGCTTTTATTCCGCATTTCAAAGCGAAGCCTATTGCCCGTGGTTTCTGCGACTTGCTTGATCTCGACATCCGTCAAATCACAAAGGGCATGGGTATCCAGACGCTGCATGATCAAATCACCTCAATTTCGGATGGGGTCAGTGTCACCCCCCGCCCTTTGACGGTTGGCGCGCCCTCATAAACGAGCCGCTCGCGGGAAAAGGTTGTTGGATCGAAAATTGACCACTGACGGTGCCCAACGATTTCCTCCGGATTGTCCTTTGAGTGCAAAGGGCGCATGAAGCCGTACCCCGCGACAAAGGAGCGTTGAAGCAACGTTGCACCAAACCGCTCAAGATCCTCGCCATCCGATATCGGTACATAATAGTGTCTGCCAGCTGCCGACATTGGTTCGCCATCGACCAGGACGCGACCTGTAGAGCTGGGAACTTTGACCATTGAGATTTCTTTGAGACCGGGAATCATCGAAGACATGGCTTCAAGCCACTCATCATCGTCCATCTCGGCAAGACGCTCTGGCATTCCCTTGACCTCATCACGGTCAAATAGCATCCAGCTTGTTGGCAGCATATTCGGCTTCACACGGGCAATGTGACGTTGCCCATCAATGCAATGCCAACCGATCAAGCGATCGCCATCGTCCCTATCCACGCCCAAGTGCTCTGCCAGGAACTTTTTGGATGAGACATTAAACTCTGGACCAACGGCTAATGGCTCGTTGTCATCAGGCTCCGTTTGAGGGAAATAACCGCTCGGAACCAACGTGGCGGTCGGATCATCAGAGACTTGACCTAGCAACGCCGCCATAGCTTCGCAATCTGGGACATAAACCGTCGTGCCAACCGCATTAAAGAGCGGTGGTCCAGCCTGCTTGGCAACCTCACCGGATCGGTTCCGCTGGATTAGCTTGTTGGCCCGCCCGGTGAGACGAAGAACGGTGACGAAATCGGCTGTGCTCATGAGTTCTGCCCCTTGGTTTTCAGGGCGGACAACTCAGCAGTAGAACTTACCAATGGGGACAAGACCGATGTTGCGTATGCATCCAAATCAACGGGGGAATAAAGTGCGTGCTTTCCGTCTTTCCTGAAAGCAGGGCCACCCCCGACAGTCGCGTACTTTGCTAGTGTTTTAGGGGAGCGCGTTATTCCCCATTCTTCCGAAAGATACGTCGCAGCATCTTTGCGGGGTATAAGTCGAACTTTTTCCATGACAGCCTCGTTGTTCAGTAAATCAACGAGGCAATTAGATCAGCCAATAAATTGGCAGGCTAATATGGCAAATTGGCAGAAATCAATTTGCTGCCAATTTATCGCATCCTATAGTCATCCATATAGATATTGAACATTCGGCAGAGGGGACAACTAGTAATGATGCCCATGGACAATAGCACCGATCCCCCACTGCGTGATCTTACGAAAGAAAACGTCGAGTTGGAGTTCGGCAGATTCGAAGAATTTACGAAGACCAAGGCATATGATGTTCTTTCAGAAGTGCTGCAATCACCACCGTGGATGAAGCGAGAAGAGAGTAATGCAGCCCTCCGCGAGTTAGTTGGCTTAGCTGATTTGTGGCATGATGAGGGTGAATTGTATTCCCTCGGACTTGATGATCTTCAAAGCGAATAGTTTTGTTTTAAAATAAATAGCGGTACTTGTGATGAATGAAAAAAACCAAGACCAAGAAGATTGGGGATTGGAAGAATTTATTGATGCTTACAGGCGCGATGATTTCGAGCAAGCATTTCAGATATGTCTAGCTGGTGCGAACCAAGGGTCAGCGGAGGCGCAAGTTTATTGCGGCGAGTTTTACAAAAATGGAATCGGCGTCAACCAAGATATAGACGAAGCTATTCGATGGTACACTGCGGCATCCGAACAAGGTGATACGGAAGCAAAATTTTCTCTCGGTTTTCTCTACGCAAGCGGGACCGGAGTTCCACAGGATTACGAGAAAGCTCGTATCTGGTTTGCCGAGGCAGCAGAGCTAGGAGACCCTATTGCTCAATGTGATTTGGGGAGAATTTATAGAGAAGGCCTAGGTGTCGAGCAGAACTTAGAAATAGCTTTCGACTGGTATTCAAAGGCAGCGAGCCAGGATAACGCTATGGCTCAACTTGTGATCGCCCAAATGTATGAAGATGGGGAAGGTGTTCAAGCGGATCCAACGCTAGCAATGGAGTATTACGAGAAATCTGCAGATCAAAACTATCCTGAGGCACTGGTTGAGCTTGGCGTGAAATACGAAACAGGCAGGGGGGTTGATCAAGACGCCGTGCTCGCTGTTTATTGGTATGGTTTAGCGGTAGACCAAAAATTTCCAGCAGCTTTTTCCTTGCTAGGCAACATGGTCTTTAGAGGACAAGGCGTTGAAAAAGATTGGGACCAAGCATTTAAGTTATTTTATGCTGCTGCTGAACTCGGCAACCCGATGGGACAGTACAATCTCGCGTTATGTTATGGTCAAGCGACAGGGACCGAACAAAACTACGAGCTCGCTGCACACTGGTTTTCAAAAGCAGCAGAAAAAGGACATATTGATGCTATTGTGCGTCTCGCGGAACTAACACTCGAAGGCGAAGGTGTAGAGCAAGACGCAAGAAAAGCTTTCATCATGTTGCAAGCGGCTGTTGACAGAGAAAGTGTAGAGGCGACCCGTTTGACGGGCTATTGCTTTGAGAATGGGGAAGGTGTCGACAAAGATGAAGAAGCTGCTTTTAACTGCTATAGCATTGCAGCTGCATCAGGAGATCCAAAAAGCCTGTTCGGACTCGGAGCCTGTTACGAATACGGGATAGGTACCGATATAAATCACCCTAAAGCCGCCGAAATATACTATGAAGCAGCCCGGCGAGGAGATGCTTCCGCGCAATATAATCTTGGCCGAATGATGGTTAACCAAATTGGCATACAAAGAGACATTGAAAATGGTCTTAAATTCTTTCACCTTGCGGCCGAGCAAGGGCATGATAACGCGCGAGAGGCTTTAGACTATTTAACTGCTCAGGGCATTACCCTTGAAAGCCTCTCTAAAACTCCAGATAAGCTGAATTAAAGAGGAAAGCCTATGTTGGTTCCACTATCTGTAAGGCTATTGCATTCGCAAATTCCGATAGTTTCTCGGTGTTATAATCATCAGTGATGCCGAGATTATGTATGCATTTTAGTGCATCCGATTTTGATATAAATATCCCTCGATAAACATCAGAGGTGCTTTCGTATCCACCCTGGCCACACTCTCCCGCAAGGATAGAAATATATGCGACGCGCCCGTCCGTATGCTGGGTTTCGTATATGTAAGCGACATCAAGTTCGATCGTCTCAATAACCGTCGGTACCCAGGCAGCAATGAAAGCTTTATATTCGTCAAGAGACGGAGGACTACCGTTACTGATTTCGTCAGCTCTCATCTCTGATATGCCTGCAGCTTCAAGTAATTCTATGTCCCAGTAAGATTCCCAATCTGGCAATTCAATGCAGGTTGAGAGTGCATGGAAATCTGTTATGAAGGCAGCTCCATAAGTCACTTTACATTCAAAGATATCATACGGGTTAATATTTGCGCAGAACGCGCTCTCGTCGAATTGATTTCGGTAGACGCCATCTATCGCTTTGTCTATCTCAGCTTGAAACGTATTTGACTCCGAATTCATTGGCCCGTCCTTACTATTTTAAGTCCCTATTTTGCTGCTTTGGGGCACCTTTAGCGGTCCATTCTTCTGGGGCTAAATCCCGACGCAGTCCACGCATGAACTCACGAGGGATTGAGACGCCGAAGTGCTCTCTCGCAGCTATAAGATCTTCATCACGGGAGGGCTTTTTTGATTCCTTAGCAAAGCCTTCGATGTAGTTTTGATACCATGATCGAACAGCGGCCTTAGAAAATCTCGGCGAAGCATCAATGTCGGGTTCGGCCTCAATACCGGAACTCAGCGGTTTGGCTTTTAGCGATGAGGATAAATGCGGCTCAAAGTCACTGGCCTTGATTAAGACCGGACGCGTGGAAGTCCAACCGCCTCCCTTATCTAGTTCAAGCCAGCCTCGCTCAAATATGCGTTTGCCCTCTTCCGATCCCCAAATATGAGATTTTAGAGCGGCGATTTTGCCGTCAATTGCCACAACATTTGCAGTTAGCGAACCCGACCAAAGCAGTTGCCGCAGAAAAACATCTTCCACCTTCTCACGCCTCGACCTGACAGCTAAAGCAGCATTGAACTTGTCCGATAGGCGGCTCTCAATTTCCTGCATTGTCTTTTTTGAAAGAGTTGGCAGATCGCCTAGCGGCATGAAAGGCTCTTCGTCGTCGTTGATAGGTGTTTTGCGCAGTTCGTATCGCTTGTTTGGGTCGCCGCCATATATCTCGCATTCCAATTCACATTGGGCGAATAAAACAGCATCTCGGAAAGCAACATCCGTTTCATGTTCGATCTTGCTTCTAAATTTTTGGCCTCCGAACCCTGTTCTGAAGTACCCACGCTCATTCCCAGTCCATTCGTCGGGATACATATCTCGCCCCATAACGTCGACTGCTGCCTCCAATTCGATATAACCCACTGGCATAGGGGCTTTCTCAATTTTGGGTCCCAGTGGGTCGCTGTATCCGTTCTTGGGTATCTTTGGCATCTTGCATTTGTCTCGTCAAAAAGGGGATTATCGTTCTTTCGCAGTGGGTAAGGGGATCACCTCAGCGCCGTGTACCGCGTGGCCATCCATGCGTGCCTCTATCAGCTCAGATATTCGATCAGCAGCAGAAACTAATGCTTTGTCTATCAGGTGAGTGTAACGCGCTGTTGTGGAATGCCGACCATGGCCAAGGAGGCCAGCTATTGTAATTTCTGAATATTCAAGTTCGCTGGCTGTGGTCGCGAAAGAATGTCGGAGTGTATGAATCGTGACGTCTACCAGCCCCGCCATCTCGCACGCTTTTCGAAAAATCTTCACGTCATTTAGATGACCATTGCCGCGTGTCGCTGGGAAAACAAAATCACCTTCTGTGATGCCGGTGGCATTTCTGATGATATCCATTGCGTAACGCCCAACAGCACGCACCTGTTGACCGCTTTTTGTATCATCAAACCGAAAACATTGGTTATGCAGGTCTGCCTCGGACCGGCGAAGACTGAATATCTCACCTTTACGGCAGCCGGATAGTGCCAGAACTCTTATGGCACTGACTGCAACAGGGTTTGCCCCTGCTTCTTTAAGAGCTTTAAGCGCGTTACCTAACGCCTGATATTCATCGGGTGACAGAGAGCGAGACCGCTTTTTATCCGGCGCACGCTCAATACCGGTGACTGGATTATCAGGTCGCAAGCCCTCTTTGACAGCATAAGAAAATATTGATCCTAGAAGCCCTACGGTCCGCCGTGCCGTACCATCCCCCCCGGTTACACGTGCTTTGCCGCGTGGTTTTGTTTTTTCAACTGTCGCAGTCTTACCAAGGCGGACGTCGTGCATGAACTTCTCAACGTCTTTTGGCGCAACTTCGCTCACCCTGAGCTTGCCAAGCAATGGCTTTATATGGCGATTGATTCGACCCAAATCGATCTCAAGCGTGCTGGCCTTCTTGGGTTTGCCGCGATAAGTAACCTTTCCGGCATTTGCATCCCGCAAATAATCGTCACATAACTCTGCAATTGAGCCGGCGGTCGAGAGCGCGTGTGCCTTCTGGCGTTTTTTCTCCTCCGCTGGGTCTTCACCCTTTTCAACGCGACCTAGAATCTTTCGCGCCTCACTACGCGCTTCATCAAGCGTGAGACGTCCGTACTGGCCAATTGTCAGCCGCACCTTTTTAAAGGTTACTGGGCTTCGGTACTGAACAAAGAACGTCTTAACCCCTGAGGGCTTGATCCGGACCCCAAATCCTCGTGGGTCATCATCCCACAGGCGGATTTCCTTACTGTCCTTGGGAGTGCTCGCATCAATCCTGCGCTTGGTTAAGCCTACCATGATGGCGCCCTGTCATTCTTGGGGCACCCCGGGGGCACCCCCCATAGGGAATGAAAGTAAATATGATCAACGACCATTACCCTTAAAGTAAGGCATAATCAAATGTTTTACAATGGTATATGGAGGCAAAGAAAACTTAAGGGCACCTGAGAAATTGTAAGGAATGCACTGACACTTACCCTCCGAAGGCAGAGGTCACAGGTTCGACTCCTGTCGGGTGCACCAACGATTTCAATAGCTTAGCTATTCACCATAGTTTCAAGTATTTACTCTAGTAATCAAATAGCAATCAATTGGTAGCTTTTGGCAGGTGCTCAATATGGTTGATTTCTGTGGGGATAAGCGACTTGCTCTCAGGGTCCACTATGATGCGAACAACCGTGATCTTTTCTTTGGCAGCGGAACTATTTTCTAATAGCTCAAGCCGTTGCTTTAAGCGCTGTGCCATTATTGTTTTTTAGCCTCTGGGCGATTGCCCCAGATAATTCGTTCCTCATTGGCTTTATTGTCTGGTGAGGATTTGAGCATCCCCCACAATATGACTTCCCTTGCTTCTGGCTCCGAGCGCACCCTTTGCTTTTCAATCTTCCTCAGGCGCATTTTCATCTGTTGCATAAGGCCTCCGCTAGCTGGGCTTATTATTTGGATGCATGCTCTAGGACCTGAATGCGCTCTTCCAATTCACTGGTCTCAATGGTCTTGCGAAAGGTCTCAATAATACCAGAGATGGCACTAGCTTCTGAAGGCGTTACAGCCCCGTCTGCCAATGCTGACAATAATGACCCCATGACGGCCACACTGTCAGAAGCCGTTTTCATTGCAGGCATTTCAAATGTTACAGGATGATCTTTCCTTGGTGGGCAGATGCGCTCCATACACAGGCGCATCGCGACGCTGTCACCGTCCATTGCCCGTTCAACGCATTTCCTTGTTAGCTTTTCAGCCTCACCATCAAGCAACGTGTCTACTGCGATAGAAGCTCTGTTTCGCGACCCCTTAGGACGGCCTTTAGGGTTGCCTGACTGACCACGCTTAAACGGCTTTCCTCGCTGCTTTTCTGTTGTTTTGCTTGCTTCAGTCATTATAGAACATAACACGAACACGCATATAATAGAAGAGACGTCTTTTATTGTGCCCAAGTAGCAAAATCTGATTGTAGGCTTTGTTTGATTTCTAAACTTTGTTATTCAACTTCTGGGCCATATAAGCCCCAAGTTAAATTTTCTTTTTTAAAGGTACCAATCGGAACCACTTCTGCAATAGGCCCCCCCGGCGCGCGGAATTTTACTGGGACTTTACCGGGTTCACTTAACACTTTGCCGCCGGCATCAATGAGGCTTTTTGTAAACGCTTCCACATCGTCAACTTCAATCGCAAAATGATGAATGCAGGGAGCTGGACCAGCTAAATCAGCTTCTTCGGCTTCATCGTTGTCGTATTGCATCAAAGTTAGGTCCATAGAGCCATCTGTCAGATGTCTTGATGTATGGCTTTCTTTTTTGCCTTCCTGATTTTAAATGGCTAATGTCATCCTAACCAATCAAGTTGTTTATTTTTATAAGGGTGTCTTAATGCTAATTTATTTTCGTGTTGGTCTGGTAATGCTGTTGTCTTCCATGATTGTGTCATGCGGGTCTTCTAATAAATATAAAGAGCCAGCTACTAATATTGCCACAAGTGAAGTAAACATTTATCGACCAAGCAGCCCACTCACTCTGACCCAAGGCGTCAAGGTGGCGGTTGATGATGAATTTGTTGATAAAATTTGGCATAGCGAAACTCTTCGTTTCAATGTACCCCAAGGGGTTAGTGAATTTGAAACTAGTGTTGGTTTAAGCTTAGGCTTGCCCAATATAACCGGCTTTAATGGTGCACGTGATTATGAGCAATCCTTTAATCTCAAGCAGCCTAAACATTTTTTTAAAATAACCTTTAAGCCATCTTTGTTAGGTGGACAGCACGTCATTACAGAAATAGACGCTAAAGAATTTAAAGAGATAAGCAAAAACTGAACGCTGCCAATACCCTTTTCTAATTTAAAGAAACTATAAAACAGATGGCTCTTTTTTATCTTCTGTCCTGCTATTGAACTATTATTTTATTTTTGTATTTTATTTAATTTTTTTGAGAATAATTTTAGGTTTAATTATAACATTATTAGAGGGTGGGGTGTCGTTCCCATTTTTAATAATATTTGTAATATCTATATTGGGTAATTCAATATTTCCTTGCCTCGTTGCATTAGAGCTGAGCCCATCTTGTGTAATAAATTCTTGTTTGTAGTACTCATAATTATCACCTGAACCACCGCAAGAAGACCCCATGCAAGGAATTTGATTTGTGTTGTTTCCAAAATCGTAATTTCTCAATTCTTGAGGAATGTTTATATCAATTTCTGCGGTTCCACTTCGCCCGCAATTAGAAATATAACTCTCGTGGTATTTGTTTTCAGGTGAAACAATAAATTTATCCACCTGTGTGTCGATGAGTGCAATCATAGGGAGTAAAAAACGAGTTTTCTGATCTTTGGTGATTTCTTGGTTTCCATCCAACTCAAGTGTACCAAGAGATGCCACTTCAATGTTTTCTGGTTTCCACGTGGGACCAAGTGCTGTGATTATATTTTCTGCATATGAAGTGTATGCAACTTCATCACTTATACGGTTTTCTTTATTGCCTAAATTATTTCTTATAGCTACTAAATCGCCGTAGCAGAACTCTTGTTCATCAATCTGCTTAGCAAACCATTCGTTTTTTGCTTCTGGGACGGAACTATTTTTAGATCCCGCGTCTTCTGATAAATGAGCAGCAAGAAGGTTCAATAAGACCCTTTCTTGCCCTTGGCAAATAGGGTTTTGATCCATGCTACAATAAGAAAGACCATTGCTTTCTAGAACAAATTTGTTTTCTTTTTCGGGTGCGTCTTCAGACTTTTTTGAATTTTCAGCCTCGGAAATGCTTTTGTTATTACTAGAGTTCGAGCCAGTAATATCATTTTCACCATTTTTCTTTTTTTTCTTTTTAAGTATTACGCCAACTGCAACTCCGGTAGCTGCTGTGCCCATAATCACTTTACTTGTTGGAATTTCTTTTTTGTTAAGTTCTGCGTTATCTGCATTCAAGCTAGGAGGAAATAGGGCACCAAAAAAAACTATAGCAATGAAGTAAATCAAAGCTGAAAATAGTTTCATATTTAACTCCTAAACCTACATGTGAAACTCAAGAATGATTGATTTTATGGTAGTTTATTTGTGTCATTATTAAGCTTGAAATTTACTTATGGGCAAAGCATTACCATTGAAGCAGAGTCATAGCATACCGTCTCTTGAACTTTATCTGACAGCCCTTGTGTTATTGCAATGTCATTAATCAATGCATGATTATCAACTATACCACCAAATAAATGGGTAGTCCAAAACGCGTTCGCATAGCGATCGCTGTACACTTCTTCACGAGCATAACGTGCAATCGTTTTAAAGCTCATTCCTTCATATGTGGGTAAAAGAAGCTCTTCTGTGGCCTTTAATATATTATCCAAGTTTACGCCCCCTAACAATTCAACGACCTCTTTTTTTGCTAACGGTGACATCAGGTTTAAATTTTCAACTACGATTTTTAAGTTCCTAACATCACTTAATCTAAGTTTATTCGAATTTAGTGTTTCTACATTTACATATTTTTTCAAAAATACGTTGGGGTAACGATTGACGATTGGTATGGTTTTGGTATCAAGGCTTTTCGTAACTTCATCAAACGCCATCAATATGCTTATCGTTCGAGAATCGATTAGAGGGGGTGGTGTTTGTGCCACGGCTGGCTGACACAGCATCAAAATAGTGAAAACAATAGTTAGGAATGTTTTTTTATACATAATCTTTAAATCTCAATTATTAAAAAGGGAGGGAAGTTGAGAGAGACAGACTATCACTATGAAAAGCTGCTGTTGATTCTTGTCGTTTATAACCAGCCTGAACTAATACGTTATTTTTGAGCTTATAGCCGGCCCCAAGACCAAATTCAACGTAGCCTTTTCTTTTAGAAAGCGTGATGAGCTTGTTAGAAACACCTAAACCAACAGATGCACTCCCACTCCATACTTCTGAAAACTGTTTGGTTAGGTTTAATTTTGGCGCAAATATTGTTGTAGAATTTGGGCTAATAGCTTGCCGCACTCCAAGAGATGGTGTCAGCATATAACCATCATCCAATTGAAATGGTTTTGATACGTTTAGTGAGGCGGAATAACTATTTGTTTTTGTTTCAGAGATTTTCTGAGAAAGAATAAAATTCAATCCGTCTGAGTGACTATGAGCATATGATAAGCTACCGCCAACTGACACGCCATTGTCTAAAACTTTATTGTAGCCGAGCCCCATACCAAAAGACTTGCCATCAAATTCATTGCGAGAGCTAATCGTTTCGGTGACTGAACCAAAACCAAAACCATATACCGTGTCTCTTGGTGTCATTTGTCTCGATAAAGAAATTGAGGCTGACCTTAAAGAAACATCAGTGTGCCGAGCATTCATTTTAGAATAACCTGCAGACAGAGATGCTCTATTAACTTTTGGTTTTGCTTTATCTTGCAATTGAAGCAAAGCTTTTTTGAAACTATCAACTAATTTTTTATCAGAAGCTGAATCTGCGGAGGACTGTGCTGGGACTGCCAATATTATGCAGATTAAAGCCAGATAAAATGTTAAAGTTTTCAATTTTTCCACCATTGCTAAATTCGAATTAAATAAATCTATCGTATTTTTAAATAAATAAACAGCATTATATATTAAAAGTAGAGAGCTTAACTACGTTTTCACACCGTCAAAAACTGAGACTGTGAATTTGAAACATTAAGTTTGTTGGGAACAATTATGGTTATCAATTATAAAATATCTATTTTATTATTTTTGGGGCTGTACCAGATAACGCATAAAAGGTGTTATCATGGATATTATGAGAAAGAGTCGTTTAAGCCAATATAAACAAGATCGTTTGCAAGAATATTTTGTAGCGGGAACGACAACATCCTGAGATATTTTCAGGCTCACCCGATCAACTGACCAGCAGACTGGATCGTCATAAATTCCTGAGTTTCAGTGCTCAGAAAGAGCAGTGACTAGTTAATTTTACATCTTCAGCTTGGCGTCCAACTCAGCGTCACCGGTACAAACAACTCATCGACCGCAACTGACCGGGTGATGATGCCCTGGGTATGGGAATATCGGCACAGGGCTTCAAGCGCTAGCCGGTTCGCATCTACCCCGTAGGACCAGAAATTGCCTCCCAGAATCTGCAGTGATCGTTCCATCTCTTTGGGCGCCCAGGGCAGGCTGGTGAACGGTGCCTGACTTTCTTTGGTGCGCTCGATCGCATAACCCCAAAACAAAAAATCGCTATGGGTATAACCATGGCAGCTTGAAGCATTCAACTTGCGAAGCCCCTTAAAAAAGGGGGATTACCCAATCCCACTAATCTGTCCCACAGGCACTGACGTTAGTTGTTTTTTAATGGTTTGTTTGGACTTAATAGTCTGTCTGCGCTTTAATATGAGGTAATATTAGAACTATAAATGTAGTGGATAATACCATATATATTGCACACGCAGCCGAAATTACTTCGATAGTCACCCCCCCATCAATGGCCATTCCCATGATTGGTGGTGATAGGGCTGTTGAAAGCACCATAAAAGTTGTTCCTAAGGCTTTGATGGCTCCCAAATGAGCAATGCCATAAATTTCAGCCCAGATAGCCCCATGGATGACACCAACGGCACCTGCAGATAAGCCAAATAATGCCATGAAGGCTGCACCTGCCCATTCTTCGTCAAAATTGACTAAAAAGCTTAGGCCAACTATGGCAGGAATCAAATAAAAGCGCATCATGCATTTGGCATTGTAGCGATCGACAAGAACGCCCGTCATCAAAGCTGAAAATATTTGTGTTATTGCGTAAATAATGAAGAACCCGACGAAGATAGACAGACTCCAGCCTTTGCTTTCGATTAGGTGAACTTGATGGAAAAATAACCCTGTAAAAATGAAACTAGTAGCCAGGAAGCTAGGTAACATAACATAAAAGCGCGCATCTTTTAGAACTTGAGCACGGGTCCAACCGTACAGTTTGGTGCTCTTATGTGTGGTGCCAGTGCTTTTTTCAAGCAACCTGTGACGCTCACTATGGCCTTTGAGTAACCAGAGCATGAACGGGACAAGCACAACTAATAACATAATGCCAATTCCGGCCCACATTTGACGCCAACCAAAGCTGGCGATAATTGCGACAGCAATTGACGGAAACACTGCTTCACCTAATGGATACCCCAAAGAAGCGAGACTTAGAGCCTTACCTCTGTGCTGATCAAAATAGCGAGCCATTGAAACAGCTGAAATATGCCCTAACAACCCCTGTCCCATAAAGCGCAGGCCAAAAATCATAGGAATTAACCATATTGCATGTTTCACACCTGACATACCAAGACAAGCTAGGGCCAAACCAAAACAGACAAAAGATGTATAGTAGCGCAGATCTATATCATCTATTTTACGTCCCGCCCAGATTAGCAGACCGGCACTCACTAGGGTCGCTGAAGAATAAATCAATCCAAAATCACCATGGCTTAAGTTAAATTCTGATCTGATGTCGGGACCCGACAAGGCAATGAAAAATGTTTGGCCGAAGGACGAAAAAAACGCCGCAAAGAAACCAAAAATCAGAAACCGTGGGTTGATTGAAAAAAAAGTTGGAATGCTCATATATGGATGATGCCAACAGGCTAACTTACGTCAAAGGAAAACGACGCCCATTAATATAATGTATATTTTTTGTAATTAAACAAATTGTCTAATGTTAGCGCCTATGAAACGGACTAGCGTGATTGCATAAAAGTGGATTTCTGTCGTGTAATGAATTCCGTTAACCCAACTTAGCGATATCCTTGCAAAATTCCATCTCAAGCTTTACCGGTTAAATATCATTTACATCTTTCTAATTGGAATTTTACTTGAACGATCCGCAATATATTGACCCCGTTTCCAATGAGACGTTTCCTATCGATAACAGCACGTGGCGCGCGCCGTCTGGGCGACCTCTAATGATGACTCCA
>Ga0209199_1001890_pt1 | contig 23753 bp, 21 predicted proteins | sample COGITO_mtgs_1105_7_FD_184805 | JGI IMG/M metagenome (GOLD analysis project Ga0209199, IMG submission 184805) | Pelagic marine microbial communities from North Sea - COGITO_mtgs_110523 (SPAdes) (version 2) | ecosystem: Environmental > Aquatic > Marine > Epipelagic ...
GAATACTTAGTTTTAGGGAGTAGTTATAATTTTCAGCTAGGCTATGTTTTTAAAAATGATATAGGAATTGATTTTAGATATGAATTTTCAACACCAGAATTTACAAATGAGATTAATAATACATACGAAAATTCAATTCTTCAAGATTTTGAAAATATGAGTTTGGGTATTTCAAAATACTTTGATGATAATAATCTCAAAATACAAGCTGGAGTTTCGTCCATAAAATATTTTTATGGAAATGAAACTACTATTGCCGAATTAGTTTGTCAGATTAGATTGTAATTATTTTCATATTTTTGTTAGTTTTAAAATTATCACTAGTTTCGTTCAAACAAATTTAACATCATGAAACATTTTTTATTTTCCTTAATTTTTTTAGTTACTATTTCATCATACTCACAGTCTGAGAAATCTTTACTCAGTCATTACAAAGAATATTACAAACAAATGAGAACTCAAGGAGATGTTCAGGGAGTCATTAATGCCTTAACTCACCTTAATATATTATCTCCAAGTCAAGCTAGAAAAGATACTTTAGCTGTTTTATATATGAATGAAGGGAAACATGTTCAAGCTTTAAATACAATAGGAATTGATAGAAATGAAAATGATTCAGATATGGCTGTAGAGGTGAAGGCTATTTCACTGCAAGTGTTGAACGAAATTGAAAGATCTGTTGAGCATTATGAAGAGCTTTACAAAAGAAAGCCTAATCCACTTATTGCATATGAGTTGGCAGATTTAAAAATTCAACTAGACGATTTATTAGGAGCGACAAAGCATATAACTTTTGGATTTGCTAATTCTAAAAGTGATATTATGAGAACATATTATGAATCTCAGTCTCAATACCAAGTACCAATGAGAGCTGCATTTGTTTACTTGAAAGGTCTAGTTCGTTTTAAAGAAAATAAAACATTAAATATAGATGCTGCTATTGAAATTATGGATGAGGCATTAGCTATTGCACCAAACTTTAATCTAGCTCAAATTAGTAAAGACGCTTTACTTTCTCAAAAAACTAATCAGTAATCTTTTGTAGTTTTTTTTCGATAGTTTTATTTATTTGATAAATAAGATTATAATAAGATTCAATAGATTTATTAGTCATTAAAACCTTTTTCTTTGTCTCAATTTGTGCATTGGATAAAACAGACTTTAGTTCTAGAATATTTGTTTCTAAAACAATAATCCTAGAACTTATAGATGGTAAATTTAACTTCTTGGGTAGTGTTTTTTTTAATTCTGTTATAAATTCGTTTAAGTAGTTATCTGTTTCCATTAAAGCAGAATAATTTTCAGAAATTAAGCCTTCAATAATTTTTTCAAGCTCAGGTAAACTAGACCACTTTTGAGTTATATTTTGAGCTTCATCACTTAACTTTTGAGAATTTATTCTAGAGGTCAAAATAATTGAATTTTCCAGTTTCATATCGTTAGATAATTTATCTGTAATTTCAATTGAATTATTACAATTTTGAAATAAAATAATAAATAATAAAAATTTCTTCATTTCTATTTTCTAGGCTTAAATATAGCGTAAAATATTAGTAGCAATATTAATAGTATTATTTCAAAACCAAAAACATAGTCAGGTAAACCTAAAATAGTATTCTGACCTGTGCCTAAAATTAGAGGATTTTTTACAATTGGAGGTTTTGCAACATATAGGTAGTTAGACCCAAGAGCAGCATTGACTGGCATAACAATAGCTAAAAGAATATTAATACCAGTAAATGCTTTTAACCAGGAATATTCTCTTAATTTCATTTTCATTCGATACATGATTGCTATCGGAATTACTATTATTGAAGCATGTTTAAAATAAAACATTATATAATAAAAATAATTACCATCATATAGCGTAATCTGAGGAGTAAGTATAGAAATAAGCCCTCCAATAATACCACAATAAAATAAAAACTCAAATAAAAGCTGTTTTTTCTTTACAAAGAAAATTATACAGCATATTATTGCAGAAACATCACAAAGATGTAATGGAAGATCTTCAATTAGCGTCCAAGATCCACTGGAGAAAAGGATGATATCATGAGTTAATGTCATACCTATAATAACAAGGGAACTAACTTTTAAAAATAATTCTAAATTTTCATTTTTAACTTTTGACAGAGAGAAGAAATATAATAAAATCAAAAAAGTAGTTATCGTGGCATTTCTGATCCATTCCTCAGAAAAAAAATCAATTGCAAAAGTAGTATCCATAAAAAAACCTGTTTTTTGTAATATAAAAAAAATCTTTGACATCAAATGTTACAACATCATGTAAACAATAAATAATGCTAAATAAATAAGTAAGTAAAATCTGTAGTAATTTCTTATTTGTAAATACTTATAATTATTTGGATATATATTAAAAATTATAGCTTTTATCTCTTTAATAAATAATGGTTTAATATTTATTTTCCAATCATCAGTTTTATAAACTATTTTTCTAAATTTACTTCTTAAATAAGTACTTGGAGCCCCCCAAACAAATAAGCTAATTATGATTATAGTTTTAAAAGTCATATTAGAATTTTATATAGCTAATATAATTACTAGATGTGTTTAAATACAAAAAAAACCCCATCTAAATTAAGATAGGGTTTAGTTTGCAATGTGGTACCTCCAGGAATCGAACCAGGGACACATGGATTTTCAGTCCATTGCTCTACCAACTGAGCTAAGGTACCTTACAAGGTCTGCAAATATAGATTCATTTTTATTATTCGCCAAAATAAATTCGTAAAATTCCTTTTTGTAAATTTGCATTAATATATTATTATGAATTTAACTTTAGATGTTGGAAATACTCAGGCTAAATTAGCTGTCTTTGATGATAAGTTACTTGATGTTAAAAGCTTTGATTCAAAATATATTTATGATAATATTAATGATTTTTTAAAACTATTTCCTTTAATTAAAAATCTTATCGTTTGTTCTGTAATTGATACAGATTTGAATTTTGATAGTTACAATTTTCAAAATATTCATTTTGTTTCAAATAATTCAATACTTCCTTTTATTAACTTATACGAGACAAAAAGTTCACTTGGCAATGATAGATTAGCTTTAGTCTCTCGTGCTTCAATAAAATTTTCAAATAAAAATGTGTTAATTATTGATGCAGGAAGCTGTATTACATATGATTTTATAAATTCAAATAATCAATACCTTGGAGGAGCAATATCTCCTGGATTAAATATGAGATTTAAATCATTAAATAAGTTCACCTCAAATTTACCGTTAGTCAAACCCTTAAGTGAATCTACAAATATTGGTAAAAGCACTCATGAATCAATTAATATTGGGGTTTCTATTGGAGTAATCCATGAAATTGATGGTTTTATTGATCAATATTCATCCAAATACAATAATTTAACAGTTATTTTAACAGGTGGAGACTCAGATTTCTTGTCTAACCAATTAAAAATTAGCATCTTTGCGAATCAAAATTTTTTATTAGAAGGACTAAACGATTTAATTAAATTAAACATCTCAAGTTGAAAAAATATCTATTTTACATAATTTTATCTTTATTTTCTATCTCTTCCTTTTCTCAAGGAAGTGCATCTCCTTACTCTTTTTATGGTATTGGTAGTTTGAATTTTAATGGCACAACTGAAAATAGAGCTATGGGTCGTCTTAGTATTCTAACTGATAGTATCCACATGAACTTTAGGAATCCAGCATCCTTTACAGGAAATGATTTAAAAGCATTTAATAACGAAGGAAGGTTAGTGAAATTTACCGTCAGTGTAGGTAACTCAGATATTAATTTAAAAACTAATAATGCATCTGCAAAATCATCTACAACAAATTTTGACTATTTGGGATTATCTCTTCCAATGGGTAAATTTGGAGTAGGTTTTGGTTTGATGCCTCACTCCTCAATAGGCTATAAACTTGAATCTTTGGATGACGACGATTTAATTAAATATAAATATTCAGGAAAAGGAGGTCTAAATAAAGTTTTATTAGGGTTTGCTTATCAATTTTCTGAAAGCTTAGCATTTGGAATAAATTTCGATTATAATTTTGGTAACATTCAAAACAATGCAATTGAATTTTTGTATGATGATAACTTAGATCCTTTAGATTATCATAGTAGAGAAGCTAACAGATCTGATTTAAGTGGATTTAATTATAATATGGGTTTAACATTCAAACCAATGTTATCTGATTTAATACAACTTCACTCTGCGATTACATATTCACCTGATTATAATTTGAATTCTGAAAATTTCAGAACATTCTCTTCCATTGTAATTAATCCTAATTCTGGTGAAGAGTTTCCCATTAATGAAATCAATGTTGATTTAGAATCTTTAAACTTAAAAGAAACTAGTCTATCTATGCCTTCCAAAACATCTATTGGAGTTGGTGTAGGAAAACTTAAAAAATGGTTTTTAGGTACGGAGTATACTTTTGTAAATACAAGCGTTTTTAAATCAGATCTTATAAATATCGATAACACTAGTTATGAGGACGGTTCTACTATATCTTTTGGTGGTTATTTTATCCCTGATTACTCTTCATTTAAAAATGTTTTAAAAAGAATAGTTTACAGGTCTGGAATTTATTTTGAAAAAACAGGATTAATAATTAATGATCAATCAATTAAAGAATACGGTATGACTTTTGGAGTAGGTATTCCAGTCGGAAGTTTATTTTCTAACTTAAATCTAGCTCTTGAGATTGGTAAGCGAGGAACTACAGATGCAAATTTAGTGGAAGAGAAATTCGCAAATTTAAAAATGAGTCTTTCATTAAACGATAGATGGTTTGTTAAAAGAAAATATAATTAATTATGAAAAAACTATTTAGTATACTATTAGTTATTACTACAATTACTCTGTCATACTCACAACAAAATGAGGATGATATTAACGCACTTTCAATATTTAATGAATATTCAAAAGCAAAGAATTATGAAGCTGCTTATGGCCCTTGGATGGAGTTAAGAAATAGAAATCCAAAATTTCATTTAGGTATATACAGCGAGGGGGAAAAGATATTAAAGTACAAGATCAAAAATTCTTTAGAAGATGAGAAAATTAGTTTTATACAAGATTTAATATTTTTATATTCACAAAGAAGAGAGTATTTTAAGACAAAAACTCCATTGGGTAAATTTCTAGCAAAATCTGCAAAAGTACAATATGACTTTAGAGACGAGTTAAATATTACCAATTTAGATTTATTTAACTCCTATGACAATGCCTTTAAATCCGACTTAAAGTCTTTCAACAATCCTGTTGACTTATTAACTTACTTTAAACTTGCAGTTAAATTATTTGATGATGGAATTAAAACGGCAGAGGAGCTATTTACCAAGTATGATGAAGTTTCAGAAAAAGTTGAGTCAGAGGTTGAAAACTATACACTTAAACTTAATGCCTTTTTACCCATAGACAACTCTACGGAGGTGACTTACTCAAAAAAAGACGCTCAGAAAATAAGGGCATATAACAGTTATTTAAAAGGTTATGCGCAGATCTCAAAAGGGATGGATATTTCATTAGGTATTAGAGCTAATTGTGAAAACTTAGTAATTCTCTATCAGAAAAATTATGAAGAAAATAAAAATGATGGCCTTTGGTTACAAAGAGCTATGAATAGGTTAGCTGGTAAAGATTGTATTGACACAGAATTATTTGTCACAATTTTACAGCAAAAAAATAATTTAGAACCAAACCCTGATACTTCCTACTACTTAGGGATTATTAAAGATAGAGAAGGAGAAGCTCAAGAAGCCCTTGAATATTATAATCAAGCTATTGAACTTCAAACGGATGGTTATAAAAAAGCAAAGATTTTATTTAAAATTGCAACTAATTTTAAAAAGAGCGGCTCTTTTTCAAAGGCTAGAAGTTATTATAGAAAAGCATTGAGGTTCAATCCATCAATGGGTAAATGCTATATTGCAATTGCACAAATGTATGCATCTAGTGCAAAAAATTGTGGTTTAGATAATTTTAGTCAAAGAGCAGTATATTGGTTAGCTTCATATGAAGCTTTAAAAGCCTCTAAAGTTGATCCAAACTTAAAGAAAGCGGCAAGTAACTCTTCAAAAAATTACTTAGCTAAAGCTCCTCAAAAAAGTGAAATATTTTCATCCGGACGAGAAGGAGAATTGATAACTATTGGATGTTGGATTGGCTCTAGTGTTAAAGTGCCTAATTTGTAATGAAACATTTATATGTCTTGTTGTTATTTGTGTCTTTTTTTTCATGTAAAAATGAATTAGAAGATATTAGATCTTTAGATTATAATAATTCTCCAATAACTATTGCAAAAAATATTAATTCAGTCTACACTGATTCTGGAATTGTTTCTTCAAAATTAATAAGTCCTAAAATGTATAATTTCTCTAACTTAGATTTTCCTTACTTTGAGTTCCCTGAATCTGTTGAGATAATATTATATGATAAAGATAAAAATGAAAGTGTAATTACGGCTGATTATGTTATTTCATACAATGATACTGACCTTGTTGATTTAAGAACAAACGTCATTATTGTTACTAGCTCTAAAGACACACTTTATACTGATCAATTATATTATAACAAGTCAGACGAATGGTTATTTACAAATTATCCTTTTCGATATAAATCAATAGATAAAGATATTGCTGGAATCGGTTTTGATTCAAATATTGATTTCTCAAAAATTAATTTTCTTGAAGTCAATGGCTACGTCGTTTTAGAAGAATAATTACTATCTTTAATTACTACACAATACTATGAGACAACTAAGTTTTTTTAAATACGCATATCTTGTTTTTGCTCTTCTTTTTTTTGTTGAATTTATCTCAAATTTGGGCAGTAACTTAACAAGGTCAGTCATTTCATTTTTAATGTTTATGCTTGCCATTTTTATCTTCTTTTTTAGAAAGAAAATCCAAGGTCGGTTTAATTCTAGAAATAAATAGTTAGAATGTATATTGATTATATTATAGTAATAGTTTCTTTATTATTTTCAGCTTTTTTTGAAGGTATGGAAATCGCTTATGTTTCCTCCAATAAAATTTCTATTGAAATAGAAAAGAAAAATAATAATATTTCCTCAAAAATACTTTCAAAATTAACTTCAAATCCTTCAAAGTTTATTGTTTCCATGTTAATTGGAACCAATTTAGCTTTGGTTGTTTATGGTTATTTTATGGGAGATATATTGATGGATATATTCAAACAACTCTCAAAATTTAATTATCCTTTATTAGAAGTGTTGTTAAATGATTTTAATTTGCTTTTCCAAACAGTAATTTCAACAATAATCATTTTAATGACTGCACAATTTTTACCAAAAGTTTTTTTTCAAATTTATTCATTTAAGTTTCTAAAATTCTTCTCGATACCTGCTTATCTTTTTTACTTATTTTTTTTCTATATCTCTGATTTTGTTCTTTGGATTACTAATTTAATACTTAAGTTTTTCTTTAAAACTCAAGGTGACAAAGTTCAATTATCTATCAGTAAAGATGATTTGGGTAACTACATAGACGAGCAAATTGACGCATCTTCTCAAGATCAACCTATTGACAGTGAGGTTCAAATTTTTCAAAACGCATTAGATTTTTCAGATTCGAAAGCCAGAGATATTATGATTCCTAGAATTGAATTATTTTCATTAGAAATTCATGATTATATATCAAAGCTAAGACAGATATTTGTTTCAACAGGCTTTACAAAAATTTTAATTTATAAAAATACAATTGACGATATAATTGGTTATGTACATTCACATGATTTATTTAAAAATCCAAAAACTATTAAATCAATGTTATTGCCAGTGGAGTTTGTACCTGAATCTATATTGATTAAAGATTTATTAAGTATTTTGACAAAAAAAAGAAAAAGTATAGCTATCGTTTTAGATGAATACGGTGGTACTTCAGGGATGATAACAGTTGAAGACATTGTGGAAGAGCTCTTTGGAGAAATAGATGATGAATTTGATGTAAGCGATCTAACTGAAATTAAATTAAAAAACAATCATTATAATTTTTCTGCTAGACTAGAAATAGATTATTTAAACGAAAAATATAATTTTGACCTTCCAGAGAGTGAAGACTATGGAACCTTAGGGGGGTTTATCGTCAACTATACCCAAGAAATTCCTAAATTAGGTGAGGAGGTTATAATCAATAATTGTATTTTTAAAATTATTGATGTTTCAGACACAAAAATTAACACAGTTTCATTAACTATCAAGAAATAATTTGTTTTTATTATTAACAAGAAAATGGTACTTTTGGCGACTATATATAAATTAAACTAACAATGGCAATATTAAATACAATAAGAGGTAAATCATCAGTATTAATAATAGTAATAGGAATGGCATTATTTTCATTTGTTTTTGCTGAGCTTATAAAAAGTGGTGATAGTTTTGGTGCCGAGCAGACTGTAGTAGCTAATGTTAATGGTATAGATATACAGCGTGATGATTTCATGAATAAGGTTGAAAGTACTGAGAGACAGAATGCTGGAGCTAGATCCAATATACAATCAATGAATCTTGTCTGGGATACTGAATTGAGAAGAGTTGTACTCAAGAATCAATTTAACAAAGTTGGAATTTCAGTAGAAAGGGATCAAATGAGATTTATATTAAAGAATAATCTAGCTTCTTTTGATGAATTTTTAAATGTTGATGGATTATTTGATGAAAACAAGTTGAATGAATTTATTGCAAACTTAAAAGAAATTTCACCTGAGACTTCACCTTTTCAAGGGAATCTTATTAATTATGATAATTGGGTCAATTTTGAAAATAATTTTTCACAAAATGCATCAGAATCTAATTACTTTAATTTAATTAATTCTGGATTAAGGTCTACTTTATTTGATGGCAAGACTAATTATCACTTTCAGAATGATAATGCAGATATAAAATTTTTATATTTTCCATATACTTCAATACCTGACTCCTTAATATCAGTTTCCAAAGCTGAACTAAAAGGACATATTAAAGAAAATCCTAAAGCTTATTCAGTGGTAAATTCTAGAGATTTAAAATATGTTAAGTTTGATGAAACCCCTTCTAAACAGGACGAAAATGAAATATCTATTCAATTAACTAGTTTAATTAATGATAAAGAGGAATACAATACGGATACTAATAAAACAGAAAAAGTTTTAGGCTTAAAAAACACAAATGATCCAGAGTCATTTATAAATAGATACTCTGATATCAAATTATCTAGTTCCTATGTTTTTGAAAATCTTTTTTCTAAAGAAACATCATCTAAAATATTTAATCTAAAGATTGGAGATTTGTATGGCCCTTACAAAGAGGGAGGTTTTATGAAAATCACAAAATTATTAGATACAAAGATGATTCCTGATTCTACTGAAGTGAGACATATATTAATTACTTATTCTGGATCATTAAATGGTGAACAAGTGTCTAGAACTAAAGATCAAGCTAAATTTACTGCAGATAGTATTCTCAGATTGGTAAAAAGAAATAAAAGTAATTTTAAAAAACTTTTGAATTTATCTTCGGATACACAAACAATCCAACTTGGAGGTATAAGAAAGTTCCCATATAATGCAGAAGCATTTGGTAAAGATTTTAGAGATTTCTCATTCGATAAAAAAGTTGGTAGAATTTCTGTTATTGAGTCTACTTTTGGTTTTCATATCGTAGAAATACTATCTAAAACTAAAAAAAGAAAAGCAGTTAAAGTTGCTGATCTTGGTCTTAGAATTGAATCATCTGAAAGAACTATTGACAGTATATTCAATGTTGCATCAAAATTTGAGGTGATGGCTTCAAAATCTGATTTTACCAATGTTGCAAATGAAAATGATTATTCTGTTAGATCAATTAATTCTATAAAGAATTTAGATGAAAATATTCCTGGACTAGGTTCTCAAAGAAGTATAGTCAGATGGATGTATGAATCAGATACTAATGTCGGGGACTTTAAGAGGTTTAATCTACAAAATGGAGGCTATGTTGTTGCAATGTTGACTTCTAATAATAAAGCTGGTTTAATGTCTAATGAAAAAGCATCTATCACTGCCTTACCAATGGTTAAGAATAAAAAGAAAGCTGAATTAATTATAAAAAAAATAAGCGGCAAAACTCTCACTGAAATTTCTAATAATCAAAATCAAAATATTCAAACTGCATTGGCTGTAAACATCTCAAGTCCCACACTTTCCGGAGTAGGAAATGAACCTGAAGTTATTGGTAATTCATTTGGATTAGAAATTGGACAAACATCAAAAGCTATTTTGGGAAATAGTGGAGTGTTTTATGTTTATTTAGAAAAATTAAATAAAGCAGCAGATTTACCAAACTATCAAGCATTTGCTGAAAATTTAAGTGTATCAAAAACTAACAATCTTAACACAAAGGTTTATGAAGCTTTAAAAGATGCTTCTGAAATAGATGATAAAAGAAGTTTATTTTATTAATTGAGAATACTCAAATATAATTTTATACCCTTTTTTTAAGAAATATTGCATATCTGCTTTGTTGCCGGTTACTAAAATAAAATCACCACCCCATGCACCTAAACTCTTAATTGTTCCTTTTTCGTAGTCTTTAAATAATTCTTCTTTTACCGGATTAAGACCAATAAGATTAGATATTAGTAATTCATGTTTGTTCAAATGTTTTTCAAACTCTTCTCTATCATTGGTATTTAGAATTGATTGATTAATGTTTATGAATTCTTTTTTAATTTCGTCACTTAATTCATTTTTTCTAGATTTATATCTTTCAATCCCATCCCTACTATTTTGTTTTTCGCCTAAGTAAATAAAAAAAATATTTTCTTTAAAAATTGGATTAAAATTAACTTCTTTTACAAATATTTTATTCTTTAAATTACTAAATTGAATTGGGTTGTTATGTTTCGCACATGCAATATCATAACCACTTCCGCCAAATGTTAGATTAAGTAATTCATAAGAATCTACATTAGCCCAATCAGCTAAATTATTAATAAGAGTAGAAGAAGACCCTAGTCCCCAATTTTTTGAAAAAGATAATTTAGAAATAAAATCATATCCCAAATTATTTCTTAGTACAGAGCTGTTTAATTTAAAAATCGAGTTAAATATTTTTAATAATGTGTCAGAAATATTATTTTTTTCTCCAAGGTATTGAAGTTCTTTTTTTTTGTTAATTACAAATTTTTCTTCTAACCATATATGATTTTTGTTATCATAACTAATCCAATTAATCTCTTTTGATTGATTTTCTTTAACAGACAAAGATTGTCCAAACTTTGTAGGTAAGGCTATACATGCTATACCATCTAAAACTACATATTCAGATGTTAATAGTAATTTTCCGTTACTGTAGAATTCATTCATTAGATCTTAATTCATTAATAAATAAGTCTACAGTTAAATGGCTCACAGTATTTGTTTTAAAATATTCTATTGCTTTTTCTTTTTCTTTTTCAGAGGCTTTGTGTAGATTCAGGATATTAATTAAATGCATTTTCATATGTCCATGTTGAATGCCAGTAGTGATTAACGACTTTATAGCAGCAAAATTTTGTGCTAATCCTGCTACTGCTGTGATTTTCATTAAATCTCTAGAATTTGGATTGTCCAGTAGTTCTAAAGCAAGATTTGCTAGAGGATGTAATTTGGTTAACCCACCTACTGTTCCAAGTGCCAAAGGAATTTCAATAGAAAATTTAAATATATTTTTCTCTACACTCGCTTTAGTTAAACTTTTATAATTTCCACTCTTCGAAGCATAAGCATGTGCAGCTGATTCGATAGCCCTAAAGTCATTTCCTGTAGCAATTACTACAGAATCAATACCATTCATTATGCCTTTGTTGTGAGTAACAGCTCTATATTTATCCACTTCAGCTATTTTAACTGCTCTAACAAATTTATTAGCAAAATCTATTGGGTTTATTATACTATTGTCAGACAACTTTTCTAATTCACAAGAAACTTCAGCTTTTACAATACATTCAGGTACATAATTAGAAAGAATAGACATTATTATTTCAATTTCATTTTTTTCTTCATAATTATCTTTGAAAGTTTTACCAAACTGTTCTAAACAAGAATTAATAAAGTTTGCTCCCATCGCATCCTGAGTATCGAAAGTGGCTTTAATTTGAAAATAATTTTCTATTTTATTATTTAAGTTCAACAATTCAATACTTTTAATTCCTCCACCCCTTTTGTTCATGTTGGCAGTTATAAAACTTACGTCAGAAATAAGTTTAGGTTTAATTTTTTCAAAGTATTTTTTTAATATTTTAAAATCACCTTTATAAATCAGATGAACTTGTCCTACTTTGGTGGTTGATAAAACGGTTGCTTTAAACCCACCTTTGTCTAACCAGAATTTGGCAGATTTACTAGCAGCAGCAATTACAGAGCTTTCCTCCGTTACCATTGGAATCGTGTAAGGTTTATTATTAATTAAAAAGTTTGGAGCTATTGCAAAGGGTAAATAAAAATTTGAGATTGTGTTTTCTGCAAACTCGTCATGAAGTTTTTGTAATTTTTCGTTGCTATTACAATATTGTAATAGTATACTTTCGATATTATCATTCGAAGAGAATGCATTTTTTAGTAGCCATTCAATCTTTTCGGATTTATTAAGTTTTGAGAAACCAGAAATTGGCTTTTTCATAAAAAAAATTTATTTCAAAGATACTATTCTATTCTAAATTAATTAACTATTAATAAACTTTCAATTATTTATGGATATTTATATTAAATATGCTATTTTGAATCGAATTTAAAAAAAACGCTAATGATTAACGCAGACACATTAAACTCACAAAAGCAAATATTTGGACATCCAGCTGGTCTGTATGTCTTATTTTTCACTGAAATGTGGGAAAGATTTTCCTATTATGGAATGAGAGCTATTTTAGTATTATACTTAGTTGCTGAGTCTACACCTGATGCGATTAATCCAGGTTTAAATTGGGAAACTGGAGCGGCTCTATCTCTTTATGGTACTTACACCATGTTAGTGTATGTAGCATCTATTCCTGGTGGATGGATAGCAGATAATATATTAGGTCAAAAAAAATCCGTCCTCTATGGTGGAGTTTTACTTGTATTAGGCCATTCAATTTTAGCTGTTGAAGAAATGTGGGCATTTTATTCAGGTTTAGGTCTTATTATTGCCGGTGTTGGTATGTTAAAACCAAATATTTCATCTATGGTAGGAGGACTTTATGCTCAAGGTGATGTAAGACGAGATAAAGGTTTTATAATTTTTTATATAGGGATTAACGTTGGAGCTTTTTTATCTAGTTTAATTGTTGGATATGTTGGAGAAACTTATGGATGGCATTATGGATTTGGTTTAGCAGGAATTGGAATGACACTAGGTCTAATACAATACTTATATGGCCAAAAATATCTAAGTCAAGTAGGAGATTTTATAGGGGACAACAAATCTGAAGAAGGTAAAGACGTTCTTAAAAAACCATTAACCTCTATTGAAAAGGATCGATTAGTTGTTTTGTTCTTATCTTTTATTTTAGTTATAGTTTTTTGGGGAGCTTTCGAACAAGCAGGAGGCCTTATGAATATTTATGCATCTGAAAAAACAGACAGATTATTAATGGGCTGGTTAGTTCCAGCTTCATGGTTTCAATCTTTGAATGCCATGTTTATCATATTTTTAGGAACAACCGTTGCAATGTACTGGGCAAAAAGAAAATTAAAAAATCAGTTATCATCTTCTTTATTTAAAATGATTATTGGTCTGATAATAATGGGTACAGGATTTTTCTTTATGTCTGCAGCAGCAACTCAATATGAGACTGATGGTAGTTCTGCAATGTATTGGTTGGTATTAGCCTATTTGTTTCATACCATTGGAGAATTATGTATCTCTCCAGTTGCATTATCATTTATAACAAAACTTGCACCTTTAAAATATGCTTCTCTTACTATGGGAGTGTATTTTGCTATGACTGGTTTTGGAAATAAGCTGGCTGGCTGGCTTGGTGAGGCTTCACAAAGTATGGGGGAGTTTACTATTTTTACAGGAATAGCAATTTTTTGTGTTGTTTTTGGTTGTATAGTTTTATTATTTAGAACCAAACTAGAAAAACTTACTCATGGTGCTGAAGATGATAATCAAAATTAAATAATATGAATAATACTTCAACTGATCATTTTTTTGAGTCTACTGTTTTAGGACACCCATCTGCATTATTTGTATTGTTTTTTACAGAAATGTGGGAGAGGTTTTCATATTATGGTATGCGCGCACTATTGGTGATGTTTTTTACTGCTGCACTGATGGATGGAGGTTGGGGTTGGCCAAGAGAATATGCATACGCAATATTTGGAACTTATACATCATTAGTATACATATCAACTCTACTAGGTGGTTATATGGCTGATAAAATTATTGGATATAGATATGCTGTATTAATTGGAGCACTTTTAATGACTTTGGGTCATGGATCAATGGCTTTTGAAACTCCATTTTTTATATACTTAGGGTTAACTTTGTTAGTCTTTGGAAGTGGTTTTTTTAAACCAAATATCACTTCCATAATTTCTGGTATGTATAAAGGCAATGACGATAAAAAAGATGGAGCTTATACTATATTTTACATGGGTGTAAATGCCGGAGCATTTTTAGGAATTCTCCTTTGTGGTTATATAGGAGAGCAAGTAGGTTGGAGATGGGGTTTTGGCTTAGCTGGAATCTTTATGTTATTTGGTTTATTACAGTTTTGGTTTGCCCAAGAAATATTTGGAGATATTGGCACAAAACCATTAATTAGCGATGTTGAAAATTCAACTACAGCTAAAGATGAGCCAAAATTAAATCCCTTTACTAATTTTCAATTAACCCTTATAGTAATTGCTGGAATATTAGGTCTTTCATGGATTATAAATGATCCGGTTTCTAAAATTTCTGAAGGAGCATATAATCTTTTTAATTTTAGTGTTTTAGGGGTGGACGGATCTAACTTTGCTATAATTAGTGCACTGGTGATTTTTGTAATGTTATTGGTTATAAGAATTCCTAAATATGATAAAATTACTCGTGATAGAATGTTAGCTGTAATTTTCTTTGCTTTTATTACTATATTCTTTTGGGCTCTTTTTGAACAGGCACCTGGATCATTAACAATATTTGCACGTGATTACACTCAGCGTGTTTTAGAGGGTGATTCTGCATTAATTTATAAGATAATTAATTCTTTAATGACAATAATTCCACTTGGAATAATAACCTGGGTTCTATGGTTATTATTTAAACAAACTTTCTCAAAGTTTGCTAAATCAAATATTTTTTTAACATTAAGTTTTGTTATAATTTGGATTATCGCAATTTGGATGTTAAGCGAGCAATTTAAAGATGAGGTAACTGAAGTTCCAGCCTCATGGTTTGGAGTATTAAACTCATTATTTATTATAGTATTTGCACCGTTGTTTTCTAAGTGGTGGGAGAGTAAGTATAATCCCAATGCAAACATGAAATATGCTTTAGGTATGATATTGTTGGGTCTTGGTATGGCCTGTGTAGCCATAGCATCATCAGACATTTCTCCTGGTGCCAAAACAGCCTCTGTAAGTATGATGTGGCTAGTATTAGTTTATTTCTTCCATACTATGGGTGAATTATGTATTTCGCCAGTTGCTTTATCTTATGTAAGTAAGCTAGTCCCTGGTCGTATGATTGCCATGATGTTTGGTATTTGGTATTTAGCGGTCGCAATTGGTATGAAACTTGCAGGTGTTTTTGGAGAAGCTTCAGAAAGCATTGCTAAGGATGAAGGATTAAGCTATTTTTTCTGGCTTCTTACTGCTATTGCTTTTGGTCTTGGACTATTATCTGCGTTATTATATCCAGTAGTTAAAAAATTAATGCACGGAATTAAATAAGTTTATGAGATATTTATTTATTATATCAGTTTTATTTGCGTTCAATGTTAGTGGTCAATCTATTAATTGGATAAGTTTTGAAGAGGCTTTTAAATTACAGCAAACAAATCCTAAAAATATTATTGTAGATGTTTATACGAATTGGTGTGGGCCATGTAAACTTTTAGATAGAAACACTTTTCAAAACAAAAAAGTGGCAGATTTTATTAATAAAAACTTTTATGCTGTTAAGTTTAATGCAGAAGGAAATGATATAATTAAATTTGATGATAGAGAATTTACAAATCCCAATTACAGACCTGAAATGGCTAAAAGACGTAATGGGAACCATCAACTTACCAGATACTTAGGGGTAAGTGCATATCCAACAGTAGTGTTTTTAGACAACAAATCAGATATTATATATAAACTAAGAGGTTATAATACTCCATCTCAAATAGAAATTTGGCTTAAACTATTTAAAGATAAAAAATACAAATCAATTAAAAGTCAAGAAGATTTTAATAATTTTCAAAAATCTTTTGTGGCAGAATTTTAATTTTTTAGATACTTACTAATTAGCTCAGCTGTTTTTTTACTAGATCCTTTTCCGCCTAATTTTTTGTGAAGTAATTCATAGTCTTTTAACATTAAAGACCTGTTGCTTTCATTTAGTATTTTTTCGAGTTCAATTACAAGATTGTCTTTATTACAATTGCTTTGAATTAACTCTGTTACTGCTTTTTTGTCAAGAATTATATTTACTAATGAAATATATTTTAAATCAGGTATTAATAACCTACCAATTAAATAAGAAATAAAGCTAGTTTTATAGCAAACTACTTGTGGAACTCTAAATAGCGCAGTCTCTAATGTAGCTGTTCCAGATGTAACAATTGCAGCTGAAGAGACTCTTAAAATATCATATGTTTGATTACATATTATTTTTATTGAATTATTATTTGATTTATTGGTTTGAATTATCTTTTTATAATAATCAATATTTTTATTAGGCGCACCTGCAATTATTATTTCATAATCTTTAAAATCTGATATAACATTTAGCATTACTGGGAGTAGCTTGCTAATTTCTTGATCCCTACTTCCAGGAAGAAGTGCTATAATTGGTTTTGAAGAAAGTTTATTTTCAGAAATAAATTTTTGTTTACTAAATTCTTTTTTATCGTCAATTGCATCTAATAAAGGGTGTCCAACAAAGTCAACATTGTAATTGTGTTTGTTTTTGTAATAATCTTTTTCAAAAGGAAGAATTACATACATCTTATCAATTACCTTTTTAATCTTTTTAACTCGATACTCCTTCCACACCCATACCTTAGGAGATATATAAAAATGATTTACAAAATTTTTTGTTTTTGCCCACTTAGCAATCCTCATGTTAAAGCCAGGGTAGTCAATATATATAATAAGATCTGGCTTGTAACTTTCTATATCTTTTTTACATAAAGAAATATAATTTAGAATCTTTTTACCGTTAACAATAACTTCTAAGAATCCCATGTAAGAAAAATTTTCATAATGCATGACTAGTTCATTACATTCATTTTTCATAAGGTCTCCACCCCAGCATCTAAAAGTTGAATTAGGATTAATTTTTTTTAATTCTTTAATTAAATTTGACCCATGTAAATCACCCGAAGCTTCTCCTGCAATTATATAGTATTTCAATTTATTTCTAGTTTAAAATTAATGTAAATATTGCTAAAAAAATTGTAAAAAGTAGAACGCCTTTTGCTCTTTGATCTTGATTCTTTTTGATAAAAACAAAAAATACTAATACATTTAATATTGCACCAAGACTGATTAATTTACCCAAAAAATTCTCATAATATGAATTTTTTAAACTATCAATAATTGAATCATTTTCAGATAAAAATAATATTGCTAAAATTAATCCAGAAAAACTAGATATAATTGCTGAAAACACGCCTTTTAAAATTTCTTTTTTTTTATTCAAAATTCCATGATTTTAGCTTATTTAAATAATCATGTGCTGTTAAGTCAAATTGAATAGGTACCATGGAAATGTAGTCATTTTCTAAAGCCCAATGATCCGTATCTTCACCCTTATCTAGGTTTACAAAATTACCAGTTAACCAATAGTAATTTTTTCCAAGGGGGCTAACCCGTTTATCAAACTTTTCCTCCCAATATGATTTTGCCTGTCTACATATTTTTATTCCTTTAATTTTTTCTTTAGAAATTTTAGGAAAATTTACATTTAAAACAACTCCTTTTTTTAATCCATTTTGAAGTACATTTTCTACAATAGTTTTAATAAAACTACCGGTTTGACTAAAGTCAGCATTCCAGTTGTAATCTAAAAGTGAAAACCCTACTGCTGGAATACCTTCAATTCCAGCTTCAATGGCCGCACTCATTGTTCCAGAGTATATTACGTTTATTGATGCATTTGAACCATGATTAATTCCTGAAACGCAAATGTCAGGTTTTCTATCTAGTATTTCATTTACAGCTAGTTTTATGCAATCTGCAGGAGTTCCTGAAGTACTATATTCGATTTGTGGGCCATTATCAATTTTTTCCTTTTTACAAAATAGAGTGTTGTTTATTGTAATTGCATGTCCCATTGCACTTTGTGGACTGTCAGGGGCAACCACCACAACTTCACCAATTTTATTCATCACTTTTATTAATGAACGTAACCCTGGTGCAGTTATTCCATCATCGTTTGTTATTAATATTAAAGGTTTCTTTTTCATTTTTACATTATATTAACAAAAGTAGTTATTTTATCAAGAAATTTATCAAATATATTCTTTAACAAAATTTTAGTATAAAGTAATTATTTTAAGGTACTTTTTTTATTTAATTTGTGTTAAGTTTAAATATAATCATGGCAAACAAATATTTTATCATATTACTTACTACAATCTTTGCTTTGGCATCTTGTAGTTTTACCTCAAATTCATCAAAAGAATCAGATAAAGATCAACTATTATTACAATTGGTTTCGTATATATTGAATGAAGGTCATTATGTTGAAAAAGACTTGGATGATAACTTTTCTACCAAAGCTTTTCATACATACATTGATATGATTGATCCTTACAAAAGATATTTTTATAAAGCTGATATTGAAAAGTTTAAAGAATTTGAATATTTAATAGATGACCATTTTAAAAATGCTGATCTAACCTTTTTCAACTTAACATATGAAACACTTGTTAAAAGAATTAGCGATTCTAAAGAAATTTACACAGGAGTATTTAATTCTCCGTTTAATTATAAAATTGATGAAGTTTTAGTTGTAAATGATTCCATAGATTTTGTTGATGATAAATCTAAAATGAAAGATCGTTGGAGGAAAACTTTCAAGTATTATACTTTAAATAACTTAAATGATTTATTATCTGAAAATGACTCATTAAAGTCTTTGTTAAAAAATAATAAAGATTTTGATTTAACAATCGAACCATTTAAAGAAAAATCCAGAAATTCATCTCTTGAATTTTGTAATGACGTATATCAATACTATTCGGATCGTTCTAGACAAGAATGGTTTAGCATTTATGTTAATTCATTAGTTTATCAATTTGATCCACATACATCCTATTTTAATCCAGATGATAAAGAAGATTTTGATGTTGATATGTCAGGCAACTATGCAGGAATTGGAGCTAGACTTCAGCAAAAGATGGATAAAATTTCTGTTGTAGAACTTATTTCTGGAGGACCTGCCTGGAGACAAAATAAATTGGAAGTAGGAGATGTTTTATTAAAAGTCCGACAAACTGACGAAGAAAACCCAATTAGTATAGTTGGAATGAGAATAAAAGATGCTGTTAAGCTAATTAAAGGCCCAATTGAAAGTAGTGTTATACTTACTATAAAAAAAGTAGATGGTCAAATAACAGAGCTATCAATTCCTAGAGACATTGTCCAATTAGAAGAAACTTATGCTAAATCTTCAATAGTAGAGAGATCTAATTCGAAATATGGACTAATTAATTTGCCTAAATTCTATTTTGATTTTGAAGATTATTCAGAAAGAAATGCTGCTAGCGATATCAAAAAAGAAATTATTAGGCTTAAGGAAGAGGGGATGGAAGGTTTAATTTTAGACCTTAGAAATAATGGAGGCGGTGGTTTAAAACCCGCAGTGGATATGGCAGGACTATTTATTGAAGATGGCCCAATAGTTCAAGTTCAATCCTTTGAAAAAAAGAAAGAAATATTAAAGGATAGAGATAGATCAATTGTGTGGGACGGCCCATTAGTTATTCTTGTAAATGAACTTTCTGCATCTTCATCTGAAATATTAGCCGCAGCAATGCAAGATTACAAAAGAGCTATTATCATTGGTAGTACTCAAACTTATGGTAAAGGAACTGTTCAAAATGTATTAGACTTAAACAGGATGATTAGATCAAATACTAATGGTGATATGGGTGCCTTCAAATTTACAATTCAAAAATATTATAGAATAAACGGAGGTTCTGTTCAACTAGAAGGAGTTAAAAGTGATGTTGTAATACCTAATAGGTACAGTTATATTGATTTTGGCGAAAAAGAACAAGATAACCCCCTTGAATGGGACAAAATAACAGCTGTAGAATATACTCCTTGGGTTAGTAATTTTGATTATTCTAGTGCAATTAAAAAAAGTAAATTGAGGATTGAATCGAATGAGTATTTAAAGCTAATCGATGACAATGCAAAGTGGATAAAATCTATCAGAGATAATGAAGAGTTTTCGTTGAATTACTTTACTTATATTGCTAAAATAAAAGAGGATGAATTAACAGCTAAGAGTTTTGATAAATTAAAAGATTTCAAAACTGACCTTGAGTTTAAATCTCTACCCTATGAGATTAACTTATTTGAAAAAGATTCCACACTAGAACTTAAGCGTAATAGATGGCACAAAAACTTAGCAAAAGATCTTTATATAGAAGAAGCTTTAAATGTTTTGAATGATCTTAAAATAAGTTATAATAACTAATACTTTGGACTAGCAAATTTTCATCTCTTGATTAAAAATATAAGTATAGCATATATATTACTAGTAGCTTTTTTATCTATATTTGCTTACTTTTTCATTCCAGACAAATCAACTAATGCTAACCAAATGCATTTGTCAATTCATTCTAAGTCCCCAGGATTTAAAGTTGATTTATTACTAATTGAAAACTCTATCAATTACGATCAAAGCATGTTTGAAAAGTTGTTTTTTGGCAATAAAAATTCACCCACTGAAATTCCATTACAAAATTATGAACTAGATAAAAACATTTTTTATTTTAATGAATATGGGGATTTTTCCGATCAATTCAACAATAGTATTGAGATAGATAAATATAATGACCTCCAAAATAATAAAATAATTAGTAGAGTTTTTTTGTTAGGAACTGATAAGTTTGGAAGAGACGTTCTAAGTAGGTTAGTTATTGGAGCGAGAATATCTTTTTTTATTGGTTTTATTTCAGTGTTAATTTCTCTAATCATTGGAATTATTTTAGGAAGTTTGTCTGGTTATTATTTGGGAAATATTGATAGATTAATAATGTGGATAATAAATGTCACATGGTCTATTCCTACTTTACTACTTGTAATTGCAATAACCTTGGCGTTAGGAAAAGGTTTGTGGCAAGTGTTTATCGCGGTTGGATTAACCATGTGGGTTGATGTTGCTAGAGTAGTAAGAGGTCAAGTTATGATAATAAAAGAAAGGCAATTTATAACAGCTGCAAGAGTACTAGGTTTTAGCGATTTAAGGATTTTGACAAAACATATACTACCAAACATAGTATCTCCTCTTATAATTATTTCTGCAGCAAATTTTGCAGCATCAATACTAATTGAAAGTGGACTTAGTTTTTTAGGTTTAGGAGCTCAACCTCCAATGGCTAGTTGGGGGTCAATAATTAAGGATCATTATAACTATATTATATTGGGTAAGCCTATGCTAGCAATAATTCCAGGTATTTGTATAATGTCATTAGTTATGGCTTTTATGCTATTAGGAAATAAGTTGAGAGATAAATTAGATGTAAAAAACTAACTTATTTTACTGGATATTGTAGTAAAATTTTATTTACAAATGATTTAATTTGCTCCTCCTTTTTGGAACTATTTTCTGAAATATAGCCTTTACCAATACCTTGCCAAACTAATTCATTTTTTTTGTAATCAATTATATCTATGTATAATGTTCCTTGAGTTGTGGAATAATTACTATAGTTAAAGTCATACCAAGGACCATAACTATAACCTAGATAATTGTATGAATTATTTATGTTTATTTCTTCATTTGCTACAGTAAAAATACTAACTACAACATCCGGGTCAATAGAGTTTTTTCTAAGGCCAAGTGAGGATAGTTCAATTTCTAAAGCTTTTAATATTCTTTTTTTATCAAGTTCATTGATTTGTGCTTTGTCAATTCCTTTTTTTGAAAAAGCATATGTTTTGTAAGAAGAAAAATCAATTTCACTATTATAATCGCTGGAAACTCTTACGGAAGAACAAGATAAATATGTTAATGAGACTAATAGAATTAATAATTTACTGGAATTTTTCATATTGTTTTATTTTAAATATTTAGCATCAACTTCATTTGGTAAAGTTACTTTTAAATCTGAATTAAGCTTCATTGCCTGTTTAATTGCAAAAATTGCACCACTATTTCTAGCCCAACTTCTTCTTGCGACTCCATTGTTAACATCCCAATAAAGCATTGATTCAATTTTTTGTTTACACTCTTTAGTACCTTCAATAACCATACCAAAACCACCATTTATAACTTCTCCCCAACCAACACCTCCTCCGTTATGAATACTTACCCAAGTTGCTCCCCTAAAGCTATCTCCAATTACATTTTGAATTGCCATGTCAGCTGTAAATTTAGACCCATCGTATATATTTGAAGTTTCTCTGTATGGGGAATCAGTCCCAGAAACATCATGATGATCTCTACCAAGTATGATAGTGCCAATTCTTTTCTCAGCTATAGCTTTATTAAATGCTTTCGCAATTTCAACTCTCCCTAAAGAGTCGGCATATAATATTCTAGCCTTAGACCCAACTACAAGAGAATTATTTTTAGCAGCTTTTATCCAGTCAATATTATCCTGCATTTGAACTTTAATTTCATCAGGTGAATTAATCATTAATTTTTCAAGTACTTTACAAGCGATTTCATCTGTTATGTCTAAGTCTTTTTGCTTGTTTGATGCGCATACCCATCTAAATGGACCAAATCCATAATCAAAACACATAGGACCCATAATATCTTGAACATAACTTGGGAATTTAAAATTCACTCCATCTTTTGAAAAAACATCTCCTCCAGCTTTTGAGGTCTCTAATAAGAATGCATTACCATAGTCAAAAAAATAAGTTCCTTTATTACAGTGCTTATTAATATATTCTGCATGTATAAGTAGACTTTCTTTTACCTTTGACTTAAATAAATTAGGGTCGTTTGAAATCATTTCATTTGCACTTTCAAAATCAAGACCATAAGGATAATACCCACCTGACCAAGGATTATGTAGAGACGTTTGATCACTTCCTATGTCTATAAAAATATTATTTTTATGAAACTCTTTCCATATCGTTATTATATTTCCGTGGAAAGCTATGGAAACAACCTCTTTATTTTTTTTGGCAATTTTCACTCTTTTAATCAGCTTATCAATGTCGCTATAGACTTCATCAATCCAGCCTTGCGAATGTCTTGTTTGTACAACTTTATGGTTAACTTCAGCACAAACAGTAATACACTTAGCTATATTTCCAGCTTTAGGCTGAGCTCCACTCATTCCTCCCAATCCAGATGTTACAAACAATCTTCCTAAAGGATTTTTATTAATTTTCCTAAATGCATTTAAAACAGTAATAGTGGTTCCATGAACT
>Ga0209199_1001891_pt1 | contig 23751 bp, 22 predicted proteins | sample COGITO_mtgs_1105_7_FD_184805 | JGI IMG/M metagenome (GOLD analysis project Ga0209199, IMG submission 184805) | Pelagic marine microbial communities from North Sea - COGITO_mtgs_110523 (SPAdes) (version 2) | ecosystem: Environmental > Aquatic > Marine > Epipelagic ...
CTTTGATTACCTCGCTAAAGTCATCACCGGCGTCAGGTTCAAAGACGGAATTGAAGCCACAAACCCAGACCAGATCGCTGCATGACCGAGAACCCTCAAACACCAGATTTGACAATAACTCCAGTAGCCGGAGAGACTCCTTGAGCAAAGTATGTATGATCTGTTATGATTAGTTATGAAGGAGGATCTATCATGTCCAGACTGACCATCTCCATGCCCGATCAGATGAATGAATGGGTTGAAGCGCAGATCAACGCTGGCCGCTACGGCAACGTTAGCGAATACTTCCGCGACCTCGTGCGGCGCGACCAAGAGCGCAGGGAAGTTGCTATTGGCGAACTCCGCACAATGCTCGACCACGCTGAGGCAAGCGGCATCAGTGACCGATCGGTAGGTGAAGTGCTACAGGCAGCGCGTGAAGAAGCCCGACAAAAAGGCTTGTTGCGTGACGCAAATTAAACTCACGCTCGACGCCGAACGCGACCTGATCGACATCTACCTGTACGGCATTGAGAACTTCTGCCACGCCCAAGCGGAGCGTTATGGAGCAACCCTCAATGAGAAAATGGCCGTCGCGGCAGACTACCCAAGTTTCGGCGCAGACGACAGCTTCGTCAGGAGCGGCTTGCGACGCCGTGAGTGTTTTCGCATGCCATATACTAACGCACTACCACCACCGGCATTCTGGTGCTGCGCATTCTTCATGGACGCATGGACCCCGGCCAGCATTTGACCTGACACTGGCCATCCATAGCCAATTTTAACGCTGCTCTGCACATTTGCTGCTTCTTGTGCTATTTTACAGGTAATGCAGAACTTATTGCATGAAACGTGCGTTAATACACCCAAGCTTTCCTAAATTGAGGTAACACATAAACAAGTATCCTGCGAAGGTGCTTGAGCCAACCGCAGTGTGCCCGATCCTCAAGCATGTCCAAAACACCAGACATCCAACTAGAAACCGCGTTCCCAGGAGGGCACTGTCAGTTCAACTGGACGGCTTGCAGTTCCACGGCAGCCGTTCATCAATGCGACTTTGCGGATGGTCATTGGGGATCGCTGTCAGGGTTGCCTTGAGGCAGGTCCAGCGTCGGTGGGGTGCTGCGGCACGAGGCACATCGCTGCACCCCGACCGCAAGACGTGATTACGCGTCTTCTCGCGTATCTTGGGCCGCGTCTTGTTCGCGTGGTTCGCGGGCCGGGCGGCCAATGACATCGCGCAGTTCGTCAAGCTCGATAAAGTTGTCGACCTGACGGCGCAATTCATCCGCGATCATCGGTGGCTGACTGCGAAGCGTTGAAACAACGGAAACGCGCACGCCTTTGCGCTGCAGCGATTCGACCAATGGGCGTAAATCACCATCACCTGAAAAAATCACCGCGTGATCGATATGCGGGGCAAGCTCCATCGCATCGACGGCAAGTTCGATGTCCATGTTACCTTTGACCTTTCGACGGCCCATACTGTCGGTGTATTCTTTGGCTGGTTTGGTAACCATCGTGAAGCCATTATAGTTCAGCCAATCCACGAGCGGCCTGATCGGTGAATATTCGTCATTCTCGAGCAAGGCAGTATAGTAAAACGCGCGCAGCATTTTGCCGCGCCGCATAAACTCTTGGCGCAATAATTTGTAGTCGATGTCAAACCCGCGTGACTTTGCAGCCGCATACAGGTTCGATCCATCGATAAAGAGCGCCAAGCGCTCGTCTCGATAAAACATTAGGTGTCCTTCCAAAAGCATCTTGCGTGGTCGTCTCGTTCCGCGTGTGTATATGTTCAGCGAGAATTATGATTATGTAACCGATATTCCCCAAGTGGCCTCCTAGCCGTCACGGATGTCGCCTGATCAGGCCTGCGGATCAAAGTATCTTATGGCTCTGAGGGTGTCCAAAGTTGCGGATGGGCCTGAAGGCGGGTGCCTCATGCTTCGAACTGGTGCCGCGCTGGCTCGGAGGTGAGGATTTTCAGCGATTTGGACAAACCTGTCGGGCCGCTTTTCTCCAGTTTGGGGTTGGACCGCTGTTAGGCGCATATCGGAGGCGCTCGCAGCCTGCGTCAGGATCGTCGGCAATTTGCGCGGGGTACCAGCATAGGCGATCCGCTCCGGGATCTCTGCCCGGTTCAGCGTGACACCATAGAAAAAGCGCAATGCACAAACTGTCTGATTGGGCGCAGGCCACGAAATACCCTGCGCTACCAGATAGACCTGAAAAGCCCGGACATCTTCTAAACCGAGCTGATCTGGTGACCGGTCAAAATACCGGCTGAATTTGGCAACGGCATGCAGATACGAGCGTTGCGTGGCCGGCGGCAGGTTGCGAAGCGTCATGTCGTCGATCATACGGCGGCGCAGCGGGCTGACCGCTGATGTGGCATTGGCTATAGGGTGGTCTCCTGTTCAAAGGTTGGTCTCAGCAACCAAACCTTCTCTTCAGGACGCCATTCCCGCCAATAATGACGCTCATCCCGCGTTAGCGGGTTCGTTCAATCCGGACTCCTGGCTTTGAAACGTTACCCGTTCTACCAGACCAGCCAGAACCTCAGTCGCACTGTCGGTTTGCGGCTTCATAGAATAAGCTGCCCCAGTCGCTTACAGACGTCTCCAGCTGCTTTGGATTTCCAGCATGACAACGGCTGATTGGGTTTGTCGAAGTGCTGCGAGCAGCAGGAAGATCTGCAGCGCAATTGTCAGACCTTCAAAAGATCAAGCAAGCGATCGAAGGCATAGAGCGCAGCCCGACGTCCCGCTGCAGGTTGCAGCGTTCTCAACAAACCCGCATCAACCAGACGACGTGAAAGCAAGCGCGCGGATGTTGCCGGAATGCCGGAGCGATCAACAAAGCGGTCATTACGAAACACAGGGCTCGCGAACACGAAATCCAAGGCTTGATCATGGAATTGCGAGTTCAGCACTTCGCGAAAACGCTCTCGCATCTCGCTATGCAGTGAAAAGATCGCATCCGCCGTCCGTACGTTTAAAGTGGCTTGTTCGTGCATTGCATGCAGGAAAAAGACAACCCATCCTGTCCAGTCGCCGCTGGCGGAAACCGCGCGCATCCGCTCGATATATTCCTCCTTGTGAGCTTCAAAATAACCCGACACAAAGAAATTGGGCTGGCTCAGAACACCAAGCTTCCAGAGCATCAGCGTGATCAGCATGCGTCCGATCCGGCCGTTGCCGTCCTCGAATGGATGGAGCGCTTCGAATTCGACATGCGCGATGGCTGTGCGGATGAGTGGCCGCATGTCCCCCTCGTTCATGAAGCGTACCAATGCCGCCATTGCGGGTTCAAGATGCTCCGGGGCGATTGGAACGTAGTAGATCCTTCCGCGGCGCTCGTCCCCAATGAAATTCTGCTTAACCTTATAGCTGCCGGGGCGCTTGCGCGCTCCACGGCCGATGGACAGCAACTGTTGATGCGCGGACCGTATTAGATGTTCTCCAAGTGGTGTCCCGTCTGTCAGCGCTTGTTGCGCATTCTGAAGGGCACGCGAATAAAGGAAAGTTTCGACGTCATCGTGCCGCGCCTCACGGTAGGGATCTGTGCCGCCAGCGTCTTCTTCTGCTTCCAGCCGGTAGAGATTCTCGATCGTCGATATCGTACCTTCCATCCGGGATGAGGTTACCGCGTCCTGGCGTCGGAGCGGAGCGAGGAAGAGTTCACTATTCACCATTCCCGAAATCTTCGCATCATAGCGGGCTAGAGATGCTGCGGCCTCTTCAAGCGGACCAAGCAGACGCTTGTAATCGAAGGTTGCTGGCGGGAATGCACCATCGTGATAATGCACAGCATCTTTCAGATCGTATGATTTTCCGAGCATTTGAGTCCCAGACTGTTGGATGCCGACTTGATTAGACCATAGTGGCCTCAAATCAGTTTGACAACTGAATGAAACCCAATTCCGTTGTCAACCCGCGTTGACGACAGCGTGTTGGTGTCAAAATAACTTGGTGGCAGTAAAGAGAATAAATCCGCCGTCAACGCTGAGGGGCGCCATTCCGCTTTGGACTACCAGACCCCGGCTGACTTTGCGCGGTCCCTGACCACCGCAATCGCCCGCCCCGCTGCGCGAGATGAAAGCTCCGCGCGTCGGGCGATTGCTCAACCTGCGCCAATTGGCGTAAACACCAACTGGGCTCCAGTCGCGGCTGGATGAAAGTTCAGTGGCAGGTCAACCGCCCCACATCGCCATAGCTTAGATGAACGGGATCATGCCGTCATCATTCCGGTCAAACCAATGGGACAATCATTTTCTTTATGCCTGCATAATCCATATGCAGTGCGGCCGCGAGCTTATCGTTCGGCATCAGGCGCAGAGTACCCGCGCGGCAGCTCTAACTTCATGTGGCCATCCAGCAAATTTTAATCGCTCAAGATCGGATTCAGGGTCTTTTACCAGTGGGGACAGCGTACGAATATTCATCATCGATCATAACGTCTGATGCACGAGATGGCATTCCATTGTTCAGGTGCTTGCTCTGCGGCGCTGTCGCGCCACGACCGCAATCGTAACCGTACGTAGGGCCAATCCCACGCCCACCCCCACCAATGCACCCATAGCATCGGCAGAAAAGTCCGCGAATTCGCCCTGGCGACCGACATAAGGCTGGATCAGTTCAATCGCGCCGCCAAACAGCAGGCTGCAGGGCAGCACTATGACCAGACTGCGCGGGTAAAGCAGTGCAGAGGGCAACGTCAGCGCTGCAAAACCGAGCAGGTGATGGGCCTTGTCTGTCCCCGGAACCCCTTGCGGAGCGCTAACGGGCAAAAGCGTCAAAAGGGCAATAATAAGGGCCAGCACCAAGGTCACCCCTAGGGCCATGATCCTGCGCACGCGCTTATCAAGAATAATATTCGTCACAAAAAGGGTAATCACAGGGTCTCGTCTGGTCTCGTCGTCCGGATGCGAATACCGGGGTCGTTGTCTGGCGTACCGATGAATTCGATGCCAGCGGCCTCGAGGCAACCTTTCAGCTTATTAAGAGTACTGACATTTGCTGAAAGCACTTCATTTGCAGCCTCAATTCTTTTTACCGTCCGAGAGCTCACACCACTTTCATGGCTGAGGTCTTCAATTGTCCATCGCAGACCAGCCCTCGCCATACGTATTTGACTTGGAGTTATCATTGACAATCCATATTATGGCACTTAATGTGACTTATAGGTTCTAAAAGGTGACACATCAATGAGCAATTCATATCTTGATTGGCGGTCCGAATTCACACGCCTCGATGGCGCATATGCAGCGGCCACCATGCGAAGTTATCGCGCCGATGTCGAGGCCTTTGAAACCTGGTGCCATGCAGAAGGCGTCTCAACTCCGTTTCCAACGGATCCTGAAACGCTCTGCCAGTTTCTTGACGACCAAGGCCAGACAAAAGCGCACTCAACGATACAGCGGCGCCTTTGTGCCATTCGCCTCGTTCACCGTTTGATGGGTCAGCCGGACCCCACGGGTCATGCCGATGTTCAGCTTACCCTTCGGCGTGTACGGCGGCAAAAGCCCGGGCGTCCCAGTCAGGCGAAGGGCCTGACAAGAGCCTATCTCGACCGGTTTATCGCAGGGCAACCTGATACGCCTTGGGGGTTGCGGAACCGCGCGATGCTGGCACTGGGGTATGAGCTCCTGACCCGTCGGTCCGAACTTGTGTCACTGCGCACAGACGATTTGGAGCTACGCTCCGACGGCACATTCCGGGTACTCATCCGACGAAGCAAGGTGGACCAGAACGGTTTAGGCCGGACCGCTTTCACCTCACCGAACACCGCATGCCTTGTGAACGAATGGCTGGACTGGCGAGGCGCAGAAATTCAACACCTGTTCTGCCCGATATACCACGGCTGCCCAGTGGATCGTGCGCTTGATGCGACAATTGTCAAAACGATTGTAAAAGATGCCGCACGGCAGGCCGGGCTGGACGCCTCAGAAGTCGCAGCATTCAGTGGCCATTCGATGCGCGTTGGTGCAGCCCAGGATCTGCTGCAACGTGGCGTTGATACCGCAGCCATCATGCGGGCTGGAGGCTGGAAATCCGTAAATATTCTCGCACGTTATCTTGAGAAAGCAGAACATAACGTCTGGGCCTAATGTCAGAACACGCAGCCCATATATGCTTGCGAGAGATTGATGAGATCTGTGGTGTAAAATTAGGGTAGGGGAGCGCTGGCCATTTCGTCGGTGTGGGCGGCAGGGAAACTGGCCATTTTTTGTTCCCATTGTCTGATCGGGGAGGCGCGGAGGGTTTATAGTAAGGAAGCAAGCTCCACGGTGCGTTTATGACGTTTGCACCAATCGTTTGTTCGCTATGTATTCTGCCTTGGCGCGTGAGGCAGATGACTGTCCTTGTATTTGCTGCACGACAAGTGATTTTGATCCGGCTTTACTGTTGGATCTAATCTTTATCTGGTTGAGGAATATCGCCCCTGACCTGCCCCCCATATGCCTCAATCATCTGCTTCGCGCGTCGCAACCGGGACTGCCTGCGCCCCTTTGATTGCGTCCAGAAAGTCGCGAATTGATTTTTCTTCCGCTTCAATGGCCTTGTCCTGCGCATAGAGGAATAAGTTCTTTGCCAACTTTCCTAGCGCAGTGTTCTTGTTCCACAGCTTGACCTTGTGCGTGTATTCGACCTCGCGCTCACCACCCCTACCGTTCGAAACCTGTCTTCTGGTCACCTCTATGGATTCGATTGCGGCTGCGGTAGCGTCATCCAGATCCACGATTGGCAACAACTCACCAGTGGGGCGGAAGAGCTTTCTGGTGTCAGAAAAGCTCAAACGCGCCAACTCTTCGAGGACCCTCGGCATCTCTGGTTTGATCTCTTGAGTGCCCTGTGGTGTGAGCTCAGCGACACGGGCGATGATGTGATCCTTTGTGTTCAAGCGCAAAGCATTGGACCGGTTTGGTTTGTATCCTGCCTCTTTATACGCATCTTCAGCTGACAGGCCCTTTGCGACAGCTTGTGCGAATTTCTCATGCTTGATGTTGTTCAACATACCCATGCCTAGCTAAAGATACCACATATTGTGTTATAATAATATTATGGATGTAAAAACACAATATATTGATTTTCCGGGAAGGTCGTACATGTCCGTGATGAAAACCTGACATCAGCACGTTACCGTATTTGGCTTTGGCAGTGCCGACTGCGCGTCTTCGAGAGCGCGCTCCAATTGATCACATTGCGAAAGGGTCAATTTATCCCTTGGCGCAAAGCGCATAACTATTGATTGAACGAACAGCCCTTAAGATATCCCACCCCCCTGTTGCTGTTGTGTAGCTTTACCCTGAGTAGGTAAAAGTGAGAATATACAGGGGTTTGACCGTGCTACTTAGTTTCACTTTGGTCGTTGCTACGTCGGTGGTTGTCGGACTTTTGATTATCGTACTCCACCGTACGCTGCCAAATCTTGCACAGCTCCGGAATGATTTGCAGGCGACCCAAAGAAGCCATCTCATGCCAACACCCCGTCTTGGCGGCATCGCAATTCTGGCCAGCATCATCACAATTCTTTTTGTACAGCCAGAGCAATCACCCAGCTGGTTTACAGCCTTGTGCATATCGCTGATCCCAGTCGCAGCGACAGGATTAGCAGAGGATCTTGGCCTGAATGTGAGTCCAAAACGGCGTCTGCTTGCTGCAGCGCTGTCGTCAATACTGGCAATTGCCATGGTGGGTATCTGGGTACCCCGCGTGGATATCGTTGGCGTCGATTTCCTGATGCAGTGGAAGGTCATCGCGTTCACTTTTACAGTCGTCGCGACAGCCGGTGTTTGTCATGCCTTCAATCTCATTGACGGTATAAATGGGCTGGCCGGGGGGTTCGCAATCAGCGCATTGGTTGGATTGAGCATCGTTGCAGGTCACGCTGAAAATGCAGGCACCGCGGAGATTGGATTGCTGCTCATTGGGGCAATACTTGGCTTCTTGTTGCTGAACTTTCCATTCGGGAAAATATTCCTGGGTGATGCCGGAGCGTACTCGCTTGGGCATATTGTTGTCTGGTATGCGATCTACCTCGTCTGGACAATGGACGACCTCACCGCATGGTCGATTGCTTTGATCTTGTTTTGGCCAATCATGGATACACTGTATTCGATGTACCGGCGCAGCAAAACGGGCAAACCGATGGATCACCCTGACCGGCTTCATTTTCATCAAGTCGTCATGCGGGTCATACAAATCGCGTCTTCCGGTCGCATCAAAATGAGTGTTGCCAATCCCCTTGCAACTATCATGATTGCGCCGTTTTTTGCTGGGCCAATTATTGTTGGTACTTTGCTATGGGATCAGCCGTTGTTTGCAGCACTTAGTCTTTTGGGTTTTGCTATGGCTTTTGTCGGCACCTATCAATTCCTCATCAATGTTGCCAATTTCCGGCTAAGGGACAGGCGCACCCATATTTTTGGTGCCGCGTCACAGCAGTCACTGTAAGACATCGGTACGGTCCTGCGGCCTCTGTGTCTGATTTGCGGATCCAGGGACATGAAGCTGCAAAATCTCCCCCTTAACGACCGCCTACTTTAGTGTAGTGGTCCGCAGCTCTTATTTCACGGGTAGGGGGGTAGGGCAATGATTTCAGATATTCACCAAATTCAAAAATGCGGTACTGAAGCGGATACTTCCACCGAAACCGCATGGCCATCGTGAAACGATATAACTCTGAAACGTATGGTCACCAAGTAAACTCGTGGCAGCGATCAGTTTCCCCTGCAGGTCAAGACCCTTATCAGCCTCATGCCCTGCGAATATATCTGAAACACCTATCCGTCGGCGACAATCTGTAGCTTGTGCAAGTGTTTGTCGATTGCCTCAATGACGTCCTTTCGCATCGGCAAGTTACGTTTTTCTGCCTCCCATTTTTCGAGGAAGAGGCCGACTGTTTCGCGCGCAGTCGCCAAAACGAGTGCGGTTGGAAGCGCTGCTTTGGCTGAAAGATGCTCCAGCTCATCCCAAGTAAAATCTTTAAAATCTCTTGTCCGGCTAAAGTTCAAAGCCGCCTGATCACCAGGGATATACGGGATCGTCGAGACAAAATCATAGGCCGGAGACAGGCGTGCATTTCGCCCGTCCGGATAGATCAATGACCAGTTCTTCAAGTGCATGTCACCATTGCCAATAAGCGTGTTGAATGTCAGGCGGCGGATGAACTCTTCCGTATCCTGCCCACCGGTTTCAGTGGCGACGACGCGAGCGATATTTACGGCACTGGCCTTTTTGTATTTGTCTTCTGCAAAAACACCATAGATTTGTGCAAAGTCCTCAATATGGATCCGCACATTATTGTCAGCGCGGTCGAAGCGTTGAATGATGAATGCTTGGTCACCAAGCTTGCCGATCCCGGCCGGCAGATTGCCAATCGATGAAACGTCAACCAGATCGATGACCGGGACATTGATGCCGATCATGCGTGCCAGTGTCATCATGGAGAATTCGTTTTCAGGGACGCCGCCATACTCCCTTGACGGGAGTTTGACGATCCAGTCTCCACCTGTCCCGCGGGCGGGGATAGTGAGCCCTCCCGCCGCATCATTTATGGCAGAGAACTTTAGCTGTACGCCAGCCAGTGAGAAGCGCAAAATGTCCTGATGCGCCTTCGCTTGCGCAATAGGGTCAAGGTCGTTGACAGGCGGCCAAGCCTCTCCGTTAGCGGGCTCTAGTGTCACCGCTCCAGGCAAGTCGTGCCCAAGGGCCCAAATGAGGAAGAATTCACGATCTGGATGGATATCTGCCTTTTCCGCGAGGTATTTGCGCAGGTCACCTTCGGGTAAGAGATTAGAAAAAAAGGGCATCAATCTGATTTTATGGCTTCTGTGATCCGTGATCAGATCACCATGAATATCTTTGAAGCCTAGCCCGAGGGTCGGCCGGTCAGGATCATTGATATAGTCGTCTGTAAAGGCAAAGACGGTCTTCTCGCCGCCCAGATAGGTAAGCGTGCCGATCTTGCGACCGTAGAGCAGAACATTGAGGATCGAGACATCAGGCATCGTCATCCTCGTCGAGTGAATAAGCAGGTTTTTGGCGATCATCAGGCTTTGCGGCAATTGGCGCATGGGCGAGCTGAACGCGGAGTGCTTTCATTGCTTCCTGACTGCGGGTGACAGCCTCAAGGCTACGTGCCGGTACCTGAATCTGATCGATTGTCTTGCGCAAATTCTTAAGTATGTCTGGCTCTATGGTTTGCAGACGGAACCGTTGTAAGTCAGCGAAGCTCTTTTGAAGTTCTCCAAGCCCTTCAAGTGCTGGCATCTCGACCTGAAGCGCGCGAAGCGTTTCTGAAATCCGGTTGAGCTCTTTGAACGTCAAACTGTTTGCTTTGCCGCTATGCCCTACTGATTGCCGTGAAATCGACTTCACGGCAGGCATGGCCTTGCGGGGCACAAGGGCAAGCTCCATATCGAGGGCATGCGCCAAGGCAATCAGGCTTGTTGTACGTGGGTCAACCGAGCCTGCCTCAATGCGTGAGATTTGTGCTTGCGGCACGCGTGCCATCACGCTCAACTCGCGCTGAGTTAGACCTTTTGAGGTTCGCGCTTCCTTGAGGCTGGCAGCTATGGCGTCTGTCTCATATCCCATAATGATATGCCTTTCTGCATCACAGCATTGGTTTGATATCGTTAAGTATATCACAGCTTTCGAATTTTCAAGATTGATGTACTTTACCGCATCACATGCTACACTTGATATCTATTTGGACATCATGCCGATTTTTACGGCTCCACCACCAGCGGACCTGAATTTATGATTTCGCAAAGAGAAAAGCCGTCGCACCAGGCGACGGCTTTTACAACTCCCTAAAATTCATATCAGAAATCCGTTGTATCCTGCGGATGGGCCCCATGCTTAACGCTGCGCGCATGCTATCAGTTGGGGAGCCTGACCCAGCTATAATACAGGCTGTGTGATCCTCGCTTGCCTCGATGGTAAGGCTACGGCTCTCAGCATCTTTTTATGTCCTTACACCGCCGCTTGATCAGCAAATCCAGGCGCGCGCCGCAAGCGTAATTGTGAAAAGAAATAGCGCGGCTGCAGAGAAGTGGAACCGAACGACGAACCAATCTTCTACATCTGGAAATACCGCACTTATAGCGGCCTTCGGGGCGACTTGAGGCACATTGTGATGCCTGCAAGGGGCGCTATCCACAGCGTCAACGTTCGCCCGTTTCTCATCCGGCCGGAATGGCTATCAGAGATTGGGAGTTGCGTCCTGCCTCTAGTCCAGCACTCGGACTACCTCGATCTGGTCGCCACTGTCGCGGAAATAAATCAGATGCGATCCGACTGGGTATTTCACATAGTCGGGGCGCACATCGACTTCCCGGCCCCTCTTGGTTCCAGACGCCCACCCCTCGAACGCCACAACTATTTCGCGGTAGTCGCTGTCGGCTTGTGCAAGTGACCAGTTCTGAAACGTGTAGAACCAGATTTCTTCAAGGTCGATATCAGCCAGTGGCGAAAGGGCATAGGATCTAGTCTGCATGCTTGGCAGCGTGCTTCGCGTGCATCCGGCTTAAAAATGCCTCACTGTCGAAAGGACGCGGCGTCCCTGACTGCTCCCCAGCAATCAGCGCATCCTGCAAAGTGAGGACTTTGGTTTCGTGTTCTTCGAGAAGCCTCAATCCCGCCCGCACAACATCACTGGCGGACCCATAGCGGCCAGTTTTTACTTGCTCACCTATGAAATCTAAAAAGTGAGCTCCAAGGGTTACGGATGTATTTCGGGGCATATCGGCAATCCCTTTCTTAGCGGAACTCGTAAGTACCAAGAAGTAGTACAATACAATCCGATCGTTTTGGCCAAATCTTTCTGATTTTTATAATGTCACCTTCGGCGTCGTGTGAAGGACGAGATACCATGTTGTTATGGATGAACTGTGCTGCAAGCTGCTAAAGGCACATTGGCTCTCGAGAGGTCAAATTTTGCCCACAGAGTGATTTATTTGGCCAAGGTTTCTTCAAAGGCCGAAGGGCCATAATCTGAATGCGAGTCTTCGAGCCGAACGACACTCTTCCCTTCCAGAGATAATGTCTCGTCCACTTAAAATAGCTCGTTTGCCGGGTGTTCTTGGAAAAAGCGCGAAACACACCCGGTCATCGCATGCGTTGGATTTGCAACCGATATACGATCAGGCCAAATGTGGAGCCCACGAAAATGCCTGCACCATTCGCCATAAAATCTGCAAGTTCGCGACTGCGATTGACGAAAGGCTGTATGAACTCGATGCCGGTGCCAAAGAGTAAAGCTGCAGGGATCATCCAGACGAGCCCCTTTGGCCACAGTGCAGCATCAGACCAGCAAAGGCGATAAAATGATAGACTTTGTCGATCCTACCCGATGCTGAGGACGGTAAAGCTTGTGGAAGCAAAGTAAGTACAGCAATTATTGTTGCTAGCAGTACTGCAGATCCGTATGCTGCGCGCCTGCGGCTTACAGGCATCCAGTGTGATGGAGAAAACAAGTGCAATTTCCCTCGATGTGGCTCACTTGCGATTACGCGGTGAGTATGGCTTGGATGCGCTCAACGCCTGCAGTGACAAGATCGGCACGACCGCGGGCTTCGACATTGAGCCGCACGACGGGCTCTGTGTTAGAGCTCCGTAGACTGAAGCGCCAATCACCCAAATCAAACCCGAGGCCATCCATTTCATCGACACTTATCGCTTTTGAAGCGAACTCTGCCCGGACCCGTGCGATCGCTGACCCGGGATCCTGCAAGGTAAAGTTGATTTCGCCTGACGAGGGAAATGCCGCTTTTTGTTTGGCGACCAGGTCCGCAAGCGGGCCATTACGACTGACCAGCTCGGCGATGAGCAACCAGGGGATCATCCCGCTGTCACAATAGACAAAGTCCCGGAAGTAATGGTGAGCAGACATTTCGCCACCATAAATTGCATTCTCATCGCGCATTGCCTGCTTGATGAAGGCGTGGCCCGTGCGGGTTTGCACGGCCTGGCCACCAGCACGCGCAACGATGTCTTGCGTGTTCCAAATAATCCGCGGATCGTGAATGATTGTTTCGCCAGGTGATTTCGCCAAGAAGACTTCGGCAAGCAGCCCAATGACGTATTCGCCATCAATAAAGGTGCCGGTGTGGTCAAAGAAAAAGCACCGATCGAAATCTCCGTCCCATGCCACACCAAAATCAGCGCCTGCTTCGCGCACGGCCTGCGCTGTTGCAGGGCGGTTTTCGAGGAGAAGCGGGTTTGGAATGCCCTGTGGGAACGTCCCATCCGGCGCATGAAAGACTCGCTCGAACGTGAGGGGAGCGCCAGCTGCGACCAAGCGGTCCGCAATGGCATCAAATGTCGGGCCCGCTGTCCCGTGGCCTGCGTTGACCAAGATCTTGAGAGGTTTCAACGCTGTCATATCAACAAATGATGTGACACGATTAACATAGGCCTTGCGGGCGTCATGGGCCTCATTAACGGCAGTTGCGCCCTGACGTGCAGGTCCAAACGCATTCTCTTCGGCAAGGGCTTTGATTTTTGCCAACCCCGAAGCCGCATCGAGTGGGGCAGACCCGGCGCGCACCATCTTCATCCCGTTGTAATCCATCGGGTTATGCGAGGCGGTCACACATATTCCACCGTCAGCTTCAAAATGTGTGGTTGCGAAGTACATCTCTTCAGTGCCGGAAAGCCCCAAATCAAGTACCTGACATCCCGCATCAATCAGTCCGCGCGCAACGCTGACAGCCAGTGCTTCTGATGAGGCCCGTACGTCACGACCAAGGACGACTTTTGAGGCGTCCAACGTTTGCGCGAACGCGCGGCCAATGCGGTAGGCAATCTCCTCGTCAAGATCGATGCCCAGCCGGCCGCGGATATCATAGGCTTTGAAACACGTCAGTCCGGTCATCCCTTCGCTCCCTGACTACGGGCGTAGATATCCTCGTACCGGATAATGTCGTCTTCGCCGAGATAACTGCCTGTCTGTACCTCAATGAGCGTCAGGGGCACCTTGCCAGGATTTTCCATCCGGTGAACGGCGCCCAACGGAAGGTAGACGGACTGGTTCTCGGTCACCAGCTTCACCTCACTGTCGATTGTGACCCTTGCGGTACCCTCGACTACAATCCAGTGTTCGGAGCGGTGATGGTGGCTTTGTAGCGATAGGGCTGCGCCCGGGTGGACGACGATCCGTTTCACCTGAAAGCGTGGTCCGACGACAAGGCTCTCATACCACCCCCAAGGGCGGTAATCGCGTGGCAATGTCTCTGCTTGAGCCACCCCCTTTGCTTTGAGGGTACTGACTACGTTTTTCACATCCTGCACGCGATCCTTGTGCGCGATCAATACGGCATCAGGCATTGCAACGGCAATGATGTCAGAGAGCCCGATCCCAACAACCTGTTGTGCGTCGCTTGTTGCATGTAAGAGCGTGTCAGAACAATCGATCGTGGTGGTCGGTCCCGTCGTGACGACGCCATGCCCGTTGCTTGTGCCCTCCCGCCAAACCGCCTGCCAGTCGCCCAGATCCGACCAGGCGCCTGCGTAGGGCACAACCGTCAGGTTTGCGGCCCTTTCCATAACGGCATAGTCAATGGAGATATTCGGCAGCTCAGCCCACTGTGTTGCTGCGAGCCTGGTAAAGCCGAGGTCTTTTTCGGCCAGATCAAAGGCCGCGCGTGCTGCCGAGAGAACGTCCGGCGCATGTTGTGCAAAAGCGTCAAGAATGGCGGTTGTTGAGAAGAGGAAAATGCCCGCATTCCAAAGGTGCATGCCTCCGGTCATGAGATGTTCAGCTGTTCTGCGATCAGGCTTTTCAACAAAGCTGCGCAGAGGCTGAGGTATGGGCGCAAAATCGGGTGTCGGGACCGACAATTCGAGCCAGCCATAACCAGTCTCTGGTCTGTCAGGCCGGATCCCAAAAGTAATGAGCTGCCCTGCCGCAGCAGCGGGTGCAGCTGCATGAACGGCATCGCGGAACTGTGCTGCATCGGGTATCACGTGATCGGATGGTGCGACCAGCATCAGCGCTCCAGGATCGCGCGCATCAAGAGCCAGGGCTGCAGCACAGATCGCGGCAGCCGTGTTTTTGGCTTCAGGCTCGATGATGATGTCGGCGGGCGCGATCTCCAGCGCGGCCAATTGCTCGATCACAATGAAGCGGAAATCAGCCCCCGTAACAACCGATGGCGCCGCAAACCCTTCGGCGCTGAAGCGTTTTGCCGAAGCCTGATAGAGGCTCTCTTGCCCTGTTAATTTCACAAACTGCTTTGGAAAAGACTTTCGTGAGAGCGGCCAAAGACGTGTCCCGGAGCCGCCACAAAGGAGGACCGGGTGAATAGTATGTGCCATGACTGTGTCCTTAGGTCCGGAAAGTTTCGACGTTTGCGAGGAACCATGCGTAGGTTTCGGCGAGACCTTGATCGAGCGCAATTTCTGCCTGCCAGCCCATTGCAGCAAGCCGTGATACGTCCATGAGTTTACGCGGTGTTCCGTCAGGTTTGCTGGGGTCAGTTGTGATGCGGCCCTCAAAGCCCGTAATGGCTGCAATCTTTACCGCCAGGTCGTAGATCGCAATATCCGACCCTGACCCAACGTTGATGTGGCTGAGCATCGGGTGGGTATTGGCTGCGTATTCTGCTTTGGGCAAAGCGCGGACAAAGAGTGAAGCTGCGGCCATGTCATCAACATGAAGAAACTCGCGCTGGGGTGTGCCGGTACCCCAGATCACGACTTCATCATGGTGATCACGTGCCGCCTCGTGAAACCGCCGGATCAGTGCCGGCAGAACATGGGAGTTCTCCGGGTGGAAATTATCGCCAGGCCCATAAAGATTGGTTGGCATCACACTGCGGTAATCGACACCGTGCTGGCGGTTGTAGCTTTCGCAAAGCTTGATACCGGCGATCTTGGCGATGGCATAGGGCTCGTTTGTTGGCTCAAGTACGCCAGTGAGCAGGGCATCTTCGCGCATTGGCTGCGCGACATCGCGTGGATAAATACATGACGACCCAAGAAACAAAAGCTGGCGCACCCCGGCCTCAAAGGCCTGGTGGATGACGTTGGCCTCCATCATCAGGTTCTCGTAGATGAACTCGGCTGGGTAGGTGTTGTTGGCGTGGATCCCGCCGACTTTGGCTGCTGCCAGAATGACCTGGCTCGGGCGTTCTGTCTGCATGAAGGCACGAACATCGGCCTGATTTGTAAGATCAAGCTCGGCATGCGTGCGGGTCACAATGGTCTCGCCGCGTGCTTGGAGCTTGCGCAAGATCGCACCGCCGACCATCCCGCGATGCCCTGCTATAAATGTAGCCATTGTGGAATCCCTAGTTTTCAGTCGGTATCGGCAGGTCCAGCCCATGCGCTTTGAGAAGAGCGTGGCGCTTTGCTGCTTTGAGGTCGTGGGCTACCATCTCGGCGCACATGTCGCGTGTGCTTATCTGTGGCTCCCAACCGAGCTGCCGTTTGGCTTTTGTCGGATCGCCCAGAAGCGTTTCCACTTCTGCAGGGCGGAAATAGCGTGGATCGATCCGCACGATTACGTCACCCGTCTTCAACTGTGCCGCAGCCTCTCCCGTGACGTGCTCAACGATGCCTGTTTCGTCTAGGCCCTGACCTTCAAAACGGAGCGTCACGCCGAGCTCGGCCGCGGTCCAGGTGATGAACTCGCGCACAGAGTATTGCTTGCCTGTGGCAATCACGTAGTCCTCGGCAGTGTCTTGCTGCAGCATCATCCACTGCATCCGCACATAGTCCATGGCATGGCCCCAATCGCGCAAGGCGTCAATGTTACCCATGTAAAGACACTCTTCGAGCCCCTGGGTGATGTTGGCCAGCCCGCGTGTGATTTTGCGGGTCACGAAAGTCTCGCCACGGCGTGGGCTCTCATGATTGAACAAAATGCCGTTACAGGCATACATCCCGTAAGCCTCACGGTAATTGACTGTAATCCAATAGGCGTACATCTTTGCGACTGCATAGGGGCTGCGCGGATGAAACGGTGTTGTCTCGGACTGTGGGGTTTCTTGCACCAACCCGTAAAGCTCGGAGGTGGACGCCTGATAAAACCTTGTGGTTTTCTCGAGGCCCAGAAAGCGGATCGCTTCCAACAGGCGCAGCGTGCCTGTGGCATCAACATCGGCGGTATATTCAGGTGCTTCAAAACTCACGGCCACATGGGATTGTGCGCCCAGATTGTAGACCTCATCGGGCTGGACTTCGGCGAGGATGCGCGTGAGGTTTGAACTGTCGGTCAGATCACCGTAGTGCAGCTTCAGTTGGGGGTTTGTTGCATGCGGATCCTCATAGATATGATCGATCCGCTGGGTGTTCAGCGAGGACGCACGGCGTTTGATCCCGTGAACCTCGTAGCCCTTTTGCAGCAAGAACTCCGCAAGGTAAGAGCCATCCTGGCCGGTGATACCGGTGATGAGTGCGCGTTTTGTCATGTTTGTTAATTCACTTGGTTACAAATTGGGGAAGTTTGCTCAGGTTTTTCCATGCAAGGGTGCCTACACCGCCCACGCCGTTCGTGCGCAGCGCACGATAGTCTTCGCGGCTTTTGCGCAAAATACGCTCAAACGAGCGATTGCTTTCTCCACCTACACGCATTTTAACGAGAACTTCCGGGACATAGGCTGGTTTGAGTTTACCTTTACCAAACCACCGCAAAATGGCTTCGTAATCTGCCGCAATCCGGTAGTCGGTGTTGTAAAGCCCCAGACGCATCATGGCATCACGGCGTACAAAGAGTGTTGGATGCGGTGGCATCCAGCCCTGCGCCAAAATACGCGGGGCAAAGTCTTTTGATTTCCAGTGCCGAATGACCCGCGCGGTATCATCCGCAGCGACATAATCGAGATCGCCGTACACAGCATCAGCGCCGGTGCGCGTAAAGGCATCTACCACAGTCTCCAGTACCTTATCATGCGCAAAAAAATCGTCTGAATGCATCAACCCAACCACGTCACCCGTCGCGTTGCGGACCCCTTTGTTGAGTGCATCGTAAATGCCGCTATCAGGTTCGCTAATCATACGCATCTTGGGGTGGGCAAGTTTTTGGACTTCGCGCATTGTCCCGTCGCTGGAGGCGCCATCCACGATCAGGTGTTCGACCTGCGGGTAAGTCTGCGTCGCTACACTCTTGATTGCTTGGGCGACTGTGGTCTCGCGGTTATAGACGGCGGTAATGATGGAGATCTTCATGTGCAATGTTCCAAGTTCTTGTTTGTACGGCACAGCGGCTGGACGCTTGGGCGTTTGGAATTGGCGCACCCGTGCCGCATGGGGATTGCGTCAAAACCTGATGTGCGACTGACGCGCGCTATCTGCTTGATGAGCCGGTGGGGAGTGTTGGCGTCATGCAACATTTGGCTGTGCGTCCGCGTCGTATTTTTTGCCGTTGTGTGGGAGGGGGGCTCGATAACCATCAGATGATTGCAACCCTTCCTTCGGACGTGGCCAGTGCACACACCGATCAACGGGTTCGGCGAACACCTTCCGAGTTGATCGGACTATGTTTCAGCAATCATCTGATCAGCACTGCAACGCAAATCATCGCTTGGTCTTGGGGCACCTCTTTAGGGTTTCCACAGCTATCGGATGATCATTGGCTTGGAATTAAGATTTTTGGACCTGATGGCCTTGCTTGGATGCGCGTCAGGTGGGCGCGTTTATCAGGGTCAAGAGCCGCCTAAAAACCTGCTACAGTGGCCGAGTAAAAGTCTGCGACTTTTCTCGTTTCGCAGTGAGACTATGTGTTTGTGCGGTGGCGTTCTATGCATGTCGTCAAAACGTGGCCTTAAAAATATTCAACATTGAGTCTGTTGGTTGATTGCCTTGCAATCGTATCAAGCGCCTGTGTCACAAATGCCTTCACGGTTGCGCTTCGTGCTTCTCAATACATGCGACCGAGAGCCAGATCAGCCCAGAGGAATGCCACACTTAAGCCGCCTGAAAGTGTTGAGCCGCTTTACGCAACACTGGCTGACGTCTGTCCCAAGGGGACAGATTTGAAAATCTGAATAGTGGGACGGCTCCGCCGAACTGCAATAGCCGATCAGCTTGACGGTTTCCATTTTTACGCCGGCGGCTGATCGGGACGGTTCTTGGGGGTGAATTTTAACGACTGCGGTCAGGGTGGAATTGAGACAGGCGAGAGGTTCCCCCATCGTCATGATCGGATCAATCTTAACACGCTGTCCGAATTCTACGTACTAATTCCATTTTACAAATTGCGTAGCAGTTCAAAAGACACCTTACCTGAGTGGCCTCACCTCAGAATGATGCAAGGCCATTCAGTCATTTACGGGATCAGCCGTGCGATGATCACATCGGCGGCCTCCGACGGTGACATGTCAGTGGTATCAATCCTGATTTCAGCATTCTCGGGTGCCTCATAGGGTGAATCAATTCCGGTAAAGTTCTTTAGCTGACCCGCGCGCGCCTTGGCATAAAGGCCTTTCACATCCCGGGCTTCTGCGACTTCAAGTGGCGTATCAACAAATACTTCAACAAATTCACCAGGCTGCATCATAGCGCGCACCATATCGCGCTCAGAGCGGAACGGCGATATGAAAGCGGTAATCACAATCAGTCCAGCATCAGTCATCAACTTGGCGACTTCACCGACCCGGCGGATGTTTTCCACCCGGTCAGCTTCTGTGAAACCGAGATCTTTGTTCAGTCCATGGCGCACATTGTCGCCATCAAGCAAAAGCGTATGCCGGTTCATACGGGCAAGCTTTTGCTCCAGTACATTGGCGATCGTCGACTTGCCCGAGCCCGAGAGGCCTGTCAGCCACAGAACTGAAGGTTTCTGGTTCTTCATGGCGGCATGGTTTTCGCGGGTAATCTCGGTGGGTTGCCAGTGAATATTGCTTGCCCGACGCAGCGCGAAGTGGATCATACCGGCAGCAACAGTGTGATTGGAAATCTTGTCGATCAGGATGAACCCGCCAAGATCCCGGCTTTCTGTGTAGGGTGCAAAGGGGATTTCACGATCTGTTGTCAAGTTGGCCACGCCAATGGCGTTGAGGTCCAACGTTTTTGCTGCAGTATGTTCCTGAGTATTGACGTTCACTTCGTATTTGGGCTCGTGCACAGTGGCAGAGACCGTTTGCGCGCCAATTTTGAGCCAATATGCACGGCCCGGGACCATCGCGGTTTCATCCATCCAAACAATGGTGACCTCGAATTGGTCAGCGACTTCGAGTGGTGACTGCGCAGCAACAAGCACTTGACCGCGTGAACAGTCGATTTCGTCCTTGAGGGTGAGTGTCACGGATTCACCGGCTACTGCTAAATCCCGATCACCGTCAAAGTTGACAATCTGCGCCACCTGCGAGGTTTTACCAGATGGCAGGACGCGCACATCATCGCCTGGCTGCACCGTCCCGTTGGCAATCAAGCCAGCAAAGCCCCTAAAATCGAGATTGGGACGGTTCACCCACTGGACTGGCATTATGAAAGGTTGGGTCTGATCGTGGGCGACGTCTATCTCAACCTGTTCAAGATGGGACAAGAGTGAAGGACCCTGATACCAAGGTGTCTTCTCGCTCGGCCCTGTAATATTATCACCCGCCAGTCCGGAGACCGGGACCGGCACAAAGCTAGTAATACCGATGCTCTGCGCAAATGCTGCGTAATCCATGACGATCTTGTCGAAGACGGTTTGATCATAGTTCACAAGATCCATCTTGTTCACGGCCAAGACTACCTGGCGAATGCCCAGAAGATGCACCAGGTAGCTATGCCGTCGGGTCTGTGTGAGAATGCCTTTACGGGCATCAATCAAAATGACAGCCACATCAGCCGTAGAAGCGCCTGTGACCATATTGCGGGTGTATTGTTCATGTCCCGGGGTATCAGCGACAATGAATTTGCGCCGCTCTGTCGCAAAGAACCGATAGGCAACGTCGATTGTAATACCTTGCTCACGTTCTGCTGCAAGGCCATCAACCAACAGCGCAAAGTCAATTTCGCCACCTTGCGTACCAACGCGCTTGCTGTCGGCTTGCAGCGTCGCAAGCTGGTCTTCGAAGATCATTTTGCTGTCATAAAGCAGGCGACCTATCAAAGTGGATTTGCCGTCGTCAACAGAGCCACAGGTGATGAAGCGCAACATTGTCTTGTGTTGGTGCGCATCAAGGTAGGCGTTGATGTCCTCAGCAATCAAGGCATCGGTCTTATAAATAGGGTCAGTCATGAAGGTGTCCGTTCAGGTCAATCGTGCAAAAGGAAAAAGAGCTTAGAAATAGCCATCCTGTTTTTTCTTTTCCATTGAAGCTGCCTGATCATGGTCGATCGCGCGGCCCTGGCGTTCCGACGTCGTGGCAAGCAACATTTCCTGTATCACTTCGGGTAGCGTGGCCGCTTCACTCTCCACCGCACCGGTCAATGGGTAGCATCCGAGCGTACGAAACCGCACAGAGCGCATCTGTGGTTGCTCTGACGGACGCAGAGGCATGCGATCGTCATCCACCATCAGGATCATCCCGTCACGCTCTACCGTTGGACGTGGCGCCGCAAAATAGAGCGGCACAATTTCGATGCCTTCAAGGTGAATGTACTGCCATATATCAAGCTCGGTCCAGTTGGAGATCGGAAAGACACGCACGCTCTCGCCCTTGGTCTTGCGCGCATTATAAAGCCGCCAAAGCTCGGGGCGTTGCTGTTTGGGGTCCCAGCGGTGGTTGGCGGACCGGAAGGAGAAGACCCTCTCTTTTGCACGACTCTTCTCTTCGTCACGACGCGCTCCACCAAAGGCAAAATCAAATTCGAATTTGTCCAGGGCCTGCTTGAGACCTTCAGTCTTCCACATATCGGTATGGAGCCCTCCGTGGTCGAACGGATTGATACCGCGCGAAACCGCATCAGGGTTCTGATGGACAAGCAACTCCATCCCCGCCTCGGAAGCAGCACGCTCACGCAGCGCATACATATCCTGGAATTTCCAGGTAGTGTCGACGTGGAGCAGTGGAAATGGCGGTGGGGCAGGGTAAAATGCCTTTTTCGCGAGATGTAGCATGACCGCACTGTCTTTGCCGACGGAATACAACATCACCGGGTTGTCAGCTTCTGCGACAACTTCGCGAAGAATATGGATGCTTTCTGCCTCTAGGCGCTGCAGGTGGGTCAAGGTTTTGGGAGGCATTCTCGGACTTTCTCCGTCAAAGTTTTGCGGTTGTGGCGTCATGGCTTCTGCAGCACTACGCTTGGTTCGGTAGCAATGAAGAACGGATTTGCAAAGGTTGGTTTGCCATAACTGAGCGGCTTATGGTCCTCATAGCGCACGACCTTACCGCCGGCTCCAGTGAGAACAGCGTGTCCAGCGGCCGTATCCCATTCCATTGTCCGCCCAAGGCGGGGGTAGATGTCGGCCTCACCCGTCGCGATCAAGCAGAACTTCAAAGAAGACCCGGCACTCTTCATGTCCTTAACAGCATACCTGCTAATATAGTCATCAGTGGCCTGATCACGGTGAGACTTGGACGCAACAACCATAAGTGCTGAATTGTCGGCATGTGAAACTGCGATTGTGGTCGTGTTTCCAATTATATCGTTAACAAACGGGCCAATCTCTTCGACGGATTTACCCTTAGAGTCGGTATAGAAAAGTCGCGATTTAGCTGGTGCATAAACAACACCACGGATCGGCAAACCGTCCTTTACATAAGCTATGTTCACTGTGAAATCGCCCTTACGCTGAATGAACTCCTTGGTTCCATCAAGCGGATCAACAATCAAGAAAGTGCCGACGTTCTGAGTGTGCGTTGCGGCCTGTTCTTCAGTGACAAGAGGGACGTCAGGAAATGCCGTACGCAAAGCCGCAGATATGATAGCATCCGCGGCTTCGTCTGCTACTGTGACCGGGCTGTCGTCATTCTTTGATCGCACGTCAAAATCATCAGCATCGTAGAATTCCATGATTTTCTCGCCAGCCAGCAGAGCAGTCTCACGCATGACTCGGCTTAACTTTTCAAAATCCATCACTATCATTCCTCTGCACGGCTTTTTTGAAATTTATCGATCCGAAAATTTTGGATCTTGCGGGATGAATATTCGTGGTTAAACGGCATAGTAGTCGCGGTACCAAGCCACAAACTCAGCCACCCCAATCCCAATTTCTGTCTGAGGTGTGTAGCCGGTAAGATCGTGTAGGAGAGTTGCATTGGCCCAAGTTGCTGGTACATCGCCAGGCTGCATCTCCATCAGATTGCGAATGGCAGGCCGGCCAATCGCCGCCTCAATGGCTGTGATGAAATCTGTCAGCTGCACGCAGTTGGAGTTTCCAATATTGACCACCCGCCAGGGCGCAACTGGAGATATACTGTCACCATCTTGGAAAACATTTGGCTGCTCCCGCTCTGGTACCACATCAACGAGCAGACGAATGGCATGCACCAAGTCGTCAATATAAGTAAAATCCCGCTTCATGTCACCGTGATTGTAGATGTCGATAGGGACACCAGTCAGGATCGCCTTGGTGAATTTAAAGAGCGCCATGTCTGGCCGTCCCCACGGTCCATAGACAGTAAAAAACCGAAACATCGTAATCGGAAGTTCAAAGAGATGGGCATAGGAATGTGCCATATTCTCATTGGCTTTCTTCGTTGCGGCATAAAATGACATCTGGTGATCAGCACGGTCGGTCTCGGCATAGGGCATCTGCGTGTTGGCCCCGTAAGCCGAAGAGGTCGAAGCCAAAAGCATATGTGCGGGTGGGTAGGCCCGTGCGGCCTCAAGCAGCTCGAATGTGCCCACAAGATTGCTCTCAAGGTAGGAGCGGGGGTTT
>Ga0209199_1001893_pt1 | contig 23748 bp, 26 predicted proteins | sample COGITO_mtgs_1105_7_FD_184805 | JGI IMG/M metagenome (GOLD analysis project Ga0209199, IMG submission 184805) | Pelagic marine microbial communities from North Sea - COGITO_mtgs_110523 (SPAdes) (version 2) | ecosystem: Environmental > Aquatic > Marine > Epipelagic ...
GGCTCATCTAATAATAACACATCGGGTTCTTGAAGCAACAAGCGACACAGTGCTACACGACGGCGTTCTCCTCCAGAAAGCACGCCAATTTTTTTAGAACCATCCGGGGTTCTTAACGCATCCATTGCTATTTCTAATTTGGTATCTAATTCCCAAGCATTGGCCGCATCAATTTGATCTTGTAATTCGGCTTGGCGGTTCATTAGTTTTTCCATCTTATCGTTATCGGAATACACTTCCTCTAACCCAAACATGTCATTTATTTTATTGTATTCATCCAAAATAGCAACCGTTTCAGCTGCGCCTTCTCGAACAATTTCTATGACCGTTTTAGATTCATCTAATTGTGGCTCTTGCTCTAAGTAGCCTACAGAATAGTCTTGTGAGAATACCACATCGCCTTGGTAATTTTTATCAACCCCTGCAATAATTTTAAGCAAAGTAGATTTACCAGAGCCATTTAATCCTAATATACCAATTTTGGCTCCGTAAAAGAAACTGAGGTAAATATTTTTTAAAACAGGCGTATTAGCGCTTTGATACGACTTAGTAACCCCAGACATTGAAAATATAATTTTTTTATCGTCACTCATTACACACGTCCTTTTAAAGCATTAAACACCCAAGCATTTGCAAGAAATCCTATTCCTACAGAAGCAAAGCCCCATCCGGCTACTTCATTGTATCTAAACGCCCCTAAGGCGATTAAAGAGATTCCTATAAATATCATTATATATGTGGCCCAAGCCAGTACTGTATTTTTATTCATTGCCATAGTTAAATTATTAGAAAAACAAATATCGTTAATTAGATTGTAATTCGTTTTAGCTTTTATTAAAAGTTATTGGCAGGGTACTAATTAAGAGGTCTGTTTCGTTTTTAGCAGCAGTATTTAAGGCTGTTGCCTCCAAAAGACCCAACGCTTCAACGGCTACCAACAGCAGAACTAATAACGCAAGTGCGGACTGTAAGTTAAACTAGATTTTTACCCCAACTCTCAATCTTCAAAAGCATCTTAGTAACGATTAAAATTGTGTTAATATTAGTAACTAAAACAAAGGATTACTGCTAAAATAAAAGCTATACTGTTTAAAATCTTAAAGATTAGTGCCACTATTTTAAAACCTAACCTAGGGGCTTTAATCTTATTTTGAAAATAAATTTCCAAAATAAATAAAACTTTCCACAATTCTTTATTTTCAGGCTGACTAGATTTCATATCGAAGGAAAAATTTTCTAGAGTATCTAGAACAAACGACCTACTCGTAACAGCTAAACTTATAAAAAAAACAAAGATTAGAAAAGAGTAAGAAATGTAAATTCAGACGTTTTATTTTATAAAGACAGGGATAAAATTGGCACCTCAATAAATAGCAATTGAGCATCCTCTTGGGCTTCCACTAAAAATGTATTTACTTTTGAAATACCTACTGCATCTCTTTGATTCAAATGCTGACCAGAAACTTCAGAAACCCCCGTCACTTGCATCACATAAACACCATGCGATTTAGATTTCAAGGCATATTCAAAAGTAGCCCCCGCTATTAAATTAAGTCTCGATATTTGTGCATCCTGATAGATTTTCAAACCAGAAGTTTTCTCACTATCAATAGACGATACTAAAACCTGAAGCACTCCGGTACTGGGCGTCTCAAAATAGGCTTGATCGTACCTTGGAGATACATTGTTTTTGTTAGGTAGAATCCATATTTGAAACAAACTTAAAAATTCGGTTTTAGAACCATTAATTTCTGAATGTTGAATCCCACTTCCTGCAGACATGACTTGAACTTCGCCAGCTTTGACCTCTTCCCACTTGTTTCCCATTGAATCTTTATGCTTTAAAAGACCCGATAATGGTATTGTAATAATTTCCATATTATCATGTGGATGGGTTCCAAAACCCATTCCAGGCGCAATTAGATCATCGTTTAGAACTCTTAAAGTTCCGAAATTCATTTTTTCAGCATTATAAAAATTAGCAAAACTAAAAGAATGATTCGCTTGTAACCAGCCGTGATTTGCAAATCCTCTTGAAGCGGCCTCGTGGTATACTAATTTCATATAATGATATATTTATAATTGTTCGTTAACAAAAACTTGAAACTCAAGAATATTGTTATTTTTGTGTAACAAATATAAGCGCCATGGATTTAAACTTCAATAAAAACGAAGATTATAATAAACTACTTGTGACCGATTTAAAGAAGCGTTTAGCGCAAGTTAAGTTAGGCGGTGGTAAATCCAAAATTGAAAAAGAACATGCCAAAGGGAAGCTAACTGCGCGTGAGCGTATTGATTATTTGTTAGATTCAAAATCAAAATCAATTGAAATCGGTGCCTTTGCCGGCGATGGAATGTATGAATCACACGGCGGCTGTCCTTCGGCAGGAGTGGTCGTCAAAATAGGCTATATAAAAGGAAAACAATGCATTGTAGTTGCCAACGATGCAACGGTAAAAGCCGGTGCTTGGTTTCCTATAACAGCTAAAAAGAATCTTCGTGCGCAAGAAATTGCCATGGAAAACAAACTACCTATTATTTATTTAGTTGATTCTGCAGGTGTTTATCTGCCATTACAAGACGAAATTTTCCCTGACAAAGAGCACTTTGGAAGAATTTTTAGAAACAATGCACAAATGAGCAGTATGGGGATTACCCAAATAGCAGCCGTGATGGGAAGCTGTGTGGCTGGAGGCGCCTACTTGCCCATTATGAGCGATGAAGCCATCATCGTTGACAAAACAGCAAGCATCTTTTTAGCGGGAAGCTATTTAGTAAAAGCTGCCATTGGAGAATCTATAGACAATGAAACGCTTGGGGGAGCTACCACACATTGCGAAATAAGCGGAGTCACTGATTACAAAGCCAAGGATGATGCAGATGCTTTAGACAAAATTAAATCGATCATGGATAAGATTGGAGATTTTGATAAAGCAGGCTTTAACAAAAAGCCTTCAAAAAAACCGAAAGGCAATCCTAAAGATCTTTTCGGGCTGCTTCCCAAATCAAGAGCAGACCAGTATGACATGTATGAAATCATAAACCGATTGGTTGATGGTTCTGAAATTGAAGAATATAAAGCGGACTATGGCAAAACAATCATTACTGCCTATGCACGTATTGATGGCTGGGCCGTAGGGATTGTGGCCAACCAACGTAAATTGGTTAAAAGTGCCAATAAAGAAATGCAATTTGGTGGCGTCATTTATAATGACAGTGCAGATAAAGCCACCCGATTTATCGCCAATTGTAACCAGAAAAAAATACCCTTGGTTTTTTTACAAGACGTCACCGGATTTATGGTGGGGAGTAAAAGCGAACACAGTGGGATCATAAAAGATGGGGCCAAGATGGTCAATGCACTCAGCAACAGTGTGGTTCCTAAATTCACTGTGATTATTGGAAATAGCTATGGCGCTGGGAATTATGCCATGTGTGGCAAAGCCTATGACCCACGATTAATCGTCGCTTGGCCGAGTGCAGAATTAGCGGTGATGAGTGGAAACAGTGCTGCAAAAGTATTGCTTCAAATCGAAACCGCTTCATTAAAAAAGAAAGGTGAAACGATTACAGCTGAAAAAGAAGCAGAATTATTTGATCAAATAAAGTCACGTTATGACGCGCAAGTATCTCCGTATTACTCCGCAGCAAGAATGTGGACAGATGCTGTTATTGAGCCTACAGACACTCGTGATTGGATTAGTATGGGAATTGAAGCAGCTAATCATGCCCCTATAGAGAAAGCCTTTAATATGGGCGTTATACAAGTTTAAGCTGTGCGAGCGTTTCTTGACGCTTGACCTTTCCGGAAAGTGTTTCTATAAACTGATCAAGGTAATAAACATGCTTAGGGCGTTCTAGTGGCGCAATAGCTTCAAAGTCTAGCGACTCGTAAGGGGTAGAACTTTCTATTACCAAAATCACAATCGCTCCTAAAACAGCCTCTTTTTGAGAGGCTATAAAAAAACGATGCTGAATAAGCCCTTCGAGTTGCTGTTCTAGCCTTTCGGGTGAGATTTTAATCGCCCCAGAATTAATAACCGCATCATAGCGACCTACCCATTCAAAAGTCGTTTTAGAATGTAAACGGACGAGGTCGTTTGTTTGAATTGTATTTGAGGCCAATTCTGGCGCATCAATTAGTAAGCAATTTTGAGCATCTACAGCAATAGAAACAGATGGCAATACTTCAAATAAGGAAAAAGATTTACGGATGTTTTTAACCGCAATATGACTCACCGTTTCAGTCATTCCAAAGGTTTCATACACCGTTGAAGTTGATTTTTTAAGTTGATTAATTAAAGTAGTAGAAAGCGGTGCACCACCCACAATAAGTGTTTTAATCTGATCTAATTTTGAGATTGAATTTTCGAGTTGTAAAGGTACCATGGCACAAAAGTCATAGGATTTAGAAAGCAACTCTAAAGGAGAGGAACTTGGTTTTATACACTCTAATTCCAATCCTAAAACATAGGCTCTTACAAACATCATTTTAGCAGCAATGTAGGTAAACGGCAAACAGGACAAGGCAGAATCTCCAGGGCTTAATTTAAAATAGCTTCCAGTAGCCAACGCAGAATTGACCATGGATTGCTTAGACATTAAAACAGTTTTGGGTGTTCCTGTTGAGCCCGATGTTTGAAGACTAATTTCTGAATTTAAATCCACCCATTTTTCAATAAAAAGACCTAAAGAAACTAGGTAGTCATCACATACTTTAGAATAATCAGCTGCAAGGGACAACAAACCAGAATTATCATAAAAAGCCCCATTCAATTTAAAGGAACTGTGTGGCTGCTTGTATATCCTGTTTTCTTTCAACTTTGATGTTTTGACTTTGATTTAATTAAGCGTCTTTAGTGACGGGGCCTAATAATCTATTTTTCCAATCTGTCCACTTATATACCTTCGCAAAAATAAAAATTAGGATCGGGTAAATAATTAAAACAGAGCTGAATATTTCAAAAGTTCCTATGTCTGGGTCTGAAATGTCTCTGAAAATGGAATTTGTTTGAAAAGCCGTCCAGTCTGCAGTCACTAAAAGTGCTGTAAATAAGTTGTTAGCAGCGTGAAACCCAAGAGCCAGTTCAAGCCCCTCATCCATCAATGTAATGATCCCTAAAAAGAACCCCGTACCAATATAATGTACTAATAAGATATAGCCAAGTTTGTCAATTTCTGGATTGGCAATATGAAGCATCCCAAACAAAACAGAAGTGACAATCAAAGGCACCCATTTGTTTTTACAGATTACTCCGATTCCTTGCATTAAATACCCTCTAAAAAGATACTCTTCAAAACTCGTTTGAAGCGGCACTAAAACAACGGCAATAGCCACCAAAATTAAGAAGGGTTTTAACTCAAAATTAAATACATAGTTTTCAGGAGAAGTCCGGTAATCTATCATAATCATTATGACAGAAATAAAGCCCCAAAACAAGAAGGCAAACCAAAAACGCTTCCAATCTATTTTTGACCTAGAAGTGGTTAAACTTTTAATCGATTGTTTGTGTAAATACTTAACAACAATAAAGAGGCCAAGGAGGCCAACTGCAAAAGACAAAAGCATTAGAAATAAATTCAGATTTGACTCTAATAACTGCATCATTTTATTTGGATCTAATTCTTCAAGTTCTAGTCCTAACTGCAATGCTTTGGCTATTAAAGCGACGGTGTGAGGAATTTGCCCTAATATAACAGCGATGACAATAAGTACAAGTCCAGCCAAATAAAGCCACCAGTCGTGTTTGTTTTTAAATGCTTGTTTGATATACATAAATTAAAATTTTAAATTCCACTTTGTTTTTAAATCATAAAATAAGCGCCCTGAATTCACCACTAAAGGTGCTTGAACGTTATTCGTAAATAAGCCACCTGTTCCCAGTCCCTGAGGCAAGTTGTTCTTTAGAGTGTAGGTCCACTGTGCAATCGCATTTAGCCCAATATTACTCTCTAAGGCACTTGTTACCCACCAGCAAATATTATGAGACTCGGCAACATCAATCCATTCTTGACTTCCTTTGAAACCACCTACTAGAGTTGGCTTAAGAATAATGTATTGAGGTTTGATAGTTTGTAGCAAAACTTGCTTATTTGTTACAGAAAAGGTACCGATTAATTCTTCATCCAATGCAATTGGAAGCGGTGTATCTAAACACAGCTGCGCCATCTCTTGAAGCTGTCCTTGTTTTATGGGTTGTTCTATTGAGTGGAGATTAAAGTCTGAAAGCCGTTTTAATTTCTCTAAAGCTTCCCTAGGCTTAAAAGCGCCATTTGCATCCACACGAATTTCGATAGTTTGTGCATCATACTCATCCCTAATGGACTTTAAAAGCGCTAATTCTTTATCAAAATCAAGGGCGCCAATTTTAAGTTTTATACAAGAAAACCCTGCTTCTAACTTGTCTTTAATCTGTTGTTTCATGAATGAAGATTCCCCCATCCAAATAAGACCATTAATAGGAATTGAGTCTTGTCCGGATGTAAATTCAGAAGGAAATAAATCAAAAGGCAATTTTTGTTTCAATGATCTAAAGGCCATTTCCAATCCAAATTGAATCGATGGAAACGCAACAAGTTGGCCCAGCAACGCGTCAAGTCCTAAGTGAATATTTTGACAAGCCCAATTAAGCGTCTCCTCAAAATCGTCACGATCGTCAATACTCAACCCTTTAAACATACCGCACTCCCCTATCCCTTTTAAAGCATTATTTTCCAATTCTATAAACCAAGTGTCCTTGTAAGTTAAAACTCCACGAGACGTTCCACTAGCTTGTTTAAATTGAAGTGTATGCTTAAAAAAAGTAGCCTTCATAAGGGATATATAAATGATTTAGTACTATTTTAAATTAAGACATGGCAGGCACTAAAAATTAGTGCGAGTAAAAATGTTGATAAGGCTAAAACTTTAAGTTGTGGGTCGTAATCTTTTGGGCTTTGCACTTTATAAAAGACACTAAGATGTATAAAAAGTGGAATAAATCCGATCATAATACCTCCCATTGAAAGGTTATTTGACAACAAACCAAAATATAATAACATCAGAAATACGGCTAAAATAATCAATGTTAAGTGATACTTTCTAGCATTTTCTAGACCTAAATAACCTGCAAGAGTGTGTTTATTAGATAACTTATCGGATTCAAAATCACGCATGTTGTTTAAGTTAAGAACCCCAGCACTCAAAAGCCCTATTGAACTCGCTGGCAACAGCATTAAAAAATCAATTTGTTTAGAATATAAAAAATATGTGCCTAAAACACTCAGCCATCCAAAAAACAAAAACACCATCACATCTCCCAATGCTTTATAACCATAAGCAGACGCCCCTACAGTGTATTTAATAGCGGCTATAATAGCCAACACTCCCAACACAATAAAAATAAAGGAAGTTAAAAACTGATCAGCTCCAAAGGCTTGGTAAATAAGAGTTACCACTAAAAAAAGACAAATAATTACATTGATAACAATGGCATTTCGCATCTGTTTAGGGCTGATAATACCACTTTGCAAAGCACGTTCTGGACCAATACGATTTTCATTGTCAGTTCCTTTGACACCATCCCCGTAATCGTTAGCAAGGTTGGATAAGATCTGAAAACTTAAGGTTGTTAGAATTGTAAACACAAAGACCAACAGGCTAAAAACCCCTTCTGAATAGGCAACTCCAGAGCCTACGATAGCTCCTGAAATTGACAATGGCAACGTTCTAAGTCGACAGGCAGAAATCCATGCTTGTAATTTTTTCATGCTATGGAATCCATTTTTTCTCAAAGTTTGGAGGTCTTTTTTCTAAAAAGGCATCTCGCCCTTCTTTTGCCTCATCAGTCATGTAAGCAAGGCGCGTCGCTTCCCCAGCAAAGACTTGCTGACCTACCATGCCATCATCAGTTAGATTCATGGCAAACTTTAGCATTTTTATAGAAATTGGAGATTTGGCTAAAATTTCTTGCGCCCATTCATAAGCCGTTGTTTCTAACTCTGAATGTGGAACGACTGCATTAACCATTCCCATATCAAATGCCTCTTGTGCATTGTAATTTCTTCCTAGGAAAAAAATCTCTCGTGCTTTTTTCTGTCCAACCATCTTGGCTAGATACGCAGAGCCATAGCCCCCATCAAAACTGGTCACATCTGCATCGGTTTGCTTAAAAATAGCATGTTCTTTACTCGCTAATGTTAGATCACACACCACATGTAGGCTGTGCCCACCGCCAACCGCCCAACCTGGGACAACCGCTATGACTGCTTTTGGCATAAATCGAATCAGTCGCTGTACTTCTAATATATTTAATCGGTGGTAACCATCATCGCCTACATAGCCTTCATGACCTCGGGCTTTTTGATCTCCCCCACTACAAAATGAATAAATACCATCTTTTGAAGAAGGACCTTCGGCACTTAACAAAACCACTCCAATACTTGTGTCTTCATTCGCATCGTATAATGCTTGGTATAATTCTAGGGTTGTTTTTGGTCTAAATGCGTTTCTGACATCGGGACGATTGAACGCAATACGAGCGACCCCATTCGATTTTTTATAGGTAATATCTTCATATTCCTTAACGGTTTTCCATTGTATCTTACTCATAGGATTACAGTTTTATGTTGTTAAATAAATCCCATCTAGTTCAATGCGGATTCGGCGTTGTCTATATAAAGTTCCGATTGCTTTTTTAAAACTTTTCTTACTCATCTGAACCAATGACTTGATGGCTTCAGGAGAGGACTTATCAGTTAATTTCATAAATCCATTTTCGTCGTTCTCTAAGAACTCTAAAATCTGTTGCGCATTTGGTTCAATATTTCTATAACCAATTTTTTCTAGGGTGATGTCGAGTTTATTACCTGGACGAATTTTCTTAATAATCCCTTTAAGCTTATCACCAACACTAATATCTTTGAATAAATCCTGATTGAATATAAGGCCTAAATGGGTTTTGTTAACGATGACATTCATTCCTAAATCGGAAGGGTGAGATACAATTAGATCGACTTCATCAAAAGCCTCTACAGACAATTCTTTATTATCTAAAAAACGATTTGTTTTACTTGAAGCGACAAGACGCTCTGAAGTTTCATCTAAATAGCAAAAGACTAAGTACCAGCCACCAGCTTTCATTGGAAAGGCTTGTTCTCTAAATGGACAAAACAATTCTTTAACTAAACCCCAATCGAGAAAAGCACCAATTTCATTCACTGAATTACAACGTAATAATGCAAATTCCCCTTTTCTGATGTAAGGGTGATCTGTAACGGCAACAAGGCGTTCTTCGTTGTCTAAATAAACAAAAACATCTATCTGGTCGTCAATTTCAAAGGTGTCTGGAACATAGCGATTTGGAAGCAAAACTTCTTGATCTTCATTATCGCCCAAAAACAATCCCGGCTCGGTGTCTCTTAATATCGTAAGTTTATTATAGTCTCCTATGTGTATCATGCCACAAAGGTAATGATAATCAAGTGAGAAAATAAAAAAAGCGCCACAACAAATTGTGACGCCTGAGAATTAAATAATTAAGGGTATTAATACATTAATTCTTTACCGAAATGCTTTGTTAAAAGGTAATAAACAACAGCGCGGTATTTATTGCGATTGGAAGCTCCATATTGCTCTATAACTTTAGAGATTCCCTCTTCTAGTTTATCGGAAACAGAAAGTCCTAATTTCTTAATTAGAAAATTATATCTAACTGTTTCTAATTCAGACTTACTAGTTGATGAAATAGTACTGGAGTCTTTATTGTAGATTGAAGGACCACAAGCAATAGTTACTTTTCTAAGTAAGTCCATGTCTGGATTATGGTTGCACTTTTCTCTTAAATCGTTAGCGTATTTTACAATAAGTTCATCTCTTTTGTTCATAAAATTTTATTTTAAATTAGATTTAGGTTAGGGTGAAACGAACACCTTTCTAATATGTTTGACACATAAGAAATAAAAAGTCACAAAAAAATAAAATAAAAAGAAGAAAAACTATTTAATAAAATCGAAGTATGATAACAGAATTCGATCATTTTCTAGAGAAGGTGTAAAAACCTCTAGAATCTTAGGACGCTGGCTTTGAGCGTAAAAATCGGGCCATTTTGTATCTAATTCCTCGGAAGAACTTGCAGAATTATAATCAAACTTATAATGTTCTGAAATCGATTTTGCTGTAAGAGTGTGGTTGGTTTCAAAAAAAGTGCTAAAATTTTCGGAATTTTTATTTCCTGGAAGGATTCTAAAAATGCCTCCACCTCTATTGTTTATAATTATAATGCGAAAATTTGATGGAATATAATTATTCCACAATGCATTACTATCATAAAAAAAACTAAGGTCTCCTGTAATAAAAACGGTTGGTTTCTCAGAAACACAAGAAGCACCAACAGCGGTACTTGTGGAGCCATCAATACCACTGGTACCACGGTTGCAAAAAACAGTAAGAGAAGAATTTAAATTAAATAGTTGTAAGTATCTAATCGTAGAACTATTACTGGACTGAACCATCGAATTGCTTGGTATGTGCTTTAATACACTATCAAACACTTTAAAATCGCAAAACGGAATTGACTTCACATAATCTTTGTGCTTTTCTAATCGTATTTTCTTAACCTGATTCCATGTCTTAAAATACAGGCTCTCAACGGGTGACTCGTTAGTGATTACAAGTTGTTTGAGAAAATTATTTACTGACCATTTATAATGCTTCGTTAAACAAAAAAAAGTGTCATTAGCTTGTACCGGATCAATATGCCAGTGAAGTTTAGGGGCATACGAACGTAAGAAAGTTTTAATTTTTTTTGAGACCACCATCCCACCAAATGTTAATAGTATTTCAGGCTGAAGGGCTTCATAATCCGTCGCGTCTAAAGGCGTGATTAACTGATCAATACTAGGGAAAAAATTTGAATGATGTAAATTAGATGTTGTTTCTGTCAGCACCACAATTGAAGGGTCTTCTCCAATTAAATCCAAGTAAATTTGCTTGACACTTTCAGGAGGATTTACCCCTACTAAAATCATTTTCCTTTTTGAAGTATGCCACTTTTTAATAATGGAACTTGGCAACGACACCTTCGATTCGTTTTTATTAATTTTAAAGACCTCAACCTCATCATTATCTGCTTCAATGGTTTCATATAAAGGTTCTGAGAACCGGACATTAACATGAACAGGTCCTTTAGCTATATTAGCAACCTCTAAAGCTTTATTAATAAGTGAATCGTTGTTCTTAAAAGATTTGAAAAAGGACTTCTTTATCCCTTCTTTTAAATTGGCTTCATATAAAACATGAGATCCAAATACGTGAGGCTGTGTAATGGTTTGACCATCACCAATATTAATTAAGTGTTCTGGGCGGTCGGCAGAAATAACAACAAGTGGGATTCGACTGTAAAAGGCTTCAGCAACAGCTGGGTAATAATTAACAAGTGCACTTCCAGAGGTACAAACCAGGGCAACTGGTTGCTGTAATTGCTGAGCTATTCCTAAAGCAAAAAAACCAGCAGAACGCTCATCAACAATACTGTAACACTCAAAAAAATTGTTGGCCGTAAACCCTATAGTCAACGGTGCATTTCGACTGCCAGGAGAGATCACAATATGTTTAATATTATGCGCTTGGCAGCGCTGAATAATCGATTGAGCTAACGGATGCTTTGACTGTATCATTTGCAGGCAAAGTTATTTAATTTTTAGGGTTTAAGTTGAATTGAATTAATAAATATTTCCTAAAGGTTTAAAGGATGCTTTTAACCGTTTGTATCTTATTATGTATCTCAATACATTCTTGGTTAGGGTCGGAATCTTTTGTGATACCTCCTCCGCTGTAAAGGGTGGCAGTTGAATTGATTAATTTCATACATCGTAAGTTGACCGCTAAGTCTGTAGATTTTCTATTTGTATGATACGCTCTATTTTCAATGTTTTTTTTAGAGTTTCTAAATGTTGAAGTGTCAGAAATATTTAACTCTCCAAAAAAACCGGTGTAATACTCCCGATCGTACGTTTCATTAGTATTAATAAAATCTAAAGCCATCGCTCTGGGAGTTCCACAAACGGCAGGTGTTGGATGTAACGCATGTATTAAGTCTTTTAAAGCTTCTTTAGAGGGTTTTAAACGACCTGTAATACTTGTTTGAAGATGCAGCAACTCCCCTGCTCTAAGCGTACTAGATCCAACAGACTTTATTCCATCCAAATAATCTTTTAAGACGTCTAATAAATAGTCTGTTACAAAAGCGTGTTCCTTGTGATTTTTATCATCCCAGATAATTTCTTTGGAAGCATCATAAGGTTGGGTGCCGGCTAGTGACATTGTTGAAACTGTTTTACCTTCTAATTTAAGAAGCCTTTCAGGGGAAGCTCCAAACCAAAAACCTGTTTCTGGGTGAAACCAACAATAGGTAAAGGCAGTTGGATACTTTTGAAATAGATTTTTAAAAATCTCAATTGGATTGCTAGCCTCTAATGTGAATTGAACGGCTCTTGAAACCACTACTTTTTCTAAGTCAGAAAACTTTATTTGTTCAATTGCTTTAGACACTAAGTCACTATGATGAATTGAATCGTTAGTCGAGTTTGATGTATTTGTGGGGGAACTGATTTTAAACTCAGCAGTCTCTATCTCAATAAGAGATGATTTATCGGCAGGAATGTAATAACGGACTTTATGGTGGTCAAAAGGAGCAAACACAAAACCTGATTCACAAAAATCATTAATAGTATAGGACTCCGAATCTAACTGTATATATGACTTAATTGAAGGCTGCCCTGGTTTTGAAAACAAAACAAATGGACGTTTTGATAGTAAGACCGCTTCAATTTGGTCAAAAAAATTAGTGGGTGTTAACATATGTTAGCGCTCTTTTGGTAGTGAGACCGTTGTGAGCTTGCAGGTAGATACTAAATTTCCATGGTCATCGGTCACGTCTATATTAAAAATCTGCATGGTTTTTCCAATATGAATAAAGGTGGCTTTGGCATGCACAAATCCGTCTCTAACACTTTTGACGTGTTTTGCTGAGATGTCTATGCCCCGTACAAAATACGCCTCTGTATCTAAAAATATGTGAGACGCAAAACTCCCAACCGTTTCTGCAAGAGCTACAGTTGCACCCCCATGTAAAACGCCGTCTGGTTGATGTACCTTGCTAGTGACAGGCATTTTGGCAATCACAAAATCGTCACCAGCATCCACAAATTCAATCTGAAGTGTTTCCATTAAGGTGTCTTTACAGGATGCATTGGCTTTCTTTATAATTTCATCTTTTGATAGTTTCATTTGTGAATTTTTGTTATTACAAAGTTACAAAAGCCAAAGAAATGATATAGCCTATGAACGTTAAAATAGTGCAAAAAAAAAGCGCAACCCTAAGGTTGCGCTGATTTGTAATTTTAAGTTTGTGAAACTTAAGCTGTTTTCTTACAAGCTAAAGCATAGATCACTAAACCGAATCCGATTTTGTTAATTGCATCAGCGATGTTGTATAAAACATCCATATCTAAACCAAGGTTAGCAAAAGAAGAATACCACTGTCCGTCAGCTGTACCTACTAAGTAACCTAATGGATAAATAATCCATCCTACTAGCACGAACCAGCAAAGAACTTTATGTGCAGCTAAAACATCGCCACCAGCTTCTTTCGCTAATTTTGCGGCTCCACCTAACCATATTTCGTAAACGATAGCGAAGTAAGCTACAGCAGAGAAAAAGCCCCACATAGCAGCTTGTCCAGCGTATACAGCCTCTCCTAAGTAACCTGTTACTAACATTATAACAGAAAGTACAATCATTTTAGTTAATAAAGATTTTTTAGCACCGGCTACTTTAAGTATTAAATAAAATTCAACACACATCAATGGCACAGTAAGAATCCAATCTACATATCTGAAAAATGTTGGAGAATCTCCAGTTGAAGCCCAGTAATCTCTCATGTAGAAATAGTGAACTGCTGCAATAAATGTAATTAAACCAGAAACTAAAACGGATGTTCTCCATTTTTTGTCAAATTGGTTTAATGATAAAAAGAAAAAGGCAGAAGCTGCCATCATTGCCATACATCCTACAAAGAATGTAAAACCTACATAATCAGTAGGGTCCATCTTGGCTACTAAAGGTAAAAATAAGTTTGTCATTTTTTTAAATTTTTGTTAGTTTTGTTTAAACAAATATATAAAAAAAATTAACTAAAAGCTGAGGATTGTTTAAACTTATGGCTGTATGTTTGCATTTTAACAATAATTTATGAATGTTATTTTCAAATTCTCAATTGTCTCTAGCTTCTTAGGATTGTGGATTACAACCCACGTTCCTGAAAGTTTTGAACTTGTCTTTGGTTTTATTTTAATTTTTACTTTTGGGATGATTCACGGCTCAAATGATCTATTAATTATTGATAAGATTTTAGAGAAATCAAAATATTACTCAGAAATTAGTATTCTAACCGCATACTTATTAATAGTCTCATTCGCTATTCTAATATTTTACTGGGCACCTGCCCTAGCATTATCTCTATTTGTTTTATTTAGCGCCTATCATTTTGGAGAACAGCATTGGGAACTTAGTTTCGCAAGGTTAAACAAAATATTAAAGTCGACTTTTTATTTTTGCTATGGACTATTAATTTTATATCTATTATTTGCTTTTAACGACAGTGGCGTAAAATCCATTGTATATGAAATCACTGGCTACCAATTAGAGAATCTCTATAGTTTTCCTATCCTTTTGATACTAGGCAGCTATGTTGGAGCGGTGCTAGCTACTGAACTATACTTCAAGCGTTTATCTACAGAAATAGTGCTAACGGAGCTATTCTCTTTGGCAGTGCTTACTATCATATTTAATTCATCCTCGCTTATATGGGGGTTTACAATTTACTTTATCCTGTGGCACAGCATCCCGTCATTGGCGGAGCAAATTAAGTTTGTGTACGGAGACTTTAAATTAGAATCAACTTTAAAATATTGTAAGTCTGCAGCCCCGTATTGGATTATATCTTTAATAGGTATGGTTGGGTTATACACTGTTTTCAGCGGAGAGAAACATTTCTATTCACTTTTTTTTGCGTTCATAGCGGCAGTTACATTTCCTCATGCATTTGTTATGGTTAAAATGTTTTCAAAAAAAAAGCACAACCATAAATGATCGTGCTTTTTTGTAATAAACAATACTAACTTATTACTTCACTTCTTCAAAGTCAACGTCTTCAACATTTTCTTCTTGAGAAGCTGACGCCTCTGGAGCACCCTCTGGAGCAGCACCTTGTGCACCTTCTTGTGCCTTGTACATTTCCTCACTAGCAACTTTCCATGCTTCGTTAATTTTCTCTAAAGCAGGATCGATCACCGCGATGTCTTTTGTTTCGTAAGCCTTTTTCAATTCTTCTAAAGCAGCTTCAATTGGTTGTTTTTTATCATCCGATAATTTATCACCAAATTCTTTCAATTGATTCTCTGTTTGAAAAATCATTCCATCCGCAGCATTTAACTTATCAGCCGTTTCTTTTGCCTTGGCATCCGCATCCGCATTTTCTTCAGCGTCTTGCTTCATTTTTTGGATTTCTTCTTCTGTTAAACCAGAAGAGGCTTCAATACGAATATCTTGCGTTTTATTAGTTGCTTTATCCGTTGCAGATACTTTAATGATTCCGTTAGCATCAATATCAAAAGTCACTTCAATTTGAGGCACTCCTCTTTGTGCTGGTGGCAAACCATCTAAATGGAAACGCCCAATAGTCTTATTATCAGCAGCCATTGCACGCTCTCCTTGAAGGACATGAATTTCAACTGAAGGCTGGTTATCAGCAGCCGTAGAAAACACTTGAGATTTTTTTGTTGGAATGGTCGTGTTAGACTCTATTAATTTAGTCAAAACATTCCCCATGGTTTCAATTCCTAAAGATAATGGCGTTACATCTAATAATAAGACATCTTTCACATCACCAGACAAAACACCCCCCTGAATTGCAGCACCTACAGCGACAACCTCATCAGGGTTTACTCCTTTATTGGGTTTCTTTCCAAAAAACTTCTCCACAGCTTCTTGAACTGCAGGAATACGAGTTGAACCTCCAACTAAAATAATTTCATCAATATCACTTGTTGATAAACCTGCCGCCTTTAAAGCTGTTTGACATGGCTCAATCGTTCTTTTTACTAAATCATCTATTAATTGCTCAAACTTAGCTTTTGAAAGTGAACGAACCAAGTGTTTTGGCCCACTAGCGGTCGCTGTTACATAAGGTAAGTTGATTTCTGTCTGTGCAGAAGAAGACAACTCAATTTTAGCTTTTTCAGCAGCTTCCTTTAAACGCTGAAGCGCCATCGGATCTTTTCTTAGGTCTAAATTCTCATCAGCCATAAACTCTTCAGCCAACCAGTTAATGATTTTCTCATCAACATCATCACCACCTAAGTGCGTATCTCCATCAGTCGCTAGTACCTCAAATACACCGTCACCTAATTCTAATACAGAAACATCATGCGTTCCTCCACCAAAATCAAAAACAACAATCGTTTGATCTTTGCCTTTTTTGTCCATTCCATAAGCAAGTGCAGCTGCAGTAGGCTCGTTAATGATACGTCTTACCTTAAGTCCTGCAATTTCACCTGCTTCCTTGGTTGCTTGTCGTTGTGCATCATTAAAATAAGCTGGCACTGTAATAACCGCTTCCGTTACTTCTTGGTCTAAAAACTCTTCAGCTGTTTTTTTCATTTTCTGAAGAACCATTGCAGATAATTCTTGAGGTGTATATAAGCGACCATCAATATCTACTCTTGGTGTATTATTATCCCCTTTTACTACTTTGTAAGGGACACGTCCTATATCTTGTTTTGAATCAGAAAATTGATTCCCCATAAAACGCTTAATTGAATAAACCGTTTTTGTTGGATTAGTGACCGCTTGACGTTTTGCAGGATCTCCTACTTTGATTTCACCACCTTCAACGAAAGCGATAACAGACGGCGTTGTACGTCGTCCTTCTGCATTAGTAATTACGACTGGCTCATTACCTTCCATTACTGAAACGCAAGAGTTCGTAGTTCCTAAATCGATTCCAATTATTTTACTCATAATATAGTTATTGTTAAAGTTTAATTTTTATTTACACTACAACTTAGTCAATCATTATGCCAATACAACATGACTGACACGATGGCAGATTCAGGAAGGTTAAAAATTCTTTATTAAAATAAAAATTTGGCACAAGCATTGTATTAATAATCAACAATTATATAGTATGTATAATTAAAAAGAAATAAAAAACATCTTCATATGGATGTACTACATTACCTTTATAAACACTTAAAAAAACGACACATGAAACGTGTATTATCTATTATTGCCCTATTTACTATAGTACTAACTGCCTGTGAAGGGGCTCCTGGACCTGCTGGCTTTAACGGCGGTTTGATTACTTCAAGTGCATTTGAAATTCAAGTGGATTTTAACAATATTAACCAATATCAAATTATAGAACCTTACGGGTTTCAAGTTTTTGAATATGATATGACCTTGGTTTATATACTATGGGAAACTATTAACGGTCAAGACGTTTGGAGATTATTACCACAAAGCACAACTTTTATTGGAGGTGCTACACTAACTTATAATTTTGACTTTACGCAAACAGATGTTAAGATATTTTTAGAGGGTACCGCAAATTTTAACAATCTGGATGCTGTTTGGACGCAAGGCGCTATTTTTAGAATAGTGGTTATTCCTGCTGATAATGTTAGTGGTATTAGTAATCTAGAAATGACGGATTTCAATATCTCTTCTTTTCAAAAGCGATATTAGCTCCATGATTTTGTGATTAGCGAAAAATATAAGCTGGAAAATTCATTTTTTATACCTCCTTTTAACTTGATATTAAGTTTTCTATAATAATTCATAACAACTATACTCGCATACATATTAACGCTTAATTTAATTCACTTCTTTGACGTCATAGCTTTAGGGGTTTTGAGAGCTAATGTCAGTTATTCATGACTCAACCCCATTATTTACTTCTTACATAAAAAGCCAAAATCATATACTAATTTAGTACTTTTACAGTCTATCATTAATTATATACTAAAATGTCTGCATCAAAAAAAGAATACAAAAGAGTGACAGTGAAATCGCTCATTGAAATGAAATCATTAGGTGAAAAAATATCTATGCTGACAGCTTATGATTATACGATGGCTAAAATTGTAGATGGCGCTGGAGTTGATGTAATTCTTGTTGGCGATTCTGCTAGTAATGTAATGGCTGGACACGAAACCACATTACCAATTACTCTAGATCAAATGATATACCATGCTTCCTCGGTAGTAAGAGCTATTGATAGAGCACTTGTCGTGGTAGACCTACCTTTTGGCACCTACCAAAGTGATTCTAAAGAAGCCTTACGCTCTGCAATTCGTATTATGAAAGAAAGTGGTGGACATGCCGTAAAACTAGAAGGTGGTAAGGAAATTAAAGATTCTATTAAAAAAATATTAAATGCTGGAATTCCCGTAATGGGACACCTAGGCTTAACGCCACAATCCATTTATAAATTCGGAACTTATACAGTCAGAGCAAAAGAAGAAGAAGAAGCGCTTCAACTTATAGAAGATGCAAAACTTTTGGAACGCCTGGGTTGTTTTGCTTTAGTTCTTGAAAAAATACCAGCCTCATTAGCCCAAAAAGTTGCAGAAAGCATTAACATTCCTGTTATTGGCATTGGCGCTGGTGGCGGGGTGGATGGACAAGTACTAGTACTTCATGATATGATCGGAATGACACAAGAGTTTCATCCTCGTTTTTTACGCCGCTACATGAGCTTACACGAAGAAATGACAACAGCTATATCAGAATATGTAAGTGACGTAAAATCTTCTGAATTTCCTAACGAAAATGAACAGTATTAAAAAGGGCATAAAGATTGTTTCCAATCCAGAGAACCTTCAAGTTCTTCACGAAGACAATCACATCATCATAATCAACAAACGGTCTGGTGACATTGTTCAGGGAGATAAGACTGGTGACACCCCTTTAAGTGATGTCGTTAAAAGCTATATAAAAAACAAATACAATAAGCCTGGAGCTGTGTATTTGGGAGTGACCCACCGCTTAGACCGCCCCACAACAGGCGTTGTCGTATTTGCAAAAACATCTAAAGCACTCACCAGAATGAATGCACTGTTTTTAAACAAAGACATCGAGAAAACCTACTGGGCTATTGTGAAAAACAAACCTAGTAAATTAAAGGACACTCTCATAAATTGGCTGAAAAAGAATCCAAAAAACAACAAGTCAACAGCCTACCCCAAGCAAATTGATCAAAGTAAGAAAGCCATTTTACATTATGAAGTACTACACAGTCTAAATCGATATCATTTACTAGAAGTTAAATTAGAAACCGGAAGACATCACCAGATTAGAAGTCAATTATCTTTTATAGGCAGCTCCATTAAAGGCGATTTAAAATATGGATTTGATCGGAGTAATTCTGATGGAAGCATTCATTTACACGCTCAAAACATCTCATTCATGCATCCTGTAAATGAACAAAAAATATCAATTAGCGCTCCCCCACCAAACGATGTGTTATGGGCAGAATGTGTTTCTAAAACAAATAGATTATGAATATAAAATTAATCTTAGAAAGTCAAAAACTGTATTTTCAATCACAAGCCACAAGAGATATTGGAATGCTTAAAAAACGGCTTGCCTCGCTACGTATCGAAATCCTCAAAAGAGAAGATGAAATTTATGAAGCGCTCTACAAAGATTTTAAAAAATCTAAATTTGAAACCTATTTTGGTGAAATAGGGATTGTCATCTCCGAAATTGACGCCACTATTAAACACATTAGTTCTTGGTCAAAACCCAAGAAAGTAAGAGCTTCAGGCCTTAACTTCCCTTCTAGAGATTACATATACAGCGACCCCTATGGCAGCGTGTTAGTTATCGCACCTTGGAACTATCCTTTTCAACTCGCCTTAGCGCCTGTAATCGCTGCTATCGCTGCTGGTAATACAGTTGTATTAAAACCGAGTGAACACACAGCCAATACCTCAAAACTATTAGAAATTATCATAAGTACGGTCTTCAAGCCGGAACATGTACAAGTAGTTGAGGGTGGGATTCCTGAAACGACTCTACTCCTAAAAGAACGCTGGGATTATATCTTTTTCACAGGAAGTGTCGTGGTTGGAAAAATTGTAGCAAAAGCCGCAGCTCCTTACCTAACTCCAATAACTCTAGAACTTGGGGGTAAAAATCCTTGTATAATTGATAATACAATGTCAACACAGCTAATAGCAAAGCGGTTGGTATGGGGTAAATTTGTTAACGCAGGACAAACCTGCATCGCTCCAGACTATTTATTAGTTCACTCTTCTGTGAAAAAACAGTTGATTTCTGATTTAAAAAAAGAAATTATTAGTGCTTACGGAGAAAACCCACAAGAATCACCAGACTACCCCAGAATCATTAATACTAAAAACCTTTCGAGGCTAATAAGCATGCTTGAGGGCTCTAACGTGATTTTTGGCGGCAAATCCGACTCTTCTGACTGCTACCTTGAACCGACACTAGTTGAGGATCCCTCTCTAGACTCTAAAGTAATGAAAGAAGAGATTTTTGGACCTATATTACCCATACTAAGCTATACGAACGAAGCTGACATTAGCGCCATCGTTAACAACTATGAAAAGCCATTAGGGTTTTATGTGTTCTCAACAAATAAATCATTTTACAAAAAAATGATTGAAACCTATAGCTTTGGTGGCGGCACAATTAACGACACTATGATTCACTTTGGCAACACCAATTTGCCGTTTGGAGGCGTTGGAGAAAGCGGGGTTGGTGCCTATCACGGGCAGTTAGGTTTTGATACTTTTTCACACAAGAAGGGTATTGTTGTTAAAGGAAACTGGCTTGACATTCCGCTTAGATACGCACCTTACACAAACAAACTTAACAAACTAAAAAAATTGTTTAAACTATTTGGATAGGCTTGAAAATGACTCTTTTTTAAGCTATAGATTTTACCTATAGCTAGCAACTAAGTAATTGTTTTTCATGTACATATATTTATTTATTAAACTATAGGTTTAATGTATATGATTCACTTACTATTTAATCGAGCTAAGTGCATAATTTGCAAAACTAGCCAACTATTGTCACCCCTTCAAAACTGCTCACCACGACACTCGGCAAGAAATGATTAATATGTAAATTATAAATAGAACTAAGATATCAATAGCCCTAAATGTCTTTTTGATATTAATAAATTTTAGCGAAGTGAAACTAACATTTTATTTAATCTAAATTGGTTAGAGTTAAAAAAAAATCAACCCAACCACCCTTCACGATCTAAGCTTCTGTACTGGATCGCTTCGCTTATATGCATCTTATTAATTAAAGTAATCCCTTCTAAATCCGCTATCGTCCTAGCAACTTTCAAGATCCGATCATAGGCGCGTGCTGATAAACTAAGACGCGCCATTGCTGTTTTTAAAAGCTGCATTGATTCATTATCTAACTTACAGTGTTTTCGAATGTGCTTTGTGTTCATTTGCGCGTTATAATGTACCACATCGGCCCCTTCAAACCGCTTGGTTTGTAACTCGCGAGCTTTTGTGACTCGTTTACGGATCTCAATTGAAGATTCTCCATTCTTTTCATCTGACAACTTTTCAAAGGGGACTGGCGTGACCTCAATATGTATATCAATACGATCCAATAAAGGACCTGATATTTTCCCTAAATAGCGGTGCATTTCAGAAGGCGAAGACATGGTTGGAGAGCCTGGATCATTAAAGTACCCACTTGGACTTGGATTCATACTTGCTACTAACATAAAACTACTTGGGTAGGTTACGGTAAATTTGGCGCGTGAAATCGTCACTTCCCTGTCTTCTAGCGGTTGTCGCATCACCTCCAAAACTTCCCTCTTAAACTCTGGTAATTCATCCAAAAACAACACCCCATTGTGTGAGAGTGAAATCTCACCAGGTTGGGGGTAGCTCCCCCCGCCTACTAAGGCCACATTAGTTAAATTGTATAATGTGTACAATTATTTTTAATTATTTTACAGGTTAAAACATAATTATTTTTTAAAAAAACACTAAAAAAAACAATTTCCCTTATATATAAATAAGAAACAGTTAGTAGATGCGGTGCGAGACCGCTTTAACATTGGTGTATCTAAAAGAGAAAAGAATGAGACAAACAGACATAGAAGCATATGCAAATGGAGTAGCTCAAATGAGTGATTGGAGAAGGACTATAACTATAAGACCAAGCTATAAACTAAAGGCACATACAAGCGATAGAATTATTGAAAGAATGTCTAAGTCATTAAAGGCTCGAATATTCTACACAATGGAGCAAGACTGGAACGGAGAAATGTATCACTTACACCTACTGATTAACAAGAATGTATCTAACGACAAATTAAGCCAAGCGAGTGGACTAAATCCTAAAGCTATAAAATACAATCAACCTATACATTCAGAGGGTATTGTTGGTTACATCTTAAAAAACCTTAATAATAATAACTCACATCATAATTTATATTAAAAATGGAAAAATTCGAGAATGTGTCTATCCAATTTACTCGGGAGGACAAACAGAGATTACAAGAAAAAGCAAATGTAAACAGATTAAAACTGTCGTCTTACTTGAGACACGAGCTAACAAAACATCTATCCAATGAGTAGAAAACATTACTACACACAATTATCTAATTCACACCCAGAAATGATTGAGGTAAAACTTAAACTAACTACAGAGGAATTAGTAACACTTAGAAAAGTAACCGACAGTAGAGCATCGGACACATTTACTCAGATTATAAGGAATTTAATAAATCAGAGAGCTGGACGTTCAACAATTAAAGTAATTAAAGGATAATATGGGATTTAAAAAGAAAGCGATTAATATCAATGAAGAAGGTTTGAGGAATGCTGAGAAGGTAGCAGAAGCTAAAATCACTTTACTACAGTCGGCAATGAAAGAAGCTGAAAAGTATATCGAAATTACTTATTTTAAAGAGTTTTCAGAGGACTTTATAGCATACACAACTAAGAAGGTATTAGATAAGAATAAAGGCCTTAAAGAGCTTAATTTAACTTCAGATAAAGTATTAAATTTATTAGAAATAAATCTCAATAAGCTCTACGAAATACAAGTCGAGTTTGAAGAGAATAAAACGAAAGTTTATTTCGACAAGGACGGTTCTCCATTTACTAAAGTGGATAAAGAACAATTTATTTCTTGGACTAAAAACGAAGAGGAAAACAAACGACTAGAAGCGTTTCAATACCTAATAGTAAGCGTAGAAGAAATACAGAAATACACGCACGTTTATAAGGGTGAAATAGCCACCCTTACATCTAACGCAGTAAGATTTGATTTACGCTTAAACAAGTGGATTATTAATCCTGTGAATTTCCGTTAGTGTGTGAAAGTTATTTCGGGAAGAGAACCATCAGGGAGTTCAGCCCATTGATTAATTCCACCTATGGGCTGGCTATAATATGTTTTCATTACTCCAGTTTCTTTGTTAAGGACAAGAACTAAATAGTTATTTGCTCCAGCGCTCGTAACTTGATAAGTACCACCAGTTAATTGAGGAGGGTTATCAATACTGTCGCTATCTGCAGCAGCACAAGACCAGAAGATTAAAGAAATAACACCTACGGCAGCAAATGTGTGAATTAAAAAGTTTGGAAGTTTCATAATATAAAGTTTTAAAGATTAGAAGATAAATATAACGA
>Ga0209199_1001894_pt1 | contig 23745 bp, 20 predicted proteins | sample COGITO_mtgs_1105_7_FD_184805 | JGI IMG/M metagenome (GOLD analysis project Ga0209199, IMG submission 184805) | Pelagic marine microbial communities from North Sea - COGITO_mtgs_110523 (SPAdes) (version 2) | ecosystem: Environmental > Aquatic > Marine > Epipelagic ...
CGTCAACAACCAATTGCAATCAAGTAAGGGTTGATTACATCAATGGATGTGATTCATCCAGTGCCGTGATTAATCTATTGAAGATATACCCATCACACAGGGATATCAGAGGATTTTTCCTAAAAAAGTCTTAAAACCTGAAGTAACCGTTTGTGTAACTATGACATAATAGATGGTGTTACCCTAGTGTAACCAATCACACCGTTAATTATTCAGTTATCACCTCTATCAACAACAACTAGCATCGACATTCAAAGAGTAACTGTAATGCTTCATTAGTTCTACTGAGTGTTATGCGCCCCCTGATACGTTTAAATGTTGTTGCTAGGAACTGGTTAGCATTGTTACTGGGTAAGCTGTATAACTGATGGCGCATTGGCGAAACGTATAAAGGAATCACAGTTGCAGTTCTTACGCAGATTTTTTTTGCCTGGTCCAAGTAGCTTCCATCTTTTGTTAGGTGCTACAAGTATTCGGCAGTTCTTATGCTACACCGACCACACGGGAATTAATCTTTTTATGTTGTGTTAAGTGATTCTTTCGAGTCACATAATGGTCGCAAAAATAGCTTGTTGTTTGCCTCTGTATGCCCTACATCTATTGACATTGTTTCCACATTGTGATTATTAGAGAATAAAAAACTGAAATACAGAAGCAACTACTTTCAAGTCTCAGATTTACTGGAAGAACATGCACCACTCCAGGACAAGGAGCAAGGCAAGGACATAGCTGACTACCTAATAAAACAAGATTGGCGATTATTCAGAAACAAGCAGAGGAAAAGAGTTTAGTCCGAGGCAAGTTAGCAGACTCAAGAAACGAATTGTCCTGATGAAATCTGAAAGAAATTTAGGGGATGCTATACAGCCAGATATGGGGTTATACTAAACCCTGGAAATCCTGACCAAAACAGAAAATCGATTTAAAACAACCCACCCCCGAGATGATTCGACACCTTAGGCTTTCAGATAATCCTTATTCCAAGGGAACTATTTTATACTTCACGCCAGAAAGTTTTACTCGCCAACCGAAGGCATAAGTGCCTGTTTTGCGAAGCACAAGTGATTTTGTCCCTGAGTTAACCCAAAAATTCATATCCAAATCATGAAATTTTGGTGGATGGAAGGAACCCACTGGATATGAGAGTAACACCGCATCATCGAGCGTAAGAATAAAACCATTGTCTCCGACATCATTGTTAAGAATTGGGGCGCCATTACTCAACTGATGAATAGATGCCTGAGTAATTTTCAAGCAAAAAGAATCATCAACAACTATATTTTGAGTAGCTGGAGTAATACTATTAGGTGGGTTAAGGGTAAAGGCAAAACTAACTGGTTCAACAAAGACTAAATTACTTTGAGACCTTCCCTGGTGTGAGGAAAATAGAATTAAGCAAGAGAGTTAAGTTGATTAACTTTAAGCAGAATAGAAATTTAGCAGCATTGTTGCCAGAAGATGAGTTTCTAAAATCCATTAGTTGTGTAGATTAAGGTTGTATTTGGGTCTCCGCTAACCCCAGAAGTTTTGAATCGAACCCAGCTCCCGTTGATAAACATATAGAGCCCTTTTTTTTCGTTTATCTGAGTCACAATCAAACCCTCCATAGGGCTACCTATAGCTAAACGCTGTGCCTTAGTCATGGTAGCAAATAATGCCCCGGCTGTTGTTGATTGAACATTCAGGGCAACGTTCAAATCTGCCGTATCGACACCAATTGTCAAAGACTTTACGTTAACAATGTTTATCTCAGCTGCATTGCTGTCAATAGCTAATACCTCATCCAACCCTTGTAGCTCATTAGTAGAGTCATTATCATTATCTGCCACTGAGAACTGAATCATGTTTCCATCGGTGATGGTGAGGTTCTTCACTATCCCTATCCCAGATATCTGAAGCTGCTGTAGCTCATCTGTAAAGAGTGAGTCTACATCGTAGGGCAGAACAATAGACCCTCCATCTTCCAAGAACAGTGTGTCGCCGCTAATGGTCAGAACTTGGTCATCCGTGTTTGATAATACCTATTTTTTCAAACCGACTTTGATTTCTACTCTTCTGTTTTGACCCCTTCCTGATTCTTGAGAGTTATCTGCTATTGGATTTTGCGAACCCATACCAATAACCTGCAATCTTGAGATAGGTACTCCATTCGTAACTAAGAAGTCTCTAACATATTTGGCTCTCCGCTCAGAAAGCAAAAGGTTGAAATCAGACTCACCCTCCGAACTTGCATAGCCAATTAATTGCACTGACTTATCCGTATTTGTCTTTAAAAATTGCAATAGTTGGAACATTTTCCCCTTAGCCTCGTATTCTATAAACGAACTACCACTAGCAAAATTGGCGACAACAACAAAGTCTTTAAAATTGATTTTTTCGGCGGTATCTATTGAAGATGGTCTAGAGACACTTGATGTCTCGCCTGTTCCAACTTTTTCATTAGCATCAGTCCTCTCTTTTTTGGAAGACGATTGGGAGTTTTCCTCGAGGTCTCGCACAGAGCTAGTCAATTCATCATTTGAATTTGATGCAGACGCTATTTCTGCCCCATCATCTTGGCCATCGTTATCTGAATCTGGATTTAACATATCTGTACCTGCTAACATTTCTGCAAGATTTGATAAACCATCACCATCGTTATCGGAATTGGCATCTGATGGGTCAGATGAGTTCAGGCCATTCGATTCTTCAAACTCATCGCTCAGACCGTCACCATCAAGATCTTCATAAGTACTTGAACTATCTATTGGGCTTGAGTTTGCAGCCATTTCTGCTCCATCAAGTTGACCATCGTTATCTGAATCTGGATTTAACATATCTGTACCTGCTAACATTTCTGCAAGATTTGATAAACCATCACCATCGTTATCGGAATTGGCATCTGATGGGTCAGATGAGTTCAGGCCATTCGATTCTTCAAACTCATCGCTCAGGCCGTCACCATCAGAATCATTAATTTCTAACTCACCGACATTCGGGCTTAATTGTTCAGAAACCCTTTTGTTTGGTGATTCATTAAAGTCTTGAAAAACATATAGTGCTACTAGGCAAATTACTAAAATAAATATACCTATGGCCGAAAAAAGGACTGGTTTTTTCTTTCCGTGCTTTTTTAACGGGGCTGAGTTTTTTTCATTCGCAACTGGACTTGATTCCCCTTTATCAATAGAATTCTCTTTTTGATTGATCGGAGTCCCAGTTTCTTGTTTGTCCGCTGCAAGACTTGATTCTTTCTTCTCGGTGGATAATCCTGAGCCTTTCTTTTCTGTTGAAAATCCTGTTTCTTTTTTCTCGGTGGAGAAACCCGAGCCTTTCTTTTCTATTGAAAATCCTGTTTCTTTCTTCTCAGCGGATACTCCCGAGCTTTTCTTGCTTTTTTCATTCATATCACCTTCGCTTACAGTTAAAATCTGTACGCATATTTTTTTATTAATGAAAGAAGACCTCCATCATGTCCTTTTCCAATTGCCTCAAAACTCCAGCCGTTTTCAGACCTTTTAAATTTTCCAACTTCTACAGCGTCACAAGCCCCAAATTCGTTACCTAATGTGTAGCGACATAATTCCTTGTTAGATTCTTGATCCCATATTCTGCCATAACAACCGGAAACTTCATTAAACTTTGTTTGTTTATTGCCTTCCTGGTGTATAGTAATAACTACGACAACTTCCTTAATGTTATCAGCAATGCGATCAAAATAGATCCACATATCTTCATCATCGCCGTCGTCATCGTCATCACCTTCTAATTCATCTATTGCGCCATAAACTCCACCGTCTGTGGAATATGGTCTTGGAGCATCCTCACCATCCAAGACTTGTTTTAGCTCAGAGTTGAAATACACTAAATCGGTCATCGCTGGTATGTGATCGTCCTCACCCACACAAAATGCTGATACATCAAGGTCGGCATCTGTGTTCCACCCGAGTCCTACTCCAGCAACTTTGAGACTTGGCAGCTCTTTTGATAAATTGAATGAGCTACCTTTTTCTAAATTAAAACCACTCATAACGCTTCTTTTTTAAGTATAAAGTTCTACTAATGCCCCTAAGCCTCCCTGAAAAGGATCTCCCATTGCTTCAAAAGCCCATTCATGGTCACTGCGAAAAACTCTACCAATTTGGACTGAGTCGTAACCTGAAAATTTTTCATTGAGTGTAAATCTACAAAATTCCTCTCCCGTATCTAAATTGCAGATTCTTAAGAATGAGTTACTTAAGTTACTGAAGTCTTGATTTTTTTCCTCTGCTCCATCAATAGTCACGACAAAAATCAATTGAAGTACACTAGGACTAACTTGATTCAAATCAATATTTACTACCTCATCATCTCCATCGCCATCTCCTGTTCTATTATCACCTTGATGTATGACAGCAGAATCTCCACTTTTTAAATTGTTATAAAACACGAAATAATTGTCATCGGGAATCTTGAAATTCTCATCGAGCATAAAGACTGAGACATCACAATCAATTTCCTCTGAGTAACCATCAGCAGGGTCCCAACCAAGGCCGATATGGACTTTATTGAGTGCAGCGCCTCCTTTTTTTAGGTCTATTTTTTGCTTTTTTTCTAAAACTATTGCCATTTCCTTACATTAATTGAAATTTTTTGCTGGGCTTCCATATTCATTAGCCTTGCTTTCACCTTCGCCAAACAGAAGCCAAAGAAAATAGTATGGTATAAGTTGATACCATCCTGAATTACCTCTATCGTGACATCTTTTTGCACCTTGAGCTCCCATAAACCACAAAGGTATTATTAAAGTGAAAATAAACAATGGATATTCCGCTGCAATAGCCATCAAAGCATAGTAAAGTACAAAGAAGATAATAAAGCTAATTCCATATTCTTTTCGTCTAATTCTGCCTTTAAATGAGAAAGGCGCCCTAAACATTTTCCTTTCTAAATTAGATTCTAAGTCATTTTTTGAGGAATCACTTTTGAATTGAACTCGATCCTGAGTGTGTTTTTCAGAGCGCCCTGAGGCATCTAAAATAGAACTTGATTGATCATGATTCTCGTCCGGAAAGTACTTTTTAAGTTCCTCAATTTGACTGGCATTTGTCCAATCAAGACCTTGTCTCCAGACTAAAGTCGATTCCGATATTTTCGGTATTAATTCTGTTACATCGAATGGTCCGAGTCGCTCTTCTCCTGAACTGTAATAGTATTTATGTTCTGTTTTTTTTTCTAAGTCAATTCCCATAATATTTTATTGAAGGGTTATCCTTTTGATTTTAAAGAGGGTATTGGTGGGGGGGCGGGAGGAGGCCCCTCATCGCCAATCATTGTTTTTGAATTTATTGCTGGGGTTTTCGGAGCGCCTGACGTAGGCGGTTTAGTTGCTTTTGGAGCAACGGGTGGTTTTGGCGCAGCAGGTGGTTTAGTTGCTTTTGAAACAACAGGTGGTTTAGTTGCCTTTGGCGCAGCAGGTGGTTTTGAAACAACAGGTGGTTTAGTTGCCTTTGGCGCAGCAGGTGGTTTTGGAAGTGAGGGTGGTTTAGGTGCTTTTGGAGCTTCAGGTCTGGGTGAAGCAGCAGGTCTAGATGGAGCAGCAGGATCAGCTGATGCAGTCGGCGTTGGAGGGTTAGAAGTTGCTCTTGTGGGCAAAAGGTTACCTTGATCTATAATTTTATCATTAGAATTTAAGTGTGAGAGACAACTTAATGTATCTAAATCACAGACATTCACATGGCTATACTTCTGTCGCAGTTTTTCTAAGAGAATCTCTCCTGCTATCGCGCCAAAAGGCAAAATCAAGCTATCGATTAATGTCGAATTGGAGTTCTTCAGGTTATCCTCTATTATTTCATGCAACTTCCCGTAATCCGATCTGAAATCTACTTTATCATTTACTTCTCTTAGTTTTATTCTAACTCTTTCTTCGGTTCCATCTGAGAGCCGTACTGTATCTATAGGCTCTTTTTTTCCTTGCTCCAGATATTTCAAGGCTAAGGGCATTAATCTTAGAATTTCGGATTCTTCCTGTTCTTTTTTGAATGGAGCATCTGCTTTATCCACAGCTTTATAAAACAACATTTCAGCAATTATCTTTGCCTTAGGGTCGGCCCCTAATCCAGGAATAGACTTCAAGGATGTTGGAGACTCTTGAATTCCCTCGAAATGTGTTATCCAGAGATCATTCTCATATCCTTCAATGGTAAAAATAGACTTGAAATTATCTAATTTGCTGTGCTGGTTGTAGCAAGTCAAGAAAGCATATGTTTTATTAATAGCCTTGATCTTATTATAACCAGCTGTTTGAAAAACATTTGAGACTAATCTTTTCTCTTTATCGAGAAGGTCAGAGGAATAGACTAAGATTAATTGGTCTATCGAATTCTTAATATTCGAATTAGAAACATCCTTATAAAGTTCATTTCTAAGTAAAGACTCCATTATTTTCTCGAATGCTGAAACAAGAATTTTCTTGAACTCAAATTCATTCGAGCCATAAAGTGAATATGTCTGCGCCGGCTCCTGTATGAGGTCAAAATAATTTCCAAACGCATCACTATCGCCTCCGTGAAATCTCTTTCTAGCATCAATGCCGAAGCTGAAAACATCTCGTGTTGAGTAAAAATATAATGGAATAACGGGTTCTTGCTCGAACTTATATTCTAACACCACTGAGTTATCCTCAGAGTAATAAATACTCATACCTTCTCGAGAAAGGTATACAAAGACTTTCGACAACATTAATTGACGACAATCTTTTTCAAAATCACATCTTCAAAAAACTTCATTCCCTCAAGAATAATAATAGGGGCTACATAGTCAAATGGCTTATCTGAGGAACTTGATTTTAGAGCTTCCTTATACTCTTTCTGCTGCTTGATATAGGATTCAATATTCATAGCTTGAAAACCTTTCATGAAATCTTGCTGCGTAACTTTTAAGCCAAATACGCTGGTAGCAACTTGAAAATAAACATGAGCGAATTGCATGAATTTTGGACACGGAGCATTCGGGTTTTCCGGCATATGAACAAACTGACTCCCTAGGTTCGCCATCATATCGCCTGTGATATAATCATCCGCTTTCATTTCTGTTGTTCCTGCCTGTGTCTTAGCCTTAAAGCCATCTTCTCCAATTATTTCCAATGCAGTATCGGAGACGTATAGCTTATCAGACAGATTTTCAGCAGCTAGTCCCATCGAAACCTCATATTTTATATTCTCATTCTTTCTTGGATCCATTATTGGAGGTCCGCCTAAATGTTGTCTAGCCAAATCATTCCCACCAAAACCCATAATGAACATATCCATGTAATACTTTTCGCTGGCTTGAGGATTGATTGCTTTGAGCCAGTCCATGATTCTTGAACCCTTGCCTGTAAATTGTATTTGAATCTTAGGATTTACCCAAAAACCATCTTTTTCCTTGGACTTATCGATTTCTAACTTGATTTTGTTTGATAGCTGACCAGCATAAAACATAATCAATCCTGTGATGTATAGGTTAACGCTCACTAGTTCAGGGCAGTTTGCTCCTAGTAGCCTATAGAAATCATCAAACTCAGACTCATCTAATCGGTCGACTAATTGCTCGAAATAGTAAGGTGCAGTATTCGGAGAGTACTTGTCTTGACCTTTATTGATTCCTTGAATTGTCACCCCTTTTTTATCGAGAACTTCTTTGAGAACTTTTTGAAAATTAGGAGAGTGTTTCGTGGCGTGAGCAACCCTTTGGGCCGCAAAGCGTATTGAATTTTGCTTGACCATACAAATACCTTGCTTCATCCTAGCAAGCGCCAGTATATCTGTGGTGCTTCCTCCAATATCAAAACACAAAACCAATGCATTACCATTAACCTGTAAATCTTGAGTGAGAAGGTAATTTGCGACAGCACATGATTCGGTAAGCGCACTATTCGTGTCTACTTCCTTGAAACTAAAATTTAACGGATCATTACTTACTACAATCGCTTTTTGAGCTGGGGCTGGTTTATTTTTATCTTCCCAACCACCATTTCCTTGTTGGGTTGATAAGTCTCCCCCTGTTCCCCAAGAATCAGAACCAGAACTATCTGCAGCCGATGGCCAGCCACTATCATTTGCATCGTTTTGTTGCGGTGCTGTTGACCCGGCACCCCAACCATCATTCGAGTCAGATGCCCCCCACGATGTGTTGTTTCCTGTGTCGTAGTCCAAATTGACTGTCCCCAAACTAACCTTTAAATTGTGGTCCTCACTTAAGGGATTTACTTCTTTTAAGCCCTGCCATATATTGTCGTATTTACCGATTAAGCTATTGCTCATAGCCGATGGATAAGACCACTTCAAAGACTTAGGGTATAGACCCTTGGCAAACAAATCGGAGTATACCTGAAGTAATAAGGTTTTCAGATAAGACTTTTTATAACTCTCTTCTAATGGGTCATTCGACCATTTCATATTATGAACCAGCGAAGCCTGCCCAATGCTTCCTTGTTGATCCCCAAAGTTTAGGAGATATCTGTTCTCTGTTCCATCTTCTATAGGCAAATTCTTTTCAAAACAGGGAAATCCTCCTGTAACATATTGAGAGGACTTTTCCGCTACTGAACCTTTACCACTCATTCTGTTTTCATCATGAATGGTTAAGACTGATTTGATTTGATTGCTCTCTATCTCATCATTTTGAAAAAAGAAAACCTCATCTTCTCCAGCGGGCTTAATACTATTATCCTTTTCATCTGAGGCTAACAAAGACACTCTTCTATTTGTGAATTTGAAACCAACAGGAGAGCCGTTCTCATTGTCTCTGTAGGCTATACTAGTATTGGTGCTTCCAAAATCCACTCCAAGATGAGCTTCTTTCAGTTCACCACTAAGGCTCAATTTATTCTGTAATTCGGATGAATGTTCGTTACCATATTCAATGATGGCATAACCCGACATGTTGCCATTGTGCGAGAGTCTTAGCCCTCTGAATGGGTTCTTGCTTTCATAAATCTCATATTCATATCGAGTGGCTCCAACTTTCGAAGAATGCTCAACTTTTAAAGTTCCTAGTTCATCATCAACAACACCATTATCTGCTAGATATTTAAAATCACCTGAATCGTTAAGGATGAAATCAAATTGCTCGGAGTTGGCATCACCAAAGAATGGCTTAGCCTGCCAGTTGTGGCTGTTGTGAGGCATTTCCGAATACAAAAAATATTTATTCCACTTTTTACTAATAAAGTTTGGCCAAAGCAATAAATCCTGGCCGCTTATATCTACCGGCGCAACTTTATAGACGGCGACATCATCGTTCAATTTTCTGCCCGATTGATCAATATATGTGATAATTATTTCGAGCGCCTCTTCATCAATATCATAGATTCCTCGAATAGTAGTTTTTGTATTTGCTTTGGTATCTAATCCGAGGCATGTTCCAAGATGTTTTCCAAAGATTTTTATTCCAAGTGGGGATAGAGGTAACGTAAAATGTCTAAAATCATTTACCTCACCCTTAACAGTGGCCCTGAGCAGCAGTATGGATTTGTTTTTTATGAAATCAGGATCACCCTCATCATCTACGCAAGCAATTTTACAAGTCGCGGGATCTAGAAGGACATCCTTTGGGTCAAAAACATCACCGTCACCAGTCTGACTAAAAACGCCATCTATACCACGTAATTCTTCTGAATAATTAAATAGAGCGGCAAAAGGTGCCTTGAAAAGATTAATCGGAGGCGGGACATCTGACTCAAATTTTTGGCCTTTCTCCTTGGCATAAGAATCAATTTCTTGAAGCCAATTTTCTAAATTACCAACTATGTTGCTGTAGTTAGGCTTGACTGAATCAGATATCTTGTACTGATTTTCAAATGCGTTGATATTAGACAGGATATGCTTAACATAATTCCTGAGTTTAGTCAATTCATCAGGAGTTAATCGCTGGGTTGCAAGAGGATCTATTAATTTACCAATAGTTTGAGCATCCGTTTTCTGTTCTTGAACATATGCGGATGAATCTCCTGCCAAGTTGTACGAATTGGAGGTAAACAAGAAACTATCAGGGGACGTACCTCCAATAACTTGATCCTTATAGATAATTACGTCTACAAAAGGGACATTTTCTACGTCTGAAGGATTGGCCCAAAGTTCTTTTCTTTCGAAAAGCATATTTCCAAAGGAACCTGTGCACTCATATAAATTCGAGGTATCTTCGGTTGTCTTGCCGTCAGAATAGGTCAAATAAATTCTTTTGACCTTTATGCTTTGGGCATTTAATGCCATGCAAGAGATTAACCCTTTCCACTCACTTATTAGGAACTTATAGAAGCTCAGTAACCCACTTCCCGAATAATCTGGATCTGTGACACTATCTAGAGCTATTCTAAACATGTTTGCGCGGGCAAACACTGTTGGCATACCTGAGACAACAGAGCCAACGTTGGCTCCTCCATCTGCGCCTATAGCAGGGGTTATTATTTCTTTGGTAAACGTTTCTATGTTACCTATTTTACTCCATTCAAACCTAGCGCCTTGGGGTGCTGATTTCGATTTGATGACTAATGACTTAATCTCTGACATAGCTATTTATTCCCTTAAATTATTTTCTGCGACTCTGAAAGCGCGTTAAAGATGTGGGCCAAAAACTTCTCATTCGTAGTCTTGCAATTCTGGTCTTCAGTAGGTTGTGATTTATCGTCTTTAAGAGTCGAAATGAATGTGCTATATCTGTCACCAAAAACTCCTCCTTTATCCCAATGATATTTCTCATCCTCAAATAATTTTCCAACGTCTAATTTCTGCAGCTCTTTGGAGTCTCTTGAAAATGCCTCGTCCATGAAGACAAAAGAACCAGGGGCAGTTGACCTAACTTGATAAATCCATCCTGCTTTGAAATTTCCCCCTTGATAGTCATATCCAAACATTTTGATAAAAGCCTCAAGACCATCCGCGTACTCATCAGTTATACTTGTATACAGATCCACTTCTTTTTGTAACCGATTTAATAGAGCCTTAACTCCTTTATCGCCAAAAGCACCCTTATTCTCTGATAGAACAACATGAGCAAATGCGAAAAATGCACCGAGTCTGTTAGCGAAGAGTTTTCCAGCATCTTTATCGCCTATGAAATCATTAAAATCAAACTGCAGTGTATTGTTTTCAAAGCCAACTGATTTGAAAATATATTCAGCAGCCTCAACATCTAAACCCTTATCGCTTGAGAAAAAATCATACGCTGCACTAGCGCAAATCAGTTCCGCAACGTGACATGAATTTTTTTGTGATTCACCACCAGTGATTGTTTTTGTGTCCTTCCCTTCCTCAGAATAGTTTTTTGTATTTGACGGCCACCCAACATGATACATTTTTTTATACGTAGATTTTACAGTAGGATCGGACTGATAAAATTGTAGAGCAGCCTGACTATTTAGGCTAAAAAAAGAACTGTCTGCAATTACGGAATTCTCCTTCGATGCCATTTGAGAGGCATCGGGTTTTTTAAATGAAAAGTATTCTGTTAAAAGAGTTGCTCCAAATTTAGCTCCCGGATCTAACCGTGACTTATTGCCTGATCTAATTTTTATTGCATTGTCGATGGCTTTGGGAATAATTGGAATAGAGGACGCCCCGGTGCCCCCGAAAATTGAACCTAAGACAAAGATTCTCGCATGCTCTCCTGCTTTTTCGATTTTCTCAATGAACTTTTCAAAGGCTTTATCCTCCGTTTTCACGTCTGCACCTTGGTGCAATCGTCGAGCTGATTCAATCAGCCCATGATACATAAGATAAGATCCTAAATGCGTTTGAGCTCTGTATCCATGAGCTAAGTTAAATTGCTTTACGTTTTCATCTAGAAATAAATCTGACAGCAACTTGTTGTTTTCTTTTACCTCTCCATCGCCTTTGTGAATATGAGATATGTTGTTGAAATTCTCCCTTCCCGCACCATCGTAGTTGGTCCAAAATTCATGTAAATTCAATTTGGCACTAAAGAAAGTATTAGAATTTACGTTTCCACCTTCGCTACCAGGTGAGAACTTAATTTTATTGTATTGTCGAACTAAATTCTCTGCCCGAGCCTTATTTCCATTGGTTTGATCTGTGTCGAGAGTTAAGATATCAATCTCCTTAGAATCAAACATCCCCATAGCGCACAAGTGCGTGAACGACTCTAAGCACCGCATTCCCGTACCTCCAATTGCTATTAGAAAATATTTATCTGTTGCTGCCATGATTTATCAGTTGCTTTTAGATGGAAACCAATTCCCGATTTTTTTAGTTCGCATAATCTTGCTAAGAGTAAATCCTAGGACAATATATACGATGAGTGTTATCACTGACGATATGATATTCGTGGTCATAAACTTACTCTGGAGATTCGGTGCTATTGTGGGAGCAACGGCAAACATGTTATACAAGAAAAATGTAGCGAAACTCAAAATACCCAAAACCCAAAACCATAAGCGTCTTTTGCCAGGGTCTGATGGCTTACTGCCACCCTCAAATTTTATCATGCTCGCGATAGCTGCAGCAATCAATAAAAACAAAAGGGATGCAACGGCAGCAAAAATATATGTTTGGATATCCAAGGCATCAAGTTGCTTGGGAGTTTTAAAAGAGATTAACGCAAGAGTGGATAGATTCATAATTAGATTCATTAGTAATTGTAAGTTTATTATTAGTTCAATTCGTAATTTATTCGTGAATCATGAAATACACCGAGTAAACTACTTTTTCTTTTAAATCAGGTTGTAAAGATCTTAATGCATAATCTAAGCTAGAAGGTAAAGATGTTATTCTATCATCTTTATACTTAATCGAAAGAACCTCACCCGTTTCATTATTAGGTTTGTTCTCTGTTACAAATTCATTTCTTGAAACATCTGAAACAAGGAAATCAACTCTAAACATTACGTTTACATATGAGTTAAAATTATCCTTTAGTGTTAAACCTACTTCTCCTACTTCTCCTATTTCTCCTTTGTCATTATATGTAAATCCAAACATATCATTCACAATAGTTCCTTTACTGAAATTGTATGGCGTTACTTGTGGTGAAACTAACGTTGAATCCACATTACCCTCTTCAACATTGTCAGTAGTTTCATATTCAAGTTCCATTGCACTATTTTCAGAATAATCTAATAATTCACCGAATGTTTTAGTAACATCATAAACTTGAATATCAAACTTAACATCATCAAAACAATCCATACCGCTTTTAATAATTAGTTTATTTATTACCCTTTTATCTTTCTTTTGGTTTTCTTCATACTGCATTGATTCGTCTACATAAAAAGTTTCCAAATCCTCATACGATATTTGATAATAATCAAAGTTACCTCCCTTTATTCTCCATTGTGGCACAATCATTGAATGCAAAACACCATGATCTTTATCTTTATCCTTGGATTGAACAATAATATTATCAGCATTAAATGTGTAATGTTTGTAATCATTATTTGTTTCAGTTTTTTCATTTAAATAGTTAATCACTGATTTTTCATTACCTAACCAATTCTTTGGAGTGAAAACTATTGTATAAATATGGTTTTTAATTTTTGGCCCATCTGGAGCAAACCAAGCATCTTCCCTTGCATAAGGAGCTGCATAAATATCAATTTGATTCCCTTCAGCTAACCATTTTTGGAATTCTTTTTGTGCCCAAGCTCCTTCTTCAATTGGATGAGGGGCAGAAAAATCACCTGGTTTTGGCCAATCTGTTTTTGGCAGATAATTATCTACTCTTTCAAAATCAGTTACAAATAAGCTTTGAGCATTGAGATTATTTGCCATTTGTGAAATTGCAACACCAAGCTTTGACCCTTTCTGAATGTAGTTGTTTTCATCTGTAAACTTAGCCTCTTTTGAAGCCATTTCAATTTTTTCTGGCTCATCATTTTCTCCTATTGAATAAAATTGAACATCTTGACCTTCCAGGAATTTAACTAAATCTGAGTTAAACTTTGCAGTCATAGCCATAGCATCCTTAACACCTGCTGAATAATCAAAAAAGCATTGTATAGAGTTATTAACAGTAGACTTTTCCTCAGTGGGAATAATGTTTTTATGATATTCTTCCAAGGTTTGTGGTGATTGAGCTATTCTCTCGTGAATTGGAGTTTCACCACATCCAGATAGTAAAAACAAAATCACCCCTAATGTTATACCTAATGTTATTCCTTTATTCATTTTTTACTTTTTTAATTCTTCTGATAATTCTTTTAAAAACCCTTCTGTTTTTTGCAATGCTTCTTCTACTTCGGCAGAATCTGGCATTAGTTCTTTAGCCATAGCAGTACCTTGCTGTAAGGCATCTTTAATTTCTTCTTTAGCTTCTTTAGCAAAAATTTTAACTTTAATGGCTTCGTATTTACCAATAAGTTGATTTACTTTCCTCCTATCTTCCAGAGTCATTTCAGATTGATATACGGGGATCCTATTTTCAGTTAAATCAAGAAATTCAGCGTCAAAAACTTCTATTAACTCTGGTGTTAAATCGCTGTCAGAAGGATCAAGTGAATCTACAAGAACTTCTAACTCGGAAATAACATCCTCCTTGGTTTCCAGTAATGTACATGAGACTGCATTTAGGACTAGGAGCAATATAAGTAAGGTTTTATGCATTACGCTCTGATTTTTAAACAACGGCAACGCAAGGTTAAAAAAAAATAATCTAATCTTCTCTTGTTGTTCTCGGGAAAAATTTGCGCGTCTCGTTGCTTCACGCAGAGCTATAAAAAAAAGTTGAGATTGGTGCGTTTTTGAAACTTCTTAGCTGATTGAATTAAGGGAGAAATATTTGACAAAACCGAGTTCACTAAAGAATTCTAATTTCGAGAAAATTGCACTGATTCTATTTTTTTGGACAGAGAACAACAAAGCGAAATCGTGGACCCTTTCAAAACTCGATGAGAAATTTCGAATAGTAAAAATTATCATGAGTGAAAATTAGGTTATTGATTTTTAAAGCTGGCGGCCTCAAATTATTTGAAAGGCTACTAGTTGTATTTTTCAGGTCATTAGAGGTCTCAGGAAATTATTAAACCTTTGAAGTTAAAATGAGAGAAGATTGGAAGCAAGTGGATGAACTAGTGCGCTCGGAGAGAATAAGCCATGTATCATTCGACTTTTGGAGGACGTTAGCTTTTTCTAATGAGAGATTTAAGACAAAAAGGGCGCAATTGATTCGCGAGAATTCTAATTTCAACGATATTGACATTTTCGCAGCCTTTTCTGAGATTGGTGGAGATTATAATTTGAAAATGGAAACAAAAAATGAAATTGTTTCTCCTTTAGTACTGTACGGTCGAGTTTTTGAAATGCTTTCTATTTCGAAAGAATTTCATCGTGAGCTCTACGAAGAAACTTTATCTCTCTTCTTAAAATATCCACCTATCCTAAATAAGAACTGCTTAAAATCCTTGATTCATTTTCGAAACACTAGTATCAGTTGCTCTATAACCAGCAATACAGCGTTCATTCCAGGCAAAACGATTTTAAATTTCTTGACTCAATCAGGTATATCAGAAAACTTTAAGTTCTGTTTATTCTCTGATGCTACAGGATGTTCAAAACCTCATGACTCGATGTATCAACTAGTCCTCGATAATGCTTTTGTTTCATCGAGGAAGGAGATATTGCACATTGGTGATAATCAGAAGAGTGATATTGATGGTGCTATTAAATTTGGTTTTAAGGCTCTTTTTGTAGATGGAAGACTTTAGGAAAATAAAAAACAAACGATACTCTGTTCATTCCATAACGGACCGTGAAAACTTGAGCTTCTCAGCTAGAAATTATAGTCGATTTAAATACGGAGATTTCAAAATAGCTCAAAAATTCGGTCATGACTTGGTAAGTTATTTTGTTAGAGAGATTCTACCCACGCTTAACTGTCAAAATATTTTAGTCTTCAGCAGTCCTTACTCATACTTACCCACAGCGAGTTATCATTTAACCAATTGCTTTTTAGCAGAACTGCGAGAATTAAATCTAGGATTGAATATTTCAGAAGGGAAAATTGATCGCGAGCAAACCTATGTCGAAGATTATGGTGCAATGTCTGGCGAGGAAAGATACAACCTGATCAAAAATGACACCTATTCAATTCCCAACCAACCAAATCAGAACACCACTCTATTATTTTTAGATGATATTTCGATAACGGGCACGCATCAGTTAGTGGTGGAAAAACTACTGCGTGATTTATCAATCTCAAATAAGGCGACATTTCTTTATTATGCAACTCTTGATAACAATGATATTTCTCCTAATATCGAAAGTGCACTTAACTCCTCTGCGATAAAAACTACAGAGCACCTGACTCAATTAGTTTTAGAAGGGACCTTTAAGATTACCACACGGGCGGTAAAATTTCTTCTGTGCTGTCCCGCAGAGGAGCTGCTAAAGTTTATTCAATGTCTTTCAGAAAATAAAATGAAACATATCATTAAGACAATAATTGATGGGGGGAGGAAAAATAATTATGACCTCATTGATGAGTATAAAGGCAACTTCACTTTGCTCGTTGATTGTAAATAATTCTTATTCTGCGTTTTGGACTAGACGTTTGGTAACTCAACCATTGCAATCCATAAAAAAGCCTGTATTTTAGAAAATTACGAACGGTTTAACTTCCATTTTTAATTATCAGTCATTCTCCGAAAACCTGATTTCAACTCTTCTGTTTTTGTATTTCTGACTCGAATTGTTTGCGTACTTTGGGTTGGATTCCCCTCTACCTAAGACGTTTAGATGCTTTTGCAAGCCGGCCTCTTTCATCTTATCAGCAACTGATTGCGCTCTATTAAGACTGAGGGTTTGATTGTAGTCATAATCACCTGTATCATCTGTGAACCCAATCACTTCTACACTTAAGTCTGGGTTTAGTGATATATAATCAACGACCATTTTTATATCCATGTAGAACTCTTCCTTGAGTTCAAAAGAGTTCAATTCGAAACAGACATCCTCGAGTGTATATACTGAGTTATTTTTACCTGTGTATATATCCATGACTTGACCACTTTTTAAGGATGCTGCTTGACAGCCAAATAAGTCATATCCTGTTCGAAAATTGGTTTCCCTTACGCCGGCATCACCGCCTCTAGCCGCCATCGTAGGAGTAAAAGTTAGGTTGGTTGCGCTAGCGAAAAACAAAGTACTGTCCTCCATAAGTTTAAACCCGATGTCATCATTTTTTGTGTTTACCCCTGAAACTTCGAAAGGTCCGTTCCAGTCCGTCCAATTTTGATTATCACTTCTTGTGAAGGCGTAAACGTCCATATTGGCAATATCGGTATAAGCGTTGCTGGATATGAATAAAGTTAATCCATCTTTTGAGAGCCATGGAAACCTCTCCGCAAGCCCAGTGTTGACCACATCGCCAAGATTAATTGCATTATCCCAGCCATAACTATTTCTTTTTGAAACATAGATATCAGTATTTCCCCAGAGACAATTTTCCCAGAGCCAACCTTTTTTGTGATAATCTCCTACGCAACCCGGTCTATCTGAGGAAAATACTACGTATGCTTCATCACCACTGAAGATGGCATCTGCTTCGAAGTACATTGAGTTAACAGGCTCAGGTAGGTGCTCGACACTAAATTTATTTCCATTAGGACGGGCAATGAATATGTCAGTGGTTTCTACACCAGCTTCATTTAAACCCAAGTTTTCTTCGTAGTTGGCTGTAACAAGAAGATCTCCATTGTCACAGACGTAAGAGACGGATTCATGACTGTTTGTGTTTAAAAAACTTAGGGGCCTTGCATCTGTCCAGATTCCATTAACCAATCTGCTGAAAAAAATATCTTCTCCTCCTGAATTCTTGGAATCAATTAATGATTGCTTGAAATCATAAAAACCAGTGCGGTCCATTCCCGTGAAGTAAAGTAGTTGATTTTTCGCATCAAGTACAGGGGAATATTCATATGCCATTGTGTTGACGGTATGACCAATTTTAGAAACGATTTTGTCACCAATTAAATTCATGGAAGCAAATTTTATTGCTTTTGTTTCATTACTATCCGTTGACTCAATAGACTCATTTGATTCATTAGGCTCACTGTTAACTGACGCCACCTCCTCGTCAATTTGAGGTTTTTTTGATTCGTTAGCACACGAATTAAGAATTAAGATAGCCACTAAGGCGCACAATCGAACATTCATCATTGGACAAATTTACTGAAAAGTAAACGGTAACTTTACACGAAAAGTACTTGTGGTTAATAGTCTAAGTCAATTCATGAACTCTGCATTTAATAAAACTTTTATCTCACTTTCACTCGTCATAATTTGTACCAAGTGTGATATTGATGTAGAGGGTGAAAATCAATCAATCCAAATTGAAAATTTAATTACCTCAGAGGAATCTGAGCAGTACACTTTTCAAATCGACACCTTTCAATATACTTTTCAACTAAACTTAGAATCCGAAATTTACAAAGGCCATTACGGCTCAGAAAAGTATGTAATTGGCGAAAGTGCTGATTGGCAAAAGAGATTCTGGTCTATCTTTCTCATGTCCAAGGAAGATAGGAGTCTAATTTCCGAAATCATCAAGGTTCTAAATTCCGATAATTTCTCAGAAAAAGATTTTGTTATAAAGGCAACTCGATTCGTGCAAGGCGCCATTGCCTATGACCACGACAAGGCATTTAATATTGAAGACCATGAAGTCTATTTTCCTTATGAAACTCTTTTCCTAAAGTCGGGGGTCTGCTCAGACAAGTCAATACTTCTCGCCAAAATATTAATACAAGCTGGCTATCAAATATGCTTTTTCATCTACCCTCAAGCTAATCATATGGCTTTGGGAATAAAAGTAGACGATAAGGGAAGCTATAATTCAGGTTTTTGCTTCATTGAATCAACCGCTTATTCGAAAATTGGGGAGATTCCAGAAAAAATTGGCGATGACCAAGTCTTAGACGATAACCCACAAGTCATCGTTCCAGAAGGCAGTAATGGAACCAAAAGTTTTCGTAATGTAAATGCTGTCAGGAATAACTATCGTCAAGTAGAAGAAAAGTTTGGTAAAAATTATTTCGCAGCTTCAACAGCTATCAAGAAGCTACTCATTAAGAAACATTCTATGGAGCAAGAAATGCGGATATTAAAACATCTCTATCAAGAAGATTCATCAAATTTCCAAATACATAATTGTGATGAAGAAAGTAATCACCAATGTCGGGAGATTGCCGAGCATTGGGAGCTGTCAACATATAAATACAATCAATTAATCGACTCCTCCAATAATTTGATTGAGCAGATAAATGAAAGCATTCAAAGAGAGAATGAATGATCCATCGATAACAGGTCTTTCAAGCGGTCTCTTTTTCTGCGCTTAATAACTAAATTGAGATTTAAAAAATGCAGGAAGTTTAAAACTACAAGCAAAGTTTAATTATCGGTGAAGGTATAGTTGCGTGTTAATATCTAATTCAGTTTTGTTAAACGCTTTTATTGATAAAGACTTTTTCATAAAACTTGTCACACAATTCCTTGAAGCTTTTAACTTCCTCCGATTCGATAGTAATTGATCCGGTACCCGATGTAAATCGTAAATCCAAGTCCTTACAGGTATAAATTTTCTCTAAGAGTTGTTTCTTAAACATGTACATAACTCTTTCTTTTAAACTTGATTTAATATCTCCCGCAATTTCTCTCGTACCCACTTTTGTCTCAATATCTACTGCGTCCAAATTGGTTGGATTGCCATCTATTAAAATTTGAAATTGGCCCTGTCTTAAAAAGATCCAATCCTCCATTCTATCAATTACAATATTGAAACTTAATGCTTCAATATTATCTTTAATCACCAAGCTTATGGCAGCACTCATCCACCAAAGCGTATTGCCATCAACTTTTGGCGAACTGATGGTTATTGATCCGTGATTATAATTTCTTGAATAGGTTTGATAGCTTATGGTCTGATTGAACTTATCTTCTTTTTTTACAACGAAATTCGCTTCGAATTCTTCTTTCTGTTTTTTCGCCTCTAATTGCTTTTGCTTTCTCTCTTCACGTTCTTCTAAAATGGAATTCTTTACGTCGGCATAATTAGTGGGAGATTGCCAAAGCGTACCCAAATAAATAAGATCACAGATAAGTATTATCCATCCCGTTACTGTCCAATCTACTGAAATTAGGATAATACCAAGGATAAGAAGTGCTGGGAAAATCCGCTTTCCGTACTTTCTAAAGCTTCGGTTCTCTTCTATTTTCGCTTGAATCTCATCTTCTAATTTCTCTTCTGAGGTTCTTTTCTGAGGCTGTTTATTATCTTCAGACAACGAATGGGCTACTTTGAAATCTGCATCATTGAGGTGCTTATCAACCTCATTTGGATCGATAGGCTCCCAGCGTTCTGAATTTTTATATGCTTTTAGCCCCAAGTAACATTTATTGCGAATTGCTATATCTCTTTTCCCACTTGGTATTTTTGTTACTCTGTTACCCGAAAGATCGTAGAATGTAACATTCTGATTACCGGAGTTTGTTTGCTTCGGGCTTATAATAACAGAAACCTCATCTATGGATGAAAATTTAATCTTTGAAAGGTTGATGGCCATATCTATGTTTTTCGATTAAAACGCTAGTCTTGGGACTTTTGAGCTCAATAAATTATTTGATGTTCCGGCAAAACTACGGAATTGAAAATTTTGAGTCGAATTTTTTCTTATCGAAAAGAGTATTTTTGAAAAATACATAAGCAAATATGATTGCATCAATTTTAATTATCATCGGCTCTATGCTAGTAATCTGGCGAGCCAGCGATGGATTCGAGGCTGCAAGCCAGTATTTGGGAAGAAATTTAAGCGATGGTGTAAGAGGTGCAACGATCAATGCAATAGGTAGTTCCATGCCTGAATTGTTTACAACATTTATTGGGCTTGTTGCATTGAAAAATACGGATGGATTCGCGTTTGGCGTTGGGACAACAGCTGGAAGCGCAATTTTTAATGCCATGATTATTCCGGCGGTTGTCATTTTAGCCGTAATTGGTAAAAGGTTGACAAATGGAGTGACGCTATCCAGAAAAGTAGTTCTTAGGGATGGTCTGAGTCTAATAGGCGTTGAACTTATTTTGATTTTTTTACTCTCGGGTAATACTTTAAGTTGGTGGCATGGACTCATTCTCATGCTCAGCTATGGTGTGTATTTGCTTATTGTTTTCAGTTCTATGACTCAAAAGGAAAATGAAGAAAATGAAGAAAATGAAGAAAATATTGATGAAAGCGAGAAACCTTCAGATCAGAATCTTTTCATCAGTTTGTTGAAACTAGACCTTGAGGATGTCTTTCTTCGAAAGGGGACGAACAGTGCCAATAGCTGGAAATTATTAATGTTTAGTATGGTCACTATTGGCATCGCCTGTGCAGGCCTTGTGGGTGCGTGCGAGCAATTAGCTCTTGGGATGGGAATAGCGCCCTTTTTTATCGCAGTAATATTAGCCTCCGCTGCGACCTCAGTGCCGGATACAATAATCTCCGTTCGCGATGCATTTGATGGTGAATATGATGATGCGGTCGCAAATGCCTTAGGGAGTAATATTTTCGATGTTTGTTTTGCACTTGGATTCCCGTTGTTCATGTATGCATTGATTTATGGTGACATCACAATGAATTCTCAGACCATAAGCCATGTTGCGGAACTAAGAGGGATGCTTCTCCTACTCACCATCGCCACTTTCTTGCTTTTTTTACTGAATCGCAAGTTGAAAGTTATCCATGGAATAACTCTCATTTTATTCTACGTTGTTTTCATTTTATATGTTCTGGGTCGGGCCTATAACCATTCTTGGACCGATCCGATTGCAAGTTTTTTCCATCAATTATTTTTATGACTGAATTTAGGAATCTAGAGAATCAAAAGTGACAAAGGTCCAAATAATGGTAAGAAACCAAAGGCGCATTTTACCTCAGGGTTTAGTTGATTTTAAGGGATAATTGAGTGTTTTTTGTTTTCAGCCCATATAGGTTTACTTATTACTTTAACTACTCTGTGTTCTACTTCTCGTTCTAACCTATTTACAACATGAACAATTGACTCCTCCCTAGATTCACCAACAACTAAATAATGTTGAACGTTAGAATTTGATAGAAACAAACTAATACACCATTTTCTCTTACTCATATTTCCTCCTATGTGTTACTCGAAGGGATTAAACCTTGTTGTGAGATTATCCCATGGATATACCAATACAATATCACCATTCTTTCTTTCCTTAAGTGAAAACAGGATTTCCTTAGGTTCATTCGGTAGGTACTTATCAAATCCTTTTAACTTTATCCAATTGTCTATCTCTTCGTGGGTTAGGTTGTAACCTTCTGTAAAACCCTTATCATCAGTGAGTGTATCACAAGTTGCACTAACCTCAACTGTCTTCGTTTTTGACAAAACCACAATAATCTTTACACCCCTACATTTAAAATGTTTTATAAAATCATCAGAGTTGATTCCTAATCCATATTTATCGTTACTATATTTTTGAACTGTTAACTTCATTCCTCTTAAAAGAGAATAACTACTTTTAAAAATTATTCGTAAAGTACACAGAAAAATCACTTAATGAATTCAAAACGAAGAGGAAAAAGAGCTGTTTCGACAATATGAATTAGAACTATGAGAGAAAGACGAGACTTGATTAGACAGCTGCCAACTATTTTCTTTGAAATCTATAGAATCGATTAAGCTCTTAATGAATGACGGGTACAGTGAAATTTTTTTGGTGTTCATTGCTGTTTTTTGGGCTTGGAAGTTGTGAAAGCCGAATTTATGAGGGGACTCCTGAGACAGCTTGTCTTGGAGGAGAATGTGAATATAACTTTGAAATTAACCCTGAACAACAACCAGATGCCTATTTAGATAATGAGGGTTATTGGCATGTCTATACAGGAGGAATGTCATATTTTCAAATTATAGGTGAATTAGAAGGACCTTATGATTTTTACCACATTAATGGCACCCCTGATGTAAGGGTTGCAATGGATTCAGATTATTGGATAACTTTTGATACTATCTCATTTACCACCCCTATGTATGGGGTTTTAAGTTGGTACAGTTCCCCTAATATGGATACTCCTCTACCTATTGGGGATACAACATATTCGATTAATGGGTTGATTTTAAATGATGAAAGTATAACGAACCTAGTGGGATATGAAATAACTCCCCATACTTGTATGGATTGTCCATATTCCAGTACTTTATTTGGTGTTTACTCTAGTTACAACACTCATCCAACTTTCAATATTTTCAATCTAGGAGAATTGAAAGGAGATACAGCTACTTTTTTTATTGAAATTGAATATGCAAGTGAATGGAGGTACTCAGGAAACCCTATTGCAAAAAATGCTCACGTAATTTATACAACAGATTTAAAAGTAATTTTTGAATAATTGGATTGATAACAGAGCAGTGTAATGACGATACTATACATAGGCATATAGGGTTATACTATACCCATGAAACCATATCGAAGACAGAAACCCGATTTAAAACAACCCACCCCCCTGATGTGATTTGAGGGTTTAGACTTTAGCTTTCAGGTTTTTGGTGGTTTGGTGGTTTGGTGGTTTGGTGCGAGTGTATGGGGTTTATCCTAAAACCTTAGGCATATCTTCTTCATTAAGTTCAGGGTTGAAATTGTATATTGTAGTATATTATCCATAAATTAATTATGATGAAGAACTTTAAAATTATCTTGATAGTGACATTAATTCTTGATATCATTCAATTTATACCCTTAGTACTTGCAAAAATGGGAGGTGAAATGAAAAACCAAATGATAAGCGACTTTAAT
>Ga0209199_1001895_pt1 | contig 23745 bp, 21 predicted proteins | sample COGITO_mtgs_1105_7_FD_184805 | JGI IMG/M metagenome (GOLD analysis project Ga0209199, IMG submission 184805) | Pelagic marine microbial communities from North Sea - COGITO_mtgs_110523 (SPAdes) (version 2) | ecosystem: Environmental > Aquatic > Marine > Epipelagic ...
TCGGCGTTGTGGCAAGCTCCATTGAGAATATCGCCATTGAAATTCGCCATATGCAGCGCACCGAAGTGTTGGAAGCCGAAGAGTTTTTCTCCAAAGGGCAAAAGGGCAGCTCCGCCATGCCACATAAACGCAACCCAGTTCTGACCGAAAACCTCACCGGTTTGGCACGGATTGTGCGGATGGCCGTGGTTCCTGCGATGGAGAACGTGGCCCTGTGGCATGAGCGGGACATTTCTCACAGCTCCGTCGAACGGGCCATAGGTCCCGATGCCACCATAACCCTTGATTTCGCCCTCGCCCGCCTGACGGGTGTGATTGATAAGCTGGTGATCTATCCCGACAATATGATCGCCAATATGAACAAATTTCGTGGCTTGGTACATTCCCAGAGGGTCTTGCTTGCGCTGACACAAAAAGGCGTGAGCCGTGAAGACAGCTACCGCCTCGTGCAACGCAATGCGATGCGGGTCTGGGAGCAGGGCGCAGATTTCTTGACAGAATTGAAAGCGGATCCGGAAGTTACGGCCGCCATGACCGTGGAAGAAATCGAAGACAAATTCGATCTTGGCTATCACACCAAACATGTGGACACGATTTTCGCCCGCGTCTTCGGCGCCTAACCCTGCACCCCCCTGCGCCAGTTTGGACGTGGGGGGCACATCGGGCGCTGGACAAAGTTTGACCACGCGCCTAGTTTCTCAGCATGACAGAATTTTTTGGAAAACGCTGGCATGATATGGGCGGAAATCCGGCCGGGCCTATCAGTCCAGACGAACATGATTTTGCTCTGTGGGAAAAAAGAGTGGACGCGCTGATGGTGCTCACCTCTGCCGCCGGATTGATGACCACCGACAGCCTACGCCGCGTATTGGAAGATATGGGGCCAGATGCGTATGAAACCATGACATATTATGAGCGTTGGATCGCATCCATCACGCAAAATATGGTGGAAGCAGGTGCGATAACCACCGAAGAACTGGGCATAAAAATGGCCGACGTGCGGGCCCGCGGGACAACCTATGGCGAGGCTTCATGAGAGTTCGCGTCAAATCCCATTGGCCCCCGGGCCATATCCGTACGCCAGCCTACCTGCGCGGTAAAATTGGGCAAATTGAGCGACGCGTTGGGCTGTTTAACAACCCCGAAGAGGCCGCCTATCGCCAAACGGGCGCGCAACGCGAGCTGGTCCGCGTTCGCTTTCGTATGGACGAAATTTGGGGCGCGCGCGCCGAGCGGTGTGAGGATGTGATTGAAGCGGAAATATATGCCCACTGGTTGGAGCCTGTCTGATGTCCCATGACCACCACGACCACAGCCATGAAGGTCTATCACCCTCTGGCCATCCCTATCGCGCGGATGACGACACCGAACTGAGCTATTGGCAGGTGATGGAAATTGCCCTGCGCGAATTGCTCATCGAAAAAGGGCATCTGAACGCGGCGCAAATCCATGCACAGATCAATGCAATGGATAGCCGCAGCCCCGCCAATGGCGCGCGCGTGGTCGCCAGGGCCTGGGTCGACTCTGCATTCAAAGCAGCCCTGCTTGCAGATGCGAGCGCGGCCAGCCGATCCATGGGATTTGATATTGGTCCGATGCATCTGATCGCTCTGGAAAACACAAAAGAGGTACATAACCTTTTGGTTTGCACGCTCTGCTCTTGCTATCCGCGCAACCTGCTGGGACTGCCACCCGACTGGTACAAATCGCGCGCCTATCGATCGCGCGCTGTGATTGAGCCGCGCAAAGTTCTGTCGGAATTTGGTCTCACGCTCCCAGACGAGATGCAGGTGCGTGTACACGACAGCACAGCGGATATGCGCTACATCGTGGTGCCTGCCCAGCCGGAGGGCAGTTTCGGCCAGACAGAAGAAGAGCTTGCCGCTTGGATCACGCGCGACAGTATGATCGGCGTAGGTCTCCCACAAGCGCCGCAATGACCCTAACCAACGCGGAAAGAGGTGCCGCGCTTATGGTCGCTGGCGTGTTCTGCATGGCCTCGATGGATGTCATGGCGAAAATCCTCGGCCATAGCATTCCGGTGGCGCAAATTGTTTGGCTGCGTTTTGTCTCACAGGCCCTCTTGGTCGGCGGTGGGTTGATCATTGCCCGGCACGGGCTTTTCACCAGCGCGCATATCAAGCTGCATATGCTGCGCGGATTGGCCACGACATTTAGCAGCTACATGTTTTTTCTTGGTATTATCTATTTGCCGCTGGCCGATGCCACTGCATTGATCCAACTCGGGCCAGTGATGGTGACGCTGGGCGCGGTGTTTGTGTTGGGCGAAACAATCGGCCGCCGCCGCATTATCGCAATTGCCGTCGCCTTTCTTGGCGCGATGCTGATCATCCGACCAGGATCATCGGTCATGTCACCGGCCTCTGCATTTCCGATGCTCGGGGCGGTTGGTTTCACAGTCTATGCGCTGGCAACGCGTTTTGTGCGCAGCGATGGTCCTTGGACCGCCTTATTTCTGCAAGGCGTTTTTGGCACGATGTTTTCCTCGCTGCTGGTGCCCTTCTTTTGGCAGCCCATTGCCCTCTCCGATGCTCCTGCCGTGGCGGCTCTTGTAGGATTTGGCATTTTGGGCCATTTGCTGATGATCCGCGCCTTCGTCGCAGCCCCTGCGGGCGATATTGCGCCCTATGGATATGCTGGGCTACTTTTTGCGGTGATTTTTGGGCTTGTGCTCTTTGGCGAGACACCCGACGGCGTCACACTCCTCGGCGCGGTTGTTATTGTAACAGCTGGATTATATGTGTGGTATCGTGAAAGGCTCACACAAGTGCAGGACGACAATGGCTGATACTGGCAAACCCCGCGGAACTCTGCGCCAAAAAATTGAATATGCTGCGATCATGGGATTTTTTGGCGCGATGTGGCTGGTACCATACCGGCTGCGCAATCGCTGGGTTGGCGCCTGTCTACGCGGATTATTGGGCCGCCTGCTCGGCTATCGCAATCGGGTTATGGACAATCTGAACCTGATTTATCCCAAGATGCCCCACGCGCAAAAATTGGAGATTGCCAGTCAAGTACTCGACAATGCCGGACGCACCTTTACGGAAAATATGTTCCCCGCGCAGTTTCAAGCAAAAAATCCCGAAATCATGCTGCACGGCGCCGGCCTTGAAGCGGTGCTTCAGGCCCATAAGGACGGCCGACCCATCATGTTTTATTCTGGGCATTTTGGGAATCATGAAGCTTTCCGTGCCGCGCTTTACAAACACGGGATCAAGGTGGGCGGTATGGTTCGGCGCATGGCCAATCCTTATTTTGATGTGCAATATAAGCGAATGCTCGATATCAACGGCCGTGGTGGACCGGTTTTTGAGGCGGATAAACATGGCACATTGGCTATGGTAAAATCGTTAAAAACCGGCACTGCGCTTGTCTTATTGCTCGACCTGGCGTTGAGTTACGGCATGCCGGTGACGTTTATGGGGCGTTCTGTTTATTGCTCGGTGACAGCGGCAAGTTTTGCGCTGAAGACAAACGCGCTCTTCGTGCCCTATTTTTCGATGCGCAATAGCGATGGCGAAAGCTTTAGTGTCGAGATTGGCCCCCCTATCGAACACAGCGACGCTGAGACCATGACACGCGAAGCAACAAAATCTATTGAAAAACGGGTTTATGCTGATCCAGGAAATTGGTTTTGGATCCATCGGCGCTGGAAATATCAACCACCTTCGGATTAAAGCCCCGCAGGGCGCCGGCTTGCTGCCCGGTTAATTCAGCCATTCGGCGGCGACAATTTCACCATTGTTTTGATGTTGTACCAAAACAGCATACCGCCCTGGCCCCAATACTCCAGTTTCATAGGTGGTTTGGCCAAGGCCGTCCCAGCGGCCCAAGTTTTTCCATCCGGTGACACTATTGGCATAATCCAAACGCCGCCCCGCGTTTTCGCCGTGGGAAATTTCGACAGTATCAAAGGGTGAAACGCTCACAAGTTGAACATCATAGCGACCCGTAGACTGAGCGTTTTGCAACATAACGTCATAGGACGCCCCAACCCGCCGAACGGATAGATCGGCCCCGGGTGCCAGATGCGCATATTTTTGAATTAGAGCTGCAATCTCTGCGCGCCGGCCCACTTTCAGACTTTCAGCTCCATTGATGATAAATTCCGGGGTGTAAATCATCCGTTGTTTCAACGCCCGTGCATAGGCTTTTTGGCGCTCGGTAAAGGCGGGATGGGCAAAGGCATCCTTCCAGCCGATGTAATCCCAATAATCGACATGCCACCCCAGAGCGATAATGTTCCTTTGCTGGGCGAGCTCGAACAAAAATTCATCCACCGGCGGGCAGGACGCGCAGCCCTGGGAGGAGAACAGCTCAACCACCACCGGCGCAGTCTGCCCATAGCTGAAAGTGGGCACACTCAGTGTGAGTAGGCAAAGAATCTGTGCAGCGATGCGGCGTATATATGTCAGTTTCTGAATCATCTAGGCACAAGATAAAACATCCCGGTGCGCCTGGCCAATCACTCAATCGTGCGCGGATGTTACAAAAATCTCTTTTTGGTATACAAATGTATGCGAAGCCTCTTGATCCTCAAGTGCCACAGCTGATAAGAGGCCTCAACATCCTTTCAATCCTGGAGATTTTCATGACCGTAGTTGTTGGGCAGGACACTGCTAAAACACGCCGCACGCTGAATGTGGGCAGCAAAAGCATCGCGTATTATTCTATTCCAGCCGCTCAGGCCGCTGGATTGGGCGACTTCTCACGCCTTCCCGCCGCGCTGAAAGTGGTCTTGGAGAATATGCTGCGGTTTGAAGACGGCAAGACAGTCTCCGTGGACGATATTAAAGCCTTTGCCGAATGGGGCGCAAAAGGTGGCAAAAACCCGCGCGAAATTGCCTATCGCCCGGCCCGCGTTTTGATGCAGGATTTTACCGGCGTGCCAGCAGTGGTTGATCTGGCCGCAATGCGTGATGGGATTGTCGCCCTGGGGGGAGATCCGGAAAAGATAAACCCGCTGAACCCGGTAGATCTGGTCATTGATCATTCGGTGATGATTGATGAATTTGGCACCCCCCGTGCGTTTCAACTGAATGTTGACCGGGAATATGAGCGCAATATGGAGCGCTATACCTTCCTGAAATGGGGACAATCGGCCTTTAACAACTTCCGCGTTGTTCCGCCCGGCACTGGCATTTGTCACCAGGTCAATCTCGAATATCTATCCCAAACAGTTTGGACCGACCAAGACCAGAACGGTCAAGAGGTTGCCTATCCTGATACTTTGGTCGGCACAGATAGTCACACCACTATGGTCAATGGCGCTGCGGTGCTGGGTTGGGGTGTTGGCGGCATTGAGGCGGAAGCCGCCATGCTCGGTCAACCGATCTCGATGCTGATCCCTGAAGTCGTCGGCTTTGAGCTGACCGGTGCTATGACGGAAGGCACAACGGGCACAGATTTGGTTCTCAAAGTGGTCGAAATGCTGCGCGCACGCGGTGTTGTGGGTAAATTCGTCGAATTTTACGGCGCGGGCCTCGACAATTTGCCCCTCGCGGATCGCGCAACCATCGCCAATATGGCCCCAGAATACGGCGCCACCTGCGGCTTTTTCCCAATCGACGACGAAACCATCCGCTATTTGCATGCCACCGGCCGCGATGAGGATCGCGTTGCCTTGGTGGAAGCCTATGCAAAGGAAAATGGCTTTTGGCGCAATGAAAACTATGCGCCAATTTATACCGACACTTTGCATCTGGACATAGGCACGATCGTGCCTGCAATTTCCGGCCCCAAACGCCCTCAGGATTTTGTCGCATTGACCGAAGGCCAAAATGCCTTCCGCCGCGAAATGGAAGAGACTTTCAAACGCCCCATGGGCAAAGAAATTCCAGTGGCAGGGGAAGACTATACGATGGAATCGGGCAAAGTTGTGATCGCTTCGATCACCTCCTGCACCAATACCTCTAATCCCTATGTAATGATCGGCGCGGGTTTGGTTGCGCGCAAAGCCGCAGCTTTGGGTATGGACAGTAAACCTTGGGTCAAAACCTCACTCGCCCCCGGCTCACAAGTGGTTTCCGCCTATCTCGAAGCGGCAGATCTGCAAAAAGATCTTGATGCGGTCGGCTTCAACCTTGTCGGCTATGGCTGCACCACCTGCATTGGCAACTCCGGCCCGCTGCAGCCAGAAATTTCGGCGGCCATTTCAGAGGGTGATCTCGTCGCCACGGCTGTCCTCTCAGGCAACAGAAACTTTGAAGGGCGCATCTCTCCAGATGTGCGGGCCAATTATTTAGCCTCACCGCCCCTTGTGGTTGCCTATGCTTTGGCCGGCACATTGGACATTAACTTGGCCACGGATGTCATTGGCCAAGATCGCGATGGCAATGATGTTTACCTCAAAGACATCTGGCCCACCACGCAAGAGGTTGCCGAAATGGTGGAAGCTACCGTAACACGCGAGGCCTTTGTATCGAAATATGCCGATGTGTTCAAAGGTGATGAGAAATGGCAAGCTGTGGATGTGACCATTCAAAAAACCTATGATTGGCCCACCTCTTCGACCTATGTGCAAAACCCGCCCTATTTCCAAGGTATCACTATGGAGACCCACAAGATAACCAATCTTGAAGGTGCCAAGGTCATGGCAATTTTGGGTGATATGATCACCACAGATCACATTTCACCAGCAGGCTCGTTCAAAGACACAACTCCAGCCGGAAAATATCTTACCAAGCGCCAAGTCAGCCCGCGCGAGTTCAATTCCTATGGCTCGCGCCGCGGCAATCACGAGGTCATGATGCGCGGCACCTTTGCCAATATCCGCATCAAGAATGAGATGCTCGACGGGGTAGAGGGCGGCTATACGTTGGGTCCAGACGGCAGCCAAATGGCAATCTTTGATGCGGCCATGGCGTACCAAACGCAAGGCACCCCATTAGTGATCTTTGGCGGCGAACAATATGGCGCCGGCTCCAGCCGCGATTGGGCTGCGAAAGGCACCGCGCTTTTAGGGGTTAAAGCTGTGATCGCCGAGAGTTTTGAGCGTATTCACCGCTCAAACCTGGTTGGCATGGGCGTTATTCCGTTTGAGTTCACAGGCGACGACAGCCGTAAAAGTCTTGGACTCAAAGGCGATGAAACCGTTTCAATCCGCGGCCTGGAAGGGGTCAAGCCTCTGCAAGAAGTGCCTGCAGAAATCACCATGGGCGACGGATCTGTGAAATCCATCACGCTGAAGTGCCGGATTGATACGGAAGTTGAGATTGACTACATCGAAAACGGCGGCGTTCTGCACTATGTGCTACGCAACCTTGCTAAGGCCGCATAAGCGTCGATGTATACGAACAAAGGCCTCGGGAAACCGGGGCCTTTTTTATGCGCTCCACACTATAATGCTTGAAACAATTTGGTGTTTCCTAGAACTCCAACCCAGCCTCTGCCAAAGCAGGCAGCACCCGCGTTTGCAGGTTGCGCTCCGTCAGAGGGCCGGTCACACGCATGATCACAGTGCCATTGGGGCCCAAAACAAAAGTTTCCGGCAGCCCATAAACTCCCCAATCCAACGCCATTTTCGCCTGAGGATCAGCGCCGGCCTGAGCGTATGGATTGCCCAATTCGGCCAAAAATGCCTGCGCCTTGGCCGGATCATCTTTATAATTCACGCCATAAACCGCAATGCCGCGATCGGCGAACTCCATTAAGGTCGGATGTTCAGCCCGGCAGGGTGCGCACCAGCTGGCCCAAAAATTGACGAGTTTCACCCCGCCGGTCGTCAAATCCACCTGTGCAAAGGGCACATGCCCTTCCAGCGCGTCCAACTGGACGCTGGGGGCCTTCTGACCGGCAATGGCGCTTGGCAAGCCCTCCGGATCCTCCCGCTGCATCCCCACAAAGGCCAGGCCGGCAAAAACTGCAAAGATCACAACCGGCAATGCCAAAAGCAGCTTACGCATCGTGAACGGCCTCCATCGCCGCCAAGTCGCGTTTTACGGCACGGCTGCGCTTCGCATAAAGCCCAATAATCACCGCAAGAGCCAAGAGGCTCAGCACATAGGAACTGTTTACTTCTAGGCCATATTTTCCCAAATCTGGCATCATTCCATCCGCTCCCGTGCCTGCAATACCTTCAACCGTCGCGACCGTACCTCTGTGCGCGTGCCGATCAATAACAATGTCAAAAACAACAGGCCAAACCCCATCATTGATAGGAGCAGCGGTTGGAAAAAGACATTGGAAATATTGTCCTGCTGCGCCCCATCGGCCATGGTCACGGTAGTGCCCTGGTGTAGGCCTTGGTTCCAAAAAAACACCGCATAACGACTCAACATCGCAAAAACCGCTCCAACAATTGCCAAGACGGAGGTCAAATCCGCCGCCGTGTCCTCATCCTCAATGGCCGCCCAGAGGGCGATATAGCCCACGTAGAACAAAAACAGGATCAGAAAGCTGGTCAACCGCGGATCCCAAACCCAATAGGTGCCCCACATCGGTTGCCCCCAAATGGCGCCCGTGGCCAAGGCAATCAACGTCATCACCATGCCCACAGGAGCAGCCGCTTTGGCCGCAAGCACAGAGACATGTTGGCGTCGTATCAACCAGACCAACGCCCCGACAAACATCAGCAAATACCCGTTGATCGCCATCAGTGCCGCCGGTACATGCAGGTAGATAATCTTCACAGTAGAGCCCTGCCGAATATCATCGGGTGTAAAAAAATAACCCCAAATCAATCCAGAACATAAAAACAAGCCTGCCGCAGCCGCAACCCAAGGCAGGGCCCGACCAGACCAGCCCATAAAGACCTTGGGATTGGCCAAACGCCAAAATCTGTCCCAAAATGTCGGTGCAATTGATCTGTTATTCATCGATTAAACCCCTTCACGCGCATAGGCCCGTCATCTTAGATTGATCCGCAAAGCGGCACCGGATGCAAAGGGCAATATCGCCGCAGCCCCAAGCGAAATGGCCGATAAAAGCACCAAAGCCCCATCATAGGCCAACCCCTGCCCCGCCAAACGTACCGCCTGCGCGCCAAAAATCAAACTGGGGACATAAAGCGGCAGTACCAAAAGCGAGAGCAACAGACCTCCGCGTTTGACGCCGAGGGTAAGACTCGCGCCAAAGGCTCCAATCAGGCTCAAAGCCGGAGTGCCCAGTAAAAGCGACAGACATAAGATTTTACCGGTTTCAAAATCGAGGTTCAACAGCATGCCCAAGACCGGTGCGGCCAGAGCCAAGGGCAGACCCGTGGTTAACCAATGGGCCGCAGCTTTGGCGATATAGACTGCCTCCGGAGGCAAGGGCGACGTCGCGAGGAGATCCAGCGTTCCATCCTCGAAATCGAGGCCAAAAATGCGATCCAATGACAGCAGACAGGCCAACAACGCCCCGAGCCATAAAACGCCTGGCGCAATAACCGCAAGAGCGGTCTGGTCTGGTCCAAGCGCGAAGGGAATCAACGTCACGACGATCAAGAAGAAGATCAACGCCAGACCAAACCCGCCGCCAGACCGTACCGATAAGCCCACATCGCGCAAAAACAATTGAATCATTCCAAAGCCTCCTCGAAGGCCGTGCTCCCCATCAGACCGCGCGCCTTGAAACGGGTCAGATCCAGCAGCCTGGCTGAGGCGATCGCTAGGTCAATATGGGTGGTGATCACAGCAGCACCACCGCTCTGAACATGCCGATCAAGCGCCGCGCGAAACAAGGCCACATTATCCGCGTCCAGAGATACCGTTGGTTCGTCCATGACCCAAAGCGCACAACCGCTGACCTGCATACGCGCCAAACCGAGGCGGCGCTTTTGTCCCGCTGAAAGATTGGCCGCTGGCCTGTCGGCCAGTGCATGCAGATCATAGGCGTCAAGCGCCACTTCGGGGCTCGGCCCGTGATAGACAGACGACCAGAACGCAAGATTTTCCAGCACGGTCATTTGACCCTTAAGACCATCAGCATGGCCCGAATAGGCCACTGTCTCCGGTGCTGTGATTTGCCCCTCAACCGGGTTTTGCAGGCCTGCAATGCACCGCAACAGGCTGGTCTTCCCCAGGCCATTGGCGCCACGCAGCACCAAAATTTGGCCAGCATTGAGCGCAAAACCAACCCCGCAGAGCAATGTTATCCCCCCGCGCGCCACGCTTAGGTTTGAGACATGCAGCATCGCTTAGACCGGGATCAGGGCCAAGCCAATCCGGCGACCCTCAGACAATAGAATATTGTAGGTGCGACAAGCAGTGGGCGAGTTCATGATCTCGACCCCGATCCCAGCCCCCTCGAGCGAGTTTCGAAAATCGGGTGGAATATGCGCAATCTGCGCACCAGTTCCCACGAAAACCACATCCAAATCCTCAGCCACATCTACAAAGGGGCTTGGATCCTCAAACCCAGCCCAGGGGCCACAAGAATTTGGCAGAATGGCCAAATTTCCTTCGAAGACCTCACCGGCCACCCGAAAGAAGTTCGGACCATAGCCGTCCACAGGGCGGCCCGTCGCAAAGGTGATCTCAGAGAGTTGCATTACGCATCAATATTGGCAAATTGATTGCCATCCGTGTTGCTGGGCTTAGACCAATCGCGCTTCACCCCCAGGCGCAGCAGCGTAGAGCTTGCCACAAAGACCGACGAATAGGTTCCAACCACCACGCCCCAAATCATCGCAAAGACAAACCCGCGGATCACATCCCCGCCAAGCACAAACAAAGATATCAGCGCCAAAAGTGTGGTCACAGAGGTCATAACAGTCCGGCTGAGGGTCTCATTGATCGACAGGTTGAGCACTTCGCTCAGGTCTTTTTTCTTATAGCGACGCAGGTTTTCCCGCACTCGGTCAAAAACCACCACCGTATCATTCAACGAATAGCCGACGATGGTCAGCAAGGCCGCGATAATCGCCAGGTCAAATTTGATTTGCAGGGCTGAAAATATTCCAATGGTCAAAATCACATCATGCACCAAAGCCCCCACGGCGCCGAGCGCAAATTGCCATTCAAAACGGAGCCAAATGTAAATCAACACCACCGCAATAGCGATAACCACGGCCAATACTGCAGATTTAATCAGCTCGCCAGAGACCTTCGGCCCCACCGACTCCACGGAAGGAAAGCGAATATCGGGTGCAATGCTGCGCAAGATGGTTTCCAGTTGCAGCACGACATCCGAGGCCACAGCCTCCTGCCCGTCTTGCGCTTGGATGCGGATTTGCACCACATGCTGATCCTCACGGAAGCTGGGGTCAAAGACCTCGGCGATCGACACATCCCCAAGGGCGAGCGGCTCAATTGTTTGGCGGTATGCGGCCACATCAATCGGCGTGCTGCTTTCCGCACGGATAGTTGTGCCACCTTTGAAATCAATGCCAAAATTCAACCCCTGGGTCACGGTTGAGGCAATGGACAGCACCACGAGCAATGCCGACAGACCGAGCCAAAGTTTCCACTTATCGAAGAAATCATAAGCTGTTTGCCGTTTTACCAATCTTAACCGCATCACCTAAACCTCCAGCGTTTTTGGCTTGCGCCGTTCAAACCAGATCACAACCATAGTTCTTGTCACAAAGATCGCTGTGAACACAGAGGTGATGATTCCCAGACCCAGCGTGACTGCAAAGCCTTTGACCGGGCCGGCCCCCATAATGAATAGGATGGCCGCCGTCAGAAATGTCGTGATATTGGCATCAACAATGGCTGAAAGCGCTTTTTCATAGCCAAGTTCAATGGCCCGCGCTGGTCCTTTGGCGGTTTTCAATTCCTCGCGAATGCGTTCAAACACAAGCACATTGGCATCCACCGCCATACCGATGGTCAGGACAATTCCCGCAATCCCCGGCAGTGTCAGCGTGGCGCCGATCATGGACAATAGGCCAAACATCAGCACGACATTGATCAACAACGCTATATTGGCGAAGAGTCCGAAAGTGCCATAGGAAAGGAACATAAAGATCAAAACAGCGGCAAACCCAACGAGACAGGCGATTTTTCCGGCATCAATACTGTCTTGGCCCAATTCCGGCCCCACCGTGCGTTCTTCAAGAAACTCCAAGCTCGCAGGCAATGAGCCGGCGCGCAGCAGGGTGGCCAGGCGCGTGCTTTCCGCAACATCAAAACTCCCCGTGATGATGCCCGAACCCCCGGTTATGGCCGATTCAATAACAGGGGCAGAAATCACCTCATTATCCAAGACAATCGCAAAGGGATCTCCAATATGATCGCTGGTGTATTGTCCAAATTTCCGTGCGCCCGATGTGTTAAAACGAAAATTTACCGCCGGGCGGCCGTTTTGATCAAAAGAGGGCTGTGCGTCGGTCAGCTCTTCGCCTGTAACCACCGGACTGCGGCTCAAGATGTAATAAAGCTCTTCGTTATTTGCTGAAGGCACCAGCTCATTGCCCACACCGGCCGCCCCATTTGGGTTGCTCGTCTGGCCTACGACAGTTTGAAACGTCAAAAGCGCAGGGACACCGATCAGATCCTTGAGCTCTTGCGCCGAACCAAGTCCAGGCACCTGGATCAGGATCCGATCATTGCCTTGGCGTTGGATGGTCGGCTCGCGCGTGCCCGCTTCATCCACCCGGCGGCGAATAATCTCTAGCGATTGCGCCATGGTCCGATCATCAGTGGCCAATTTTTCGGCCTCTGACAGGGTGACGATCAAATTATCTCCAAGAGCCGTCACGACAATGTCATCTGTCATCCCACCGGTGAGGGAGGCCACAGGGCGCGCCAAAGTTTGCACCACTTCTATGGCGCGATCCATTTGTTCAGGATTGCCAATACGCACCACCAGCTCGCCCGCACCGCCCTCTTGCTGGCGGATCGCACCGATCGTCGCACGCTCGTTGCGCAGGACATTGCGCACTTCTGGCCAGAAGCCCTCAAGCCGAGTAGTGTAGACTTCCGCGAGTTTCACCTCACCGAGCAAATGCGCGCCACCCCGCAAATCAAGTCCGAGGTTTACCAGCCCAGACGGAAGGAAAGACGGCCAGCCTGTAGGCTCATGCCCCGCCTCTTGGGCATCATTGTAAGATTCAACTTGGCGGTAGAAGCCATTGGGCAGGGCAAACAGTAGACCAAGCGCGCAGGTCGCCCAAATCACGACCCGCTTCCAACCTTCGATATGCAACATCTCTTAGCTCCCGGCCTCAGGCCTGTCTTAACGCGCTGAAGGGTTTAGCTGGCAGGCTTGGACTTGCTGCGGACATCGGCGATGGTGGCTTGTACCACATTCACGCGTATGTCTTTGGCAAGCTCAACTTCAATTTCATTGCTGTCCGCTTTGACTTTCGTCACTTTACCGATCAAGCCGCCGGCCGTCACGACCTCATCGCCTTTGGCCAGGCTGTTCACCATGTTTTGATGTTCTTTCATCTTCTTTTGCTGCGGGCGGAATACCAACAAATAGAAAATACCGATGATGAGCATCGGAAACATGAATGTGCTTAAAGTGTCCATAATGACCCCATATAATTCGTCACACGGCACCGCGCCGCAAGTTCTGGCGGAACCTATGGTTTAGGGGGCCACTTTGCAAGGGACTGTGGGCGTCCTGCTGGTAAGTTTGCCGTTTTTTTGCAAGCTCTGCCTCAACCAGTGTTGCAGCGCCATTTCACCCCGCAACCAAATGGTAAAATTGTCCCGTGACCCTCCGCTCAGGTTTCGGCATAAACAGGCCAGTGATTCTTGATTTAGGAGATAAGAGATGCATGACATCCGTGCGATCCGCGAAAACCCCGCTGCCTTTGACGCCGCCCTCGCGCGCCGTGGCAAAGCGCCGGTCTCGTCTCAGATCCTAGCTCTGGATTCAGAACGCCGGGCTTGCATCCAAGAATCGGAGGCCGCTCAAGCTGAAATTAACAGCGCTAGCAAACAGGTTGGCGCCGCCAAGGCCAAAGGTGATGAGGCCGAATTCGAGCGGCTGCGCGGCTTGGTCAGTGAAAAAAAGGCGCAAGTGATACATCTAACCGAGCAGGCCAAGGCGAAGGACGAGGCCCTGACAGATGTGCTGATGGGCATTGACAACCTGCCCTATGAGGACACGCCCGATGGGACCAATGAAGCCGATAATGTCGAAATTAACCGCTGGGGCACGCCGGCGAGCTTTGAATTTGCACCGAAAGAACACTTTGATCTGCCCGCCACGCAAGCCGGTTTAGACTTTGAAACCGCAGGAAAAATATCCGGCAGCCGCTTTGTAATTCTCTCCGGTGCCATCGCCCGCATGCACCGGGCATTGGCGCAGTTCATGCTCGACACCCATGTGAATGAAAATGGTTTGACCGAAACCAATACACCCGTCCTGGTGCGCGATGAGGCCATGCGTGGCACCGGGCAATTGCCGAAATTTGCCGAAGACAGTTATCAAACCACCAATGGCTGGTGGCTGATCCCAACCTCAGAAGTGACCTTAACCAATATCGTCGCTGGCCTCACCCTAGAGGAAACCCAGCTGCCACGCCGCTATACGGCCCATTCTCTGTGTTTTCGGTCAGAAGCCGGCAGCGCGGGGCGCGACACCGCGGGGATGCTGCGCCAGCATCAATTTGAAAAGGTGGAGATGGTCTCTGTCACCCATCCTGATCACTCCCGCGCGGAGCTTGACCGTATGACCAAATGCGCCGAAGCGATATTGGAGCGCTTGGAATTGCCCTATCGCACCGTTGCGCTTTGCGTTGGAGATATGGGGTTTGGTGCCCGGCGAACCCATGACATCGAAGTTTGGTTGCCCGGACAGAATGCTTATCGCGAAATCAGCTCTTGCTCTGTTTGTGGCGATTTCCAGGCCCGCCGTATGAACGCGCGGTTCCGCCCCGCAGGCGGCGGAAAGCCAGAGTTTGTCCATACATTGAACGGCTCAGGCCTTGCTGTGGGCCGGTGTTTGATTGCTGTGCTCGAAAATGGCCAGCTGGCCGATGGCTCAGTCGAGATCCCAAAAGTATTACGCCCCTATATGGGAAATGCCAGTAAGATCACCGCAGACGGAAGCCTCGCCTAGTGAAGAATTAAAAACTCAAGTCGATCCGGTAAGATCTGGCAAAAAGCTCTACTGATAGGGCTTTTTGTCCAAATGCTTTCGCAGGCGCGATGGGGTGGATTTCTTTTTGTTCTTATAGGGGTTCTGATCCCCCTGCCCGCGCATCCACAACCGGATTGGCGTGCCCGGCATGTCGAAATCTTCACGCAGCCCGTTCACGAGATAGCGCGAATAGCTTTCTGCGATTTTATCGGGATAAGAACACATCACCACAAAGCCCGGTGGCCGGGTCTTTGCTTGGGTCATATACCGCAGCTTGATCCGCCGCCCGCCAGGTGCGGGGGGGGGATGCGCCTCAACCATACCGGCCAGCCAGCGGTTGAGATGGCTTGTGGGAATACGGCGGTTCCACACCTCATGAGCCCGCATCACCGCCTGTTGTAGCCGGTCAAGCCCTTTGCCAGTCTTAGCAGAGACCGTCACCAAAGGCGCGCCCCGCAATTGCGGCAAAAGCCGCTCAAAAGATTCGCGCAATGTCCGAAGTTTGGCCTGTTTTTCAGGTTCAAGATCCCATTTGTTGACAGCCAAAACCACCGCACGCCCCTCGCGTTCGGCCAGATCCGAAATCCGAAGATCTTGCTGCTCAAAAGGAATATCCGCATCGAGCAAAACCACCACAACCTCGGCAAATTTCACCGCGCGCAGCCCGTCACTGACCGATAATTTCTCTAATTTGGCCTGCACCTTGGCTTTTTTGCGCATTCCGGCGGTGTCAAAAATCCGCGTCGGCACGCCGCCCCAATCCAAAGTCAAGGAAATCGCATCCCGTGTGATCCCCGCCTCAGGTCCGGTCAGCAGGCGATCTTCGCCTAATATCTTATTAATCAGAGTGGATTTTCCGGCATTCGGCCGACCAATGACCGCGACTTGCAACGGTTTTTGCACGGTGGGCAGGCGGTAGGCCTCCTGCTCATCGCCCTCAGGCAGGTCAATATCAACCTCTGGAGCCTCTTCCTTGGCCTTCTCCTCGGCCGCATCAATCAGCGGGGCCAGCATCATCGCCAGCTCGCCCATGCCTTCACCATGCTCCGCAGACAAGCGTAAAGGCTCGCCCAGTCCCAAAGAATAGGCCTCGATAACCCCGCCATCTGCCGCGCGTCCCTCGCCCTTATTGGCCGCGAGAAAGACATGTGCGTTTTTCTTGCGCAGAATATCGGCAAATACCTCATCGGTGGCCGTGACACCGGCGCGGGCATCAATCATAAACAAGCACGCATCGGCCATGCCAACTGCCCGCTCTGTCAAACGGCGCATGCGCCCTTGCAGGCTTTCATCTGTGGCCTCTTCCAATCCGGCTGTATCAATTACAGTGAATTTCAAATGCCCCAAACGCGCTTCGCCTTCGCGCAGATCGCGAGTCACCCCTGGCTGATCATCCACCAAAGCGAGCTTTCGCCCCACCAAGCGGTTGAACAGCGTGGATTTTCCAACATTTGGACGGCCAACAATAGCCAGAGTAAAGGACATAGGGGCCCACTTTCGGTTGATTAGAGGGGACCGATACACCAAGTTTTGCTTAACGGAAAGCCAGTAGCTCACCTTTGGTGTTCAAAACGTAGAGCGTGCCATTCACCACAATTGGAGCACTGGCCGCGCCGCTCGGCAAGTCAACAGTCGTGATTAACGTGCCATCTGCCGGGTTGAACTGCCGGATCAGCCCATCAGATGATGCTAAGATCAATCGCCCCCCAGCCAGGATTGGGCCGTAATGGGTATGGATTTTTGCACGAGATTTAACGCTCTTCTTCGTGAACTTTGGCAAGGGCGTCGACCAGATCAACGCACCATCATCTTTGGACAGGCGGATCAAATTGCCGGCATCGCCAACCGCAAAAACAGCGCCGCCAGCGACGAGGATATGCCCTTGGCTGCCCTGCTTAGCCGTCCAAATCCGCAGGCCAGTGTTCAAATCGACCGCCGCCATACGGCCCACGGAACTGGCCAGATAGACAGATGAGCCCTCAATGACCGGCTGTCCTGTAAGATCGCGCACCTGAGTTGAGGCAAGGCCCAAGCGAGCGCCCGAAAGTCCCGAGCTCCAAGACCGCAAACCACCCTTTCGGAAGGAGGCCAATACATCGCCCGTGCCTAAGGGAAAAACCGCATATTTGTCAGAAACGGCTGGTCCCGGCCCGCCGGTGTGACTGGCCGCAACCGTGGGACCGGCGACTTGCCACTTTATTCGGCCATTGGAGGTGTCAATGGCCCAGGCCGCGCCATCGCGGGCCGCTATATAAAGTAAATTTTCATAGACAGTCGGAGAGGCGCCGCCATAGCTTGTCAGATCCTGCGTCCAAAGCTGAGCACCCGAGGTGGTATCTAAAGCCACAACCGTGCCAAAACCTGTGGTTACAAACAGCTGTGTCCCGCCTACGGCCAGCCCGCCACCGGATGCATCTTTTAAGGCATCAGACGATTTTCCAAGTTCGCTCTGCCACAAAATAGTGCCGGTCTCATCAAGCGCTGTGACCATAGATTGACTGTCAAGCGTGTAGAGCTGCCCATCCTGCGCCACGGGAGCGGCGGAAATTTCATGTCTTCTGCCATCTCCCACACCAATCCGGCGCGACCAGCTCAATGTCAACTCTGAGGGCAGTTCTGCATGTGCGGCGATGTGCTGCGCGTTGCCCCCTTGATGGGTCCAAGCCGGCATAGGCTGTGGTCTCGGCAATCGCAAGTCAGGCAAATTTTCAACCAAAAAGCGCGCTTCAGTTTCCACAAAAACCGTTCCATCAAGCAATTCACGCTCCCCTTGCAAACGCGGATCGCTATTGGAACACCCTACGCCCAAACCCAAAAGTCCGATATAGAGCACCGCTTTTAGTCCCATGCGTGTCTCCTGCTCTTTATTTGCCTAGTTCTGATTTTTTGTTATTTTAATGAAACACTAACAGAAAAAGTTTACTTTGCCAACTCCGGGCTTGCCCCTAAGGCCACGATTAATTCTGCCATGCGCTGGATTTGCTCCGAGCTGGCTTCAGCGTCTTTAATATGGGCCTGCAAAAGCTCAAGCGCGGCCTGTGCCTCTCCGCGCTGCAGATGCACCGCCACCAAAAGTTCGGTCGCCACATTGCGGTAAACCCCACCGGGCTCCGACAGCTCCACGAGGATTGCGGCGGCCTCATCTATCGTGAGCACACCAGCCGTGCTGGCCATTTTCAATCTTGCGAGGTCACGAATATACTTGGGCTGGGTGTCATCAGCGGCAACAGAACTAAGAAGATTGGCCGCCTGATTCCCCTCAACGCCAGCCGCCAGCAATTTGGCCACAAGAGCATCCCCGTCTTCCCGGGCAATTGCGCTCAAAGCGGCCGCTTGCTCGGCCTCATCTTCAAGCTCCAAAGCGTCCAGCAAGGCATCACCGCGCGCCTGAGCCACTTGCGCCACCTTCGCTTTGGACCACTCATTATAGGCCGTGCCGCCGACAAGGGCGAAAATAATGACCGCGGGAATCCAGCCGTAGCGACGAAAATAGCCGAACAAGCGATCCCGGCGCACTTCCTCTGTGACTTCATCAATAAAACTGTCGGTATTGGACATTTGCCAGCCTCTATATATTTCTCAAGATGTATAGGCAAAACCATCCATATCCCACAAGCCCTTTGAAGGTTAAGAAATGTTAAACATGAGAAAAATTCAACTATCTGCCCGCCATTTCGCTGATTTTCGCCGTATATTTCACGCCGGCTCCCTTGTGCCTCAGTAAAATAGGAATAGATATCCACGTTGAATGGATCCACTTTTGGATTTCCGGCACGAGAGGCACCTATGCGCATTTTTCCAATTCTGACAGCCATTCTGGTAGCAGGTGTGATCTATTTATTCGTTTTTCAAAGAGATGTTCTGTTGAGCTTTGGCACAGATGAAAGCGAGATGCCCCAAATGGCCGCCCAACCTGCGCCCGAGGCGGCACCTGATCAAAACAGCGCGCCCATCGTTTCTGTCGCGGTCCTTCCTTCAACAGCGCAGAATGTGGACAGCGCTGTCACCGTGCGCGGAGAAACGCGCGCGACGCGCCAAGTTGATTTGCGCGCTGAAACTAATGGCCGCGTGATCTCTCAACCCCTTCGAAAGGGGGCCACTGTACTGGCCGATCAACCCATGTGTGAAATTGACCCCGGAACCCGCGGCGTATCTTTGGCAGAAGCCGAAGCGCGCTTGGCCGAATCGCGCGCGCGAGTGCCTGAAGCTGAGGCCCGTGTGATCGAGGCGAAAGCCCGTTTGGACGAGGCGTTGATCAATGATCGCGCAGCGGAGAAGCTTTCGCAGGGGGGCTTTGCCTCTGAAGCCCGCGTGGCCAGCGCCACAGCAGCTACGCAAACCGCTCGTGCCGGCGTCGCTGCCGCGCAATCGGGCTTGCAATCGACTCTCGCCGGCATTCAATCGGCCGCAGCAGCGGTCGCTTTGGCACAAAAAGAGATTTCCCGACTGATCATACATGCCTCTTTCGATGGCATCTTGGAGACCGACACCGCCGAATTGGGTAGTCTTTTGCAGCCCGGCGGCCTCTGCGCCACCGTTTTGCAATTGGATCCCATCAAGCTTGTGGGATTCGTGCCGGAGATGGCGGTGCAGCATGTGAAACTCGGCGCCGCTGCCGAGGCGCGATTGGTGGATGGTCGCCGAATTCTTGGCGAGGTGAGCTTCATTTCACGCTCAGCCGATAAGGTCACACGCACCTTCCAAATCGAAGTCACCGTCCCCAATGAAGACCTGAGCGTCAGCGCCGGGCAAACGGCTGATATCACAATTTCCGCCCAAGGCACACTTGCGCATCTTTTGCCGGGATCCGCGTTGACCCTAAATGACAGTGGCACTTTGGGACTGCGGGTATTGGACGCTGAGAATACCGTGCGCTTCGTCCCAGTCACCTTGATCCGCGACACGGTGAAGGGGGTTTGGGTGGCCGGTCTGCCGCAGGAGGCAGATGTGATTGTTGTAGGGCAAGAATTTGTGACAGATGGGGTGATCGTCGATCCGACCTATACGGAGGCGGCACAATGACCGGTTTGGTCGATTGGGCCATAGCCCGAGCTCGGATGGTTTTGGCATTTATTATGTTGTCTTTGGCCGTGGGTACATTTGCCTATGCGGTTCTACCCAAAGAGGGCGAGCCGGATATTGAAATCCCAGCCATTATCATTTCCATGCCGTTCCAAGGTATTTCAGCTGAAGACAGTGAAAAGCTTCTTATCAAGCCTATGGAAACGGAACTGTCGGATTTGGACGGGCTCAAAAAGCTGACCGCAACTGCCGTGGATGGCTATGCCAATGTGGTTTTAGAGTTTGAATTTGGTTGGGATAAGACCAAAATCATTGCCGATGTACGCGATCGCATGGGCAATGCGCAAACAAAATTTCCCAAGGGCGGCGACATTTATTCGATCAGCGAGTTTAACTTCTCTGAATTTCCGATCATCATCATTTCCCTGTCTGGATCCGTGCCAGAGCGCACGCTTTTGAAGGTTGCGCAGGATCTTCAGGATCGGATTGAAGGTCTCGAACCGGTTTTGAGCGCCGGGTTGACCGGGCACCGAGAAGAGATGTTGGAAGTGCTCATCGATCCGTTGAAGCTGGAATCTTATAATGTGACGGCCGGCGAGTTGATTGGTGTCGTGGTCAACAACAACCGACTGATCCCAGCAGGCTCTGTTGACACGGAAAATTCCAACTTTTCGGTCAAGATCCCCTCCTCCTTTAATGCGCCTGTCGACGTTTTCAATCTGCCGGTCAAAACCAATGGCGACCGGGTTGTGACCCTCGGCGATATCGCCGATATTCGCCTGACCTTCGCAGACCGCACGGGCACGGCCCGCTTTAATGGTGAAACCACCGTCGCCATTCAGGTTGTTAAACGCAAAGGGTTCAACTTGATCGACACGGCCAATTTGGTGCGCGAGGAAGTGGCAAAACAAACCGCACTTTGGCCCGTTGAGCTGCAAAATGCCATTGAAGTCAACACCTCCAACGATCAATCGCGAAATGTGGACAGTATGGTCAAACAGTTGGAAGGCTCAGTCCTCACCGCCATCGCTTTGGTGATGATTGTGGTTCTGGCGGCGCTGGGATCGCGCCCTGCCTTTTTGGTCGGGTTTGCCATTCCCACATCATTTTTGCTCTGCTTTGCGTTTCTCGCAGTCATGGGCATTTCGATTTCAAACATCGTCATGTTTGGGCTAATTTTGGCCGTTGGCATGTTGGTCGATGGGGCCATTGTGGTGGTGGAATATGCAGATAAGCGCATTTCTGAGGGCGCGGGGCCGATGCAAGCCTATGGCGATGCGGCCAAACGCATGTTCTGGCCCATTGTCTCCTCCACGGCCACAACCCTCTGCGCCTTCCTGCCCATGCTCTTTTGGCCGGGCGTGCCAGGGCAGTTTATGGGCATGCTGCCCGTCACATTGATCTTCGTACTGTCTGCCTCGCTGGTAGTCGCTCTGATTTACCTGCCAGTTTTGGGCGGCGTCTCAGGCGCCTTGAGCCAGAAATTCGGCGCGGCCTCTAACACTCTGCGCCGCCTGCCCCTTGTGGTTCGGGCGGTTATGGTGCCCATCGCCCTCTATGGGTTGTTTGTCGGCGCGATGCAGCTGCTCAACCCTGGCTACCTCTTTGGTGGGCAAGCGCCAGAAGGTATTGGCGGGACAGCACTGGGTATCCTATTGTTTTTACTTGGAGCCGTTGTGGCTTCTATCGTCATGGGCGCTGTTGAATTTCGAAAAAACCAAGCACGGATTAAAGGCGGGCATCAGCGCACAGCCTTTGGCTACTTCATCAAATTCATCACCGGCAATCCGGTCATGCCCGTCGTCTCTTTGGTTGCAGTCGTTTTCTTTGTCATCACAACTTTCCAATATTTTGGTGAAAATAACAAAGGCGTCGAGTTTTTTGTCGCCACAGAGCCGGAGCAAGCCATTGTTTACATTCAGGCGCGCGGCAATCTATCGGTGCAGGAAAAAGATGCTCTGCTGAAACAGGCGGAAGCCATCATCATCAACACGCCCGGCGTGCAAAGCACTTTCGCCTTTGCCGGTGAAGGCGGGCTGAACGCAAATACGGGCGGGGCGGGTGCACCGCTGGACACCATCGGGCAAGCGCAGATCGAATTGATCCCCTGGGAAGATCGCCCCTCAAAGCAAATAAACAGCAGGATTTTCGGTTTCATCCCCTGGACCTCCTCCGAGATGGAGGAAGGATATGGTGGAAATTTGGTACTGAACAATTTGCAAGAGCAACTCAATGGCATAGCCGGCGTGCGCAGTCAGATCATCAACCTCGCCATGGGTCCCGCATCGGCCAAACCCGTGCATCTACGCCTAAAGGGTGATGATTGGGACACGCTTTTACAGGCCACAGCCCTGGCGCGGAAAAAATTTGAGCAGACAGAGGGATTGATTGCCGTCGAAGACACCCTGCCCCTGCCGGGCATCGACTGGCAAATTGACGTGGATGTGCAGGAGGCCGGACGCTATGGTGCCGATGTGGCGACGGTCGGCGCCATGGTGCAATTGGTCACGCGCGGCATTTTGCTCGACACAATGCGGGTTGAGAGCTCCGATGAAGAAATCGACATCCGCGTGCGTTTGCCCGAAGTTGACCGAGTTCTGTCCACACTTGATACGCTGAAAGTCCGGACACCCAATGGGTTAATCCCGCTGTCCAACTTTATTTCCCGCAAACCTGTTGCCAAATTGGGGCAAATCACCCGCGTGGATCAACAGCGCTATTTCGATGTGAAGGCCGGTGTGCGCAGCGATGCTATGAAGACGGTGACAAATGAGGACGGCGCGACCCGCGAGGTCAAAATGACCCCAGCAGAACGGATCGAAGAGATTACCGCGTGGCTCGACAGCGCGCCGTTGCCGGCTGGTATAGAATGGGAATGGACCGGCGATCAGGAAGATGAGGCCGAAAGTGGTGCCTTTCTGAAAAATGCCTTTTTGGGCGCTTTGGGGCTGATGTTTATCATCCTGCTGGCACAATTTAATTCCATCTATAACTCGGTCCTGGTTTTGTTGGCGGTGGTCTTATCTACCACGGGGGTGCTGATCGGAATGCTTGTCATGGATCAAGCCTTCTCAATCATCATGACCGGTACCGGTATTGTCGCTTTGGCGGGGATTGTGGTGAACAACAACATTGTCTTGATTGATACCTATCAAGAATATAGCGCATATATGCCGCGACTGGAGGCGATCACACGCACGGCAGAGGCGCGTATTCGTCCAGTTTTGCTGACCACCATCACCACGATGGCTGGCCTGACGCCAATGATGTTTGGCCTCAGCCTCGATTTTATCGGCGGCGGTTATACCATCGATGCGCCAACGGCTCTGTGGTGGAAACAACTGGCCACAGCCGTTGTCTTTGGGCTAGGTATTGCGACCTTGCTGACCTTGGTCTTCACCCCTGCAATGCTGGCGCTGCGGATCTGGATGGTCTCGGGGGCTTATGGGGCGGCGATGGCGCTCCGGGCAGGCGGATGGACGGCCGAGGGACGGCGCATTCGGGAGGATTTCCGCTTGAACCGCTCAGCCAGAAAACTCCGCGGGCGCGAAATTTCTTGGGAAGATGCCGATCTGATCGACAGCAGCGCGCCGTAATAGACCGCAATCGGAAATCACGGCCCCTCCTCTGACAGCTGCAGGTGCCACAGATGAGCATAGCGCCCCTCTTGCGCCAACAGCGCCTCATGGTTGCCTGATTCCACGATTTGCCCCTGCTCGAGCACGACGATGCAATCGG
>Ga0209199_1001899_pt1 | contig 23729 bp, 25 predicted proteins | sample COGITO_mtgs_1105_7_FD_184805 | JGI IMG/M metagenome (GOLD analysis project Ga0209199, IMG submission 184805) | Pelagic marine microbial communities from North Sea - COGITO_mtgs_110523 (SPAdes) (version 2) | ecosystem: Environmental > Aquatic > Marine > Epipelagic ...
GCAAGATATTTATAAACAATTATTTGAAAAGGATGAAGATCCCATAGGAAAATACGTTCAAATTAATAACAGTAACTTTAAAGTTGTTGGTATTTATGAACCTGGTAATATTGATTTTTCAGGCGATGTTATTCATATTCCATTTACTAGCTTTCAGCAAATTTATAATACGGGCGATAAAATTGGTTTCGTTATGATTACAGGAAAGCCAGAATTTGATATATCACAAATAGAACAGGACGCTAAGTTGTTGCTTAAAAATTTAAATAAAATACATCCCAATGACAAACAAGCTTTTAGAAGTTTCAACTTGGGAAAGGAATTTGCTAAAATTACTGGGTTTCTAAAAGGAATGCAGTTTCTTACATGGTTTGTAGGAATCGCCACACTAATTGCAGGGGTGTTTGCAATTGGAAACATATTGTTAATTACAGTCAAAGAGCGCACCAAAGAAATTGGAGTAAGGCGAGCTTTGGGCGCGACCCCTTTTGAAATTAAACGTCAAATTGTGGTTGAAGCGGTGTTTTTAACTCTAATAGCCGGCCTATTGGGTATTATTTCAGGGGGTTGGATTTTAATAGCAATAGATCATTTTTGGGGACAAGGAGCAGATGCGACATTAGTCAATGCCTCGGTCTCAATAGCGGTTGTATTTATTTCCTTAATAATATTAGTTGTTTTAGGAACCTTAATAGGCCTTATACCTGCCTTTAAAGCCACAAGTGTCAAACCAATCGAAGCATTAAGAGAAGAATAATAAATCAAATCAAATGAATAAAACTGTAAAAATTATTTTAGGAATTGCCGTATTACTCGCATTACTATATGTGTTAAAATACTTTAAAGATTCAAACGCCAAAGAGGTCATCGACTATAAAACGGAATCCCCATTTTATAGCACATTAGACACTAAAATAGTGGCGACGGGAAAGCTAAACCCAGAAGAAGAAATTGAATTAAAACCACAAATCTCAGGAATAATAGATGCCATTTTTGTAGAAGAAGGCGACCTAGTTAGAAAAGGGGACTTAATTGCTAGAATTAGAGTGGTCCCTAACGAACAAGCGCTGGTAAGTGCTAAAAGCCGTATTAATTCTTTAAAACTTTCTTTTAATAACTCTCAAACAGTTTTTAATAGAAATAAGACACTTTTTGATAAAGGAGTGATTTCCAAACAAGATTTTGAGAATAGCGAGTTAAGTTTAAACCAATCCAAAGAAAACTACGAACAAGCCCAAGATGATTATCAAATCATCAAACAGGGCTCGCTGTCTGGTGGAAGCTCAGCCAACACAACAATTGTTGCTCAAATATCAGGAATCATCCTTGAAATCCCTGTGCGGGAAGGGGATCAGGTTATTCAAAGTAATAACTTTAATGCAGGAACCACGATTGCCACCGTTGCAGATATGAGTCAAATGATTTTTGAAGGAAAGGTCGATGAATCTGAAGTTGGAAAATTAGAAGAAGGCAAAGACATCGTAGTCATTCTTGGTGCGATTAATGAAAAAGAATTCCCAGCCGTCCTCACGTTTGTGGCCCCAAAAGGGATCGAGCAAAACGGAGCGGTTCAGTTTACCATAAAAGCAGATGTAGATATTGATTCTAGTACAAGAATTCGCGCCGGTTACAGTGCCAATGCTGAAATTGAACTTGAAAGTAAAGACAGCGTTCTGGTTATTAAGGAAGCTCTTTTGCAATTCAATCGAATTACAGAAAAACCTTATGTAGAACTTCTAAAAGAAAATGGTCGCTTTCAAACCAAAAATGTAGAGATCGGAATTTCTGATGGTATTAATGTGGAAATTATAGATGGTATAGAAGAAGGCGATAAAATCAAGGTTTGGAACAAAGCATCTGAAGAAAATAATGAAGATGAAGAAGACGATGAATAATAAAACCCCCAAAACTATGAAACATATATGTACAGTTCTTTTTCTTATAGGAACGTTAAGCAGTTTTGCACAAAAAAAATGGACTTTAAAGGAATGTGTTGATCATGTTATAGAAAACAATATTTCTGTAAAGCAAGTTGAAAATAACCTCCTTATAAATGATCAAGACATTATCGCTGCCAAAGGGCAATTTTTGCCCGGTGCAGCACTAAACCTTTCTCAAAACTTAAACCTTGGTAATGTGGAGCTTTTCGAAGGTAATTTTATTGACCGAACGTTCCATTCTTCTAACGTCGGACTCAACTTATCACAAACCGTTTTTAATGGTTTTAGAAACACCAATATTTACAAGCAGTCCCTTATTAACAGAGAAGCGAGTGTGTTAGAACTGAGTCGCATAAAAGATGATGTGTCTTTAAGCGTAGTGAATGCATTTTTAAATGTGTTGTTCAACAAAGAGAATTTGCAGACAGCCAAAATACAGCTTGAATTTTCTAGAAATCAAATTAAACAAGTCAGCGCCCTAGTCGAAGCAGGGGTCCAACCTCAAGCAAATATATATGATGCTGAGGCCACTTTTAGTAGTGATGAGCAGCGCTTTACAGTCGCTCAAAACAACTATGATTTAGCATTATTAACCCTGTCTCAGCTTTTACAAGTTCCCTACAAGGGGTTTCAGGTTGAATCTCTTTTAATCCCAACCCCCTCCGAAAAATTAATTTATAATGACGTAGAAACGGTCCTTAATTTTGCATTATCAAATAGATCAGAAATTAAAATAGCTGAAAAAAACCAGCAAGTTACCGCATTATCTACGGAGCTATCTAAAAGTGGATACTACCCATCGGTAAGTTTGGGGTATGGGTTTAATACCGGAGCTAACTTTTCTAATTTGTCTACTAGTAATTCTTTTTTCCAACAAATAAATGATAATAAAGGCCATGGATTTAACCTAAATATATCTATACCCTTATTTTCAAGGTTCCAAAATAAGACAGCTGTTGCGAAGTCCAAAATTCAAGAAGATAACGCAAAACTTAACTTAGATAAAACAAGGTTAGACCTTGAAAGCAATATTCAGCGAGCCTATACAGATGCACAAGCTGCTCTGAAAACATTTATCGCTTCTAATAAATCTTTAAAAGCACGTGAATTGTCATTTAATAACGCAAGAGAGCGATATGATATAGGTGCTTTAAATGCTTTTGAACTAGACCAGAACAGGGTACAATTGGTCAATGCGGAGGCTAATTTAATAAATGCTAAATTTGACTTTGTTTTTAAGACCAAAGTTTTAGACTTTTATATGGGAAATAAAATCGTTGAATAAGTTGATTTATATATTAAATATTGAAACCTCCACCACAAATTGCTCTGTATCACTTTCAGAAAACGGGCGTTTGATTGGTTTAAAAGAAGATAACAGTCTTCAGTACTCGCATGCCGAGCGGTTACATGTTTATATTGATGAACTTCTACAAACAGCAAAGGTGTCTAAAACACAAATCGCTGCGGTAGGCATCAGTAAAGGCCCTGGGTCTTACACTGGGCTTCGCATAGGAGTATCTGCTGCTAAAGGACTGTGTTATGCGCTTAAAATCCCTCTAATTTCGATTTTAACACTAGAGGCTTTGGCGCATCAAGTTGTCAATCCACAAGGCCCCATTGTTTCAATGCTTGACGCCAGACGCCTGGAAGTATATTCAGCCATTTATGATACGGATTATAATGAAACCCGAACTACAGAAGCTGAGGTATTAACTTCTGAGTCTTATAAAGAGTTATTAGAATCGACTCCTGTTTATTTTATTGGGAATGGCGTTGCCAAAACACAACTCCTGCTCAGTCACCCAAATGCAATTTTTATTGAAAACAAATTGCCTTCTGCAGCCCAAATGTGCACATTAACGCATGCGAAGTTTAATGATAATGATTTTGAAGACGTTGCTTATTTTGAACCCTATTACTTAAAAGATTTTATAGCAATTCCTTCTAAAAAACAATTTTAACCCCCTCTTTTTATAGGTGCACTCAATAAAAGACTCGATTAACAATTTTATTCTCTATTAATTTTGTTTAAAATCGTTGTAACTTTGAATTATGAAGCTATACATTGTGCCCACACCCATAGGAAACTTAGAAGACATTACTTTACGAGCAATTAAGGTCTTGAAATCTGTAGATTTAATTCTTGCAGAAGACACGAGAACTTCTGGAAAACTTCTTAAGCATTATGAAATTGGAACTCAAATGCATTCCCACCACATGCATAATGAGCACAAAACGGTGCAGGGTGTTATTCAAAAATTAAAGTCAGGGCTTACCATTGCTTTAATCAGTGATGCAGGGACTCCTGCTATTTCTGACCCTGGGTTTTTACTCACAAGAGCGTGTGTTGAAAATGAAATTGATGTCGAGTGCTTACCTGGAGCTACGGCCTTTGTGCCTGCATTAGTCAACTCGGGGTTACCAAATGATAAATTTGTTTTTGAGGGGTTTTTACCTGTAAAAAAGGGGCGTCAATCACGCTTCCTGCTTTTGGCCGAAGAACCCCGAACGATTATTTTGTACGAAAGCCCTCACAAACTCATCAAAACGCTTTCCCATATTTGTGAATACTTTGGCGAAGAACGTCAAATTTCTGTTTCTAGAGAGCTATCCAAGCTCTTTGAAGAAACAAAACGTGGCACTGCAAAAAGTGTTCTTGAATACTACACCAATCACCCTCCAAAAGGAGAAATTGTGATTGTAGTGGCAGGGAAATCAAAGTAATATTAGAGATGTTTTCCTTTGTTCCACCCGTGTTTTCCTAAATAGTGTTCACCGCTCTCTACAGCTCCATTTTCAATAGAAGTTCCCATTGAGTCATTCCACCGATTGAGATAGCCAAAAAGAGAAATTACCCCTAACATTTCAACAATTTCGCCTTCATTCCAGTGGATGTATAAACGCTGTTTTAAAGCATCATCAACCGCATTAGGTAGTTGAGAAGCTGCCAAACTGAAATCTAAAGCCACCCGTTCTGCTTCACTAAAAGCAGCATGGGTACTGTACTCCCAAATATGATCCAGCTGCTCTTGCTCAGCCCCATAGCGTTCTGCGGCTCGAATGGCATGTGCCTGACAATACCGACACCCTGTTGCATTACTGCTCACCCAAGCAATCATCCGCTTGAGTGCAGAAGTCACACGACCTTCATTTTTCATGACGGCCTTGTTGAGGTTAATAAACGCCTTACTTATGGCGGGTCGGTGTTGCATCGTAAGAACCGAATTGGGGCAAAAGCCTAACGTTTCATTAAAAAACTCAGCCAGTGCCTTGGTTTCTAAATCATGGGTTGCTGATAATGGTGTAACTAATGGCATTATTTAGTATTTTTGAAGTAACTATTAACAAGTAACAAAAATTAATTCACAATGTCTCACAAAACAACAACCCATTGGAAAGGTGGTATGCTTTTTGAATCTGATAACCCTAGTGGAAAATCAGTATTAATGGATACCGTAGTTGAAGGCGAAACGGAACGTTTTGGACTGTCTCCAAAAGCAATGATGCTTTCTTCACTTGCAGGATGCTCGGGAGTTGATATTGTAGAAATTTTAGAAAAAATGAAGGTTACGCATTATAAATTATCGATAGATGTTGAAGCTCAATTGACGGATGAGCACCCTAGATATTATGATAAAGTACACGTCGACTACCGTTTTTATGGTCAAGAACTCAACCCTAATAAAATTAACAAAGCCGTGACCCTTTCTGTAGAGAAGTACTGCGGTGTGATGGAAATGTTTAGACAATTCTCAACCGTAACTACCAAAACTCATATTCACAACTCTTAACCATGCGCTGGACTCTAAAGCCAAAACCGAGCACACAAAAAATAGCTGATTTAGCAGCTGAATTAGGGGTGGATTTAGCGATTTCAGAATTGCTATTACAAAGAGGGATAGACACGTTTCAAGCCGCCAAAACATTTTTCAGACCTAGCTGGTGTGATCTGCATGATCCCTTTTTAATGAAGGATATGGACGTTGCAGTTACAAGAGTACAATCTGCTTTAAAAGATAACGAACAGATTTTGGTGTATGGAGATTATGATGTGGATGGCACCTCTTCAGTGGCGTTAATGGCGTCTTATCTCGACACTAAAAGCTCTCAGATATCCACCTATATTCCAGATCGATATGATGAAGGGTATGGGGTGTCATACAAAGGAATTGATTATGCATCTGACAATAACTTTTCTTTAATTATTGCCCTTGATTGTGGCGTTAAGGCGATTGATAAAGTAGCGTATGCAAAATCAAAAGGGATTGATTTTATCATATGTGACCACCACCGCCCAGGAAAAGAGTTGCCACCAGCGGTTGCCATCCTAGACCCCAAACGAGCTGATTGTGAATATCCATTTAAAGAACTTTGTGGTTGTGGCGTTGGCTTTAAACTCATCCAAGCCTTGGCCTCTGAAGACGGTCAGCCGCCAGGGTCCTTAGTGGCTTATTTAGACTTAGTCGCGACGGCCATAGGGGCTGATATAGTGCCTATCGTTGGCGAAAATAGAGCATTGGCTTATTTTGGATTACAAGTGATTAACTCCAATCCGCGCCCCGGGTTTAAGGCGTTGATTAATCAAATGAAAAAAGAGGTTTTGACGATAACAGACGTTGTTTTTAATATTGCCCCCCGAATCAACGCGGCCGGACGTATGAAGCATGGGAATTATGCGGTTGCATTGATGAAAGAAACCGACTTTGAAAACGCAGAAATTGCGGCAAGTGAGATCGAAGATTTTAATACCAACCGCCGCGAAGCTGATAAACGTATTACCCAGGAAGCCTTACAACAAATTGAAACGACCAACGAAACCGAAAATGCGACCACAGTTGTGTATCAAGAAGATTGGCACAAAGGCGTGATTGGGATCGTGGCTTCAAGACTGATAGAAACCTATTACCGCCCAACTTTAGTATTTACAAAAAGTGGCAACTATTTAGCGGCTTCTGCTCGTTCAGTCAGTGGATTTGATGTGTATAACGCTTTAGAAAACTGCAGTCATTTACTAGAGCAATTTGGAGGCCATATGTACGCTGCAGGTCTCACCATAAAAGAAGAAAATTACCTCGCTTTTAAATCGGCTTTTGAAGCGGAGGTTTTGAAGACACTTCCGGCACACCTTAAAGCGCCAGAAATTAAAATAGATTCGGAAATTAACTTTGAATCCATCACGCCTAAGTTTTTTAGAATATTAAAACAATTTGCCCCTTTTGGTCCCCAAAACCTATCGCCTGTTTTTATGACTTCTGAAGTTTATGATACAGGTTACGGAAAATGTGTAGGGGAAAACCAAACGCACTTAAGAGTAACACTGACCCAAAAAAGAGCTCCCAAAATTGTGGGAATCGGTTTTGGTTTGGGCGCCCATTTGCCTATTATTTCATCCAAGGCGCCATTTAAAATAGTTTATTCTATTGATGAAAATGAATGGAATGGACGGGTAAGCTTACAGCTAAAATTGAAAGATCTCAAATTATAATATGGCAAAAAGAGACCCCTATGCGGCCCTTAGATTTAAAGAATTTAATATTTTTTTAGTACTGCGCTTTATTTTGGTGTTTGGCTGGTCTATGCAATTTATTATTATAGAGTGGCAAGTGTATTCATTGACTAAAGACCCCTTGTCTCTGGGAATTATTGGTCTTATGGAGATTATACCCGCATTTAGTATGGCTTTATTTGCCGGTCATATCGTTGATCAGAATGAAAAACGAAACCTACTCCTAAAATGTATCGGTCTTTTTTCGTTAATCAGTTTTGGGCTCTTTTTTCTAACAAGCCCTTCTGTAGAAAAAGCGTGGAGCGCTACAACGACTTTGTATGCCATTTATGGTTTTGTGTTTATGGGTGGGCTTTTACGCGCCTTCTTTGGTCCCACTATTTTTTCACTAGTCGCTTTGATTGTTCCAAAAAAAGCGTATCCAAATGCGGCAACTTGGAACAGCTCAACGTGGCAAATGGCGTCTGTTTTAGGACCAGCCTTTGCAGGCTTTACAATAAACTGGCTTGGCGTTCATTGGTCGCTTTGTATTGTGTTTGGACTGGTTGTTGTCTCTTTTATTCTGTTATTTGGGATTTCTAAAAAACCAATTTTAAATCCAAAAATAGGAGAGCCTGTTATGCAGAGCCTTAAAGAAGGAGTGCGGTTTGTGTTTAAAACTAAGGCTATTTTAGGCGCCTTAAGCCTAGATATGGTTGCCGTTCTCTTTGGGGGTGCTGTTGCCTTGCTCCCTATTTTTGCGCAGGATATTTTGGAAGTTGGCCCTGAGGGGTTTGGCCTTTTACGAGCTGCGCCAGCAGTAGGTGCTTTTATGACCATGCTCATCACCGCTTATATCCCTATCAGTAAAAATGCAGGGTTAAAGTTGTTAGTGGCTATTTTTGGATTTGGGCTGTCTATTATTGTATTTGGCCTTTCTTCTATATTCTGGATTTCGGTTGTCGCCTTATTTTTTAGTGGGGTCACAGATGGTGTATCTATGGTCATAAGACAAACTATTTTACAGCTTAAAACACCAGACCATATGCGGGGACGCGTTTCTTCAGTGAACTCTATGTTTGTAGGGTCTTCAAACGAATTGGGGGCTTTTGAAAGTGGTGTCACAGCGAAGCTTATGGGCACGGTGACCGCTGTTGTATTTGGAGGTACCATGACCTTAATTACCGTATTAACGACAGGAATTGTGTCGCCAACCTTTAGAAAACTAGACCTTCAAAAAGATTTAGAAGCACACGAAAAGTAAAATCAAATTATAGAATTTTATCCTTGCTCTTATACAGACGTTTAATAGATTATAAGAATTTTTCTTTTCTGCGGACCCAGATCAGGGGTCAGTTAAACTTTTAAAATGCAATTTATTTTACATATATTGTATCTTATTAATTAACCTAAATAACAATTAAGAATGAAACGATTACTATTAACTTTAGCACTAACAACTGGCTTTTTCTCTACTGCACAGATTATCTCTTCAGGAGAATGGCTTGGGAACAATGACTTGAAAGGAAATCCATATACATTGGCTTCGGATGCGCACATGGAATTAACAAAACAAAGTATCGCTGCCTATAATGAGGGAGATGTGGAAAAAGAACTCTCTTTTTATTCAAAAGAAATGGTTGAAAAAACAAAAGAGTTTTCTATCAATTGGCACCGTCAACTTAAAAAAGTAACCAATGAGCCCTGGGCCATGATTCCAGTTCAAATCAAAGGCTCCGACAACGTTCACATGCTTGTTTGGTCCACCGAGTCTAGAGAATGGAATAACGGAAGCACTCAGAAATTAAATCTAATGGAAGTTTTTATGTTTGATAAAGACAAAAAAATTAATGGCTTTGCTCAGTGGCATAATGACGATTCCAAAAATGAGTTTGGTCTTTCAGCAGGGGGAAAGTTTTACGGAAAAAAAGACAATGAACACACTGGTAAAAAGTTGGTATTTTCTAATCGGGGTGAAGTAGAGGCTATTGAATCTCTTATTGAGAATTACAATAAGATGGATGGTAGCGCCTGTCAAGAATTCTTTGCTGAGGATGCTGTTTTCGATACTTACGACGGTCAGCGTGTAGAATTGACCGATGGCTTTTTTGAGTCTTATTTTGAAAATTTTGAATCTATGGAATGGAAAGCTTACGGGATTGTTCCTCTCAAAATTCAAAACACTGACCCTGCTTCAGGAGTTTTAGTAACTGCTACAGAAAAACGGGTGTCAAAAGATGGCACGGTTTGGGAGAAAGAGCTGGTTGAGCAATTCTATTTTAATTTGGACGGAAAAATTCAGTATGTCGAGCAATGGGTTCGCAATAAGAATAAATAATTTTTCTACTATTAAAAAAAGCGCTCCATAGAGCGCTTTTTTTAATTAATAAAGTTCTAGTTAGTTGTTTTCAGTGACCCAAGACCCTGAAACACACTATTATCTCTAAAATTATAACAAGACACGTCAAAACGTAGCGTTATAAACGCTTTCTAAAATCTAAACTATATGAGTATTTAAGCCCAATAATTGACTTTGAAGTGTTTTCTTCAATAGTTTTAATGTCTTCTTGAATCCTATAAAAAAGCGCAAACTTTCCAATACTTCTAAACTTTCTAGACGCCATTAATGTAAATCGATTTCGATCCACTTTATTAGCGTCCGATCCTTCTGAAACTGTACTAAATAGCTCCCCTTTTAATTTAAAAACGACTCCAATAGGGATTAACTTATAGCCAACGCCCACCATAAAACGAAGCTGTTCTTTTGCGATGTCTCCTTCATCCTCAGAAAAGCCTAACTCATTTTTGTTTTGGTATCTCAGTCGGTACGATATGTTTAGCTGTTTTATTGCGTGTTGGTAGTGAGCATCTAGCTGATACCTGAAGTGCGATTCAATACCTTGTTTTTTTCCTATATTATCATTTTTTTTAATAAACCGAACGCCACCTCCCAATTCAAAATCTTTAAAGACCTCATAGGATGTTTCAAGTTGGGTAAAATAGGTACTGAGTATTGAGACGTCATTTTTATATCGAAGATGTTCGGCAACTGAAAAAGATAGTTTTTCGGTTGCTTTAATGTCTATTTGCACAGCACTCCAGCCTTCTAAGTCATTTGATTCTTGTGCACTTAATTGCGCTGTTGAAATTAAAATAAGGATCGCGACAGTGAATGGCTTTGTTTTGTGAGTGAATAAATTCATAGTAATAAATTAATATTTATAGTGAACGGTTATTTTAGCAACATCCCTTAGAAAGTTGACATTTCCGATTTCAAAACGAATAATGGTAACCCCAAGTCTTTTTTCTAGGTCTTCTTTGAGTTTATCGTGGTTTTCAGGTCGAATATTTTCTATCGTTTCATAAAGGACTTCTTTAGAAAACACTTCTGTTCTCGCCCAGTAACGCTCAAGTATATACAAGGCCATGACTATGATTGAATTTGCAGCAATAATTTCTGCATAACTCATTTTTTTGTTTGAAAGTCCGTTCATTACAGCAATTCCGATCACCACAAATAAATACGTCATTTCTCTAACCTCTAGAGGCATTGTTCGGTATCGTAAAATTCCAAATATTGCAAAGAGACCAAGTGCCATTCCGAGGTCGAGTTCATACTTTTTCAAAGTAAAGCACAGAAAGAAAACAACAATCCCTATGAGATAAAACGTAAAAAGGTACTCTTTTTTTTGACTTCTTTTGTAGTAAATAAATTTCACTACAGCTGTTAGGAAAATTAAATTTAATATAAATCGAATTATCATTTTATAAAAATCGTCATCGAATAAAGGAATGCCTAGTAGCTCCATGTTAGTTGGTTAGTTTATTAATGTTTAAATTTAGTTCTTTAAATCGGTTTGCTTTAATGTCTTTAAATATATTGGCAACGCCTATACAGTACTTACTAAAACTACTTGTCCGTATTTTATTTGCTTTTAAGGCCTTATATATGGGGGTTTGCACATTTTGTTTTTCTTGTTTGACTTCAATAACCACTATGTTTTGTAATTTTTTTGTCGTGTCATTTGTTTTGTAGTTCAAACAGCTATCTATCGTAACTCGTTCTGAACGTTGTGTATTTACTAGTGTGAAGCGTTGAAAATAGTTATACAAAACAGGTTCTAATAACAAGTCTTTTTTAGTGGTTTTTTTAATAAATTCTTTTGATTTTGCAGACAAGGTTGTTTCAAAATTAGCAATTGTGCAACGCGTTTTATTGGTCATTCCCGAATTTTGTTTCTCCTTAATTTCTAAAAAGCAAAGATCGGAATCTATGTATTTGCGCATTCTTATTTTTTGCCGTTTGGCCTTCCCGTTATGATGCTCCATGTAAGACTTTAAATCTTCTGTGTCAAAATAAAGGGTCGCGTAGTTCATCAAACGATTTTCATCAATTTCTAAAATTCGATAGTCGTCAAGTAGATTAGGCAAAACTTCTAGCAACTTAGTTTCTGTTGTTAGAAACTTGGTATCGATTCGTTTTAGTAACGAGACCGAATTCATTTCTTTCAAGGCTATTGGATCAAATTGTAATAAGCTAGATGCGTCCATTGGAGAATTTGGAACAATTTACAAATTTTACCAATACTCCGAACATAAGTCTTTGGATTACTTTATGTACTTCTACATAATAGGAGTTCAACTCAACAGTTTAATTCTGCCTAATAATTGAGAGTTCGTTTATTAAGCTTGTCTTTGCAGCGCTGTCAGGGGCACTTAGGGGCAATTGATTGGCGTTTAATAAATTTGGAGATTCGAGAGGATTCTCGACTAAATTAAACAACGCTTCATTTCCGTTGTTAAAATAAATATATTTGTGAGTTGAGTTTCTAATCGTGTAATCTGAACCTAGAGACTGCACATTGTATTTTTCTGTATACACAAATTCTCTCCTTTCAAAATCACTGTTCGTTAACGCCTCCAAAAAACTATGGCTATCTCGACTATTAGAACTACCAGCTTCAGATATGTTAGCAATGGTTGTAAATATATCGGTCGTGTTAATCAACGTCTGATCAGTTTCGTTACTTCGGCTCACATTCTTCCCAGAAATAACCATAGGCACATTGACGCCTCCTTGGTAAATTGAGCCTTTAGCACGGTTGCTGCTGTACACTTGAACCACTTCATTAGGAGTCCCGTTATCTCCTACAAAAATCACCACTGTATTTTCACGCACAGCCTCTGTCATGCTACCTAGCAGTCGCCCTATTTCGTGGTCCATAGCCTCTAGCATCGCTTGGTAATACGGCAGTGGATTTGCTTCAATAGTTGCTTCGTCCTCAGGGAGGTTGCCCTGACTGTGTAAATTGTTGGGGGGTAGATGAAAAGGGGTGTGCGGGGCATTATATGCGAGCCACAAAAACCAAGGTTGTGCTTGAGCATCAACCCAATCAATTGCTAAGTCTGTAAATTTTGTAGTAGCGTATTCAGACGTGTTATTTGTTTCCCCGTTTTCAGTGAGACCCCAATTGGTATAAGACGGAACGCCGCCCGCTAAAAGCCCTGCAAAATAGTTCACACCCATTAAGGAGGGGTGCATGGGGTCAGTAGAGAGATGCCATTTTCCGACTACGGCATGGTTGTATTCTGGTGCATTTGCATTCATTAAGTCAAAAATTGAAGTTTCACTCGTTGAAAGCACATCTCCAACAGTAATTACATTGGTTCGTAGCCCATATTTTCCGGTTAAAATAGTTGCTCTTGTTGGGGTACAGACAGGGTTGGACCACACATTGTCAAACCGGACTCCAGAGTTCATGAGCGACTCTAAGTTGGGCATGTTTGGCTTACTTGCACCTATTGAGTATCCTGGGGTAGCATCTAGCCCCATGTCATCGGCAATGATTAATAAGATATTAGGCGTATTTGTATTTGCTATTGGATCAGAGGGGTCGTCCGTAGTTGAATTATTGGAGCTATTGCCCGAATCATCACTGCTACAGCCGTTAAAAATTAAGACCGCAAAAAGCCAAAATAGTTGGTAAGACTTCATATCACTGTTTGTTTAACTTTTGACTTAACAAAACAGACAAAGTTTAAAGTATTTTTAAGGAAAGTGTGCCCTCTTCAAAAACAGCATAGGAGTAATGCCCAATCCAATCGCCAAGGTTGATGTATCTAGAGCGATCATTTAGTTTGACATCCAACGGTAGATGACGGTGTCCAAACACAAAATAGTCGCGGTGTTTTTCTGCTAGTTTTTTACGACTATATTGAACTAACCATTCCTTATCATTACCTAAAAAACGGGCATCTTCATCTCCAGAAATAAGTTTGTTTTTAACCGATAGGTATTGTGCAAAACGAACGCCAAAATCGGGGTGTATCCAGCGGTACAGCCATTGAAAAAACGAATTTGTAAATACTTTTTTTAGACGCTTAAAGCCTTTATCATCGGGTCCAAGACCGTCACCGTGACCAATAAAAAAAGAGGTGGAGTTAAAGGTAAAGTCTTTTGGGGTGTGGTGTACTGTAATCCCTAATTCTTCTTCAAAATAGCCATTCATCCATAAGTCATGATTTCCTACAAAAAAGTGAATTTTAATGCCCTGATCACTAAGTTCCGCCAGTTTTCCTAATACACGTGTAAACCCTTTTGGAATCACATATTTATATTCAAACCAAAAATCAAACAAATCGCCTAATAAGAAAATAGCTTCTGCATCGTGTTTGATAGAATCTAGCCATTGCACGAATTTTTTTTCACGAGGCATCGACTCTTTTGCCGTTGGAGCTCCCAAGTGGTTATCGGAAGCGAAGTATATTTTTTTCCCTTGAGGGATTTTTAAAGCCGTCATATGAAACTGTTAATTATCACTTGCAAACCATTCTGCAAAGCTAGTGGCTGTTTCTTGTAGTTTTAGGGCGTGTAATTGTATGGTATTTGGCAACCGTTTTTTTATTTTTTCAGCAAAATCAATCACCATCATTTCACTTGTTGGTTGGTAATCAACTAGCAATACGTTATGTCCACGATCGGAGAGTTCTTTTGCCAGTTCTACATGCGGGGTGTTTTTATTAAAAACCGTCGCATGGTCAAAAACGTTGACAATTTCTTCTTTGATTATTTTTTTCAAATCAGAAAAATCAATCACCATTCCAAATTTTACGTGGTTAGCGTCTGAAATAGGTTGTCCAATAACGGTCACATCTAAACGGTAACTGTGTCCGTGTACATTTTTACATTTGCCGTCATACCCATAAAGAGCGTGTCCAGTTTCAAAAGAAAATTGTTTTGTGATTCGAATGTTGCTCATCAGTGGTTTAGAGTGTTTTCTGTGTGATTAATATATGACAAAGTTAATGGTTTTGAACATGCGGTAAAAATTGTTTTCTAAATTTTATTACTAAGGGGATACCTCTGGCGATCATCCACAAGGTAAAAGCAGTGAAAACACCATGAAGTTTCCAGCCGTAGTAATCCGTTATAAAAAGCACTGGTAAAAACACAAATAGCGTCGCTAGTAATAGCACATTTCGCAAGTCTTTCATTTTTCCAAGGCCTTTAAAAATTCCATCAAACACAAAGGCTAACGCACAAAAGGGTTGCATTAACAATACAATCCAAAACACATCATAAAATGTTTCCAGCACCATCGGATCATTTGTGAAGGTTGAGCCTATAGGTTTGTAAAGTAGAGCGCCGATGCACCCCATAACCACGCCAACAATAAGCGCATATTTAATTAGTCGATTGCTTAACTGAACAAGTAAGTGGTAGTTTTTTGCACCAAAAAGTTTTCCAGAAAGAATGTTGCCAGCACTGGCATAGCCATCAACAGCAAAGGCCGCAAAAAACCATAAATTAATGGATATGGCATAGGCTGCGATGTACTCATTTCCATAGCCTGTCGCGTAACGCGTTGCAAAATAGAGGGCTGTATTAAGGGCCAGCGTTCGTATGACTAAATGTCCAATCATATTTAAAAACTGGGGAATTTCTTTATTGAAAGGTCTTGAAAAACGAAGTGGTATTTCTGTTTTCTTTAAAATAAAGTGCGTGGCGAGTACTGCCATTAAGAGCTGTGATAGCACACTAGCAATGGCGGCTCCTTTTAGATTGAGAGGTAAAAACAAGTCTTTGATGCCATACACAAGTACGAAGTCCAATACAATATTGACTAAGGCGCCAGTAATGGCGATGAGCATTGGGTAGTAGGTGTTTTGAAGCCCTCTAAACACCCCAAAGACGGCAAAGGTATAAAGAGTGAATGGCAGTCCAATAATGCGAATTTTGTAATAAGAGACGCTGTAGTCTAGCAGCAGTCCGGAAGCGTTATAAAGTTTAAAAATAGCTGTGCTAAATGGGTAAGTAAGGCCACATACAACTAAGCTAATCCCTAAAATAATAGCAATGGCCTGGGCGGGTAAGTTTTTGACTTCCTCAAGCTTATTGGCGCCTACATATTGTGATGTAATTGAAGAAATGGCACTTCGGGATTGCCCCAATACCCAAATAAGCATTGATAAAAATGCAGTTACTACGCCAACCGCTGCCAATGCCTCTGTGGCATGTATAGGCATATGACCCACGATAGCAGCATCAGTTAGAGAAAGAATAGGCTCGGAAATACCGGCAATAATTGCGGGGATTGCAAGCGTATTGATTTGTTTGAGGCTAATATTTGTTTTCAAAGGCCTATTTTCCGCGTCCTGTTTTTCGTACGGCGGTTTTATTGCTACTGTTCTTGCTTTTTAGGTCCGATTTGGCTCCTTTTTTCGTGTCTGCTTGCTTGACGGTTTTATTTCCAAAAAATTTACTGCTCATAATAAGTTTGTTTAAAATCAAATGTACGCAAAAGAGTTAACTATAAAAACCGATACAACTATAGGGGTGACCGATAGTAAAGAACAACTCTAGCTTTGTAATTTAAAAGGAGCGGTGGGTATTACTTATTTGGGAACCGGGTAAAATTACCCATCCCATCAGAATCCATTTCGTCAGAATTGTCTGCGTAGTTATTTTCCTCTCTCTGTTTTTTATTACTGTAAAAAATATTCCACATTAAAAAATAAACATAAAACAAGAAAATGATAAACCCTATAATAAACATTCCTAGTCCCATTACTGTCGTCTTTGTCTAATGATTAAAGCAAATAGTAAAATGGTGCCTGGCCAGTGCGCGGAGTACAGCGCTTCGTCAGTTTTTCCTAAAAGGCTAAGGCTAACAGAGTATAATAGACATATAAAAGCTAAAATAACAGGGTACCACTTGAATACAAATTCTTTAAACATTTTGATTATAATTTATTTTATATTCAAACTTATTGTTAATATATAACGTTTGTGTTAATAAAAATATAAATTATTTAACAATATTTATAATTTCATTGAAGGTTGAGGTTTAAAATCAACTTAACAGTTCTGTGTCTTTGGAACAAAGCGCGTGGAGAAAAGGGCTAAAAGCGAAAAGAACAGAAATGTCTGTCAAATGTCTGTCAGTTTTTAGTAAATTTGCCTCGTTTTTAAGTATTTAAAATTAAGTGAAGCATCAGTCTCTAAGAAGATAATGACAAAAAGGGGATGTAGCTCAGTTGGCTAGAGCGCTTGACTGGCAGTCAAGAGGTCGTGGGTTCGAATCCCATCTTCTCCACGGCATTATTCCCTAAAATAAATTTTATTTTAGGGAATAATTTTATAGTGTTATTCTTTAATAAATTTCTTTGTTGAGGCATTAATACCATCAAAAACCTTGATAAAATAAACCCCTTTTGAAAGTGAGCTGACATCAATGGTGTTTTGATTGCTAATCATTAATACCGCTTTACCAAGAACAGAATAGATAATAACATCTTTAACAACAAGCCCATCAATGGTTAGAATGTTCTTTACAGGGTTAGGATATATTATAATTTCATCATTATAACTTATGTCACCAAGACTAAGAGTTTCCCTACTAATATTAATATTCAGCTGATAAGTACCTGTGATACCAGCTAATGCAGGTGCTGCATGTATATATACGTTTCCTCCATTAGAAATTATTAATTCCTCATTTGACACACTGTCATATACATCAGACCAAGTAACGCCGTTATCTATTGAAAAAGAAAACATAACATCGCCAGAATAATTTTCGTTATTATAGCTGTCAGAAACGTTAGCATTTAATGAATAATCAAATCCATCTGGTAATGAAAAAATATAATAGTCCATATCATCACCTGTATGAATATTTGTGGACGGTATATAATATGATTCAGTATCGTTATTAAACTCAGGATAAAACTCATATGCAGTAGAAACTGAATTATTAGGCTCATAAACATCTGGTGCTAAAGGTTGAGCTTGAACGTTAACATAAACTGGGTTTTGAAAACTAGTACTTCCTGCATAATACCAATTTTCAGTTCCGCTGTATTGGTAGGCGAGAATAAGTAAATATGTCCCTGGAGCTGCGCTTACATTACCGTTAAAATCTATTCCCTCATATGAATAATTTGGTGGTAAACCATTATTTTCATTTAAAATTTGAATATCTTGAACGGTCGTACCGTCAAGAGTAGAAAGGAGTAAGCGGTAACTTCCAAAGAAAGTATCTTGCCCAGTATTAATAATATCAACATTTATAGTTACATCATCGCCTTGGTAAACATTATCTTCTGAGTTACCAACAAGTGAGAAATTTGAATTTAATTCAATATCAGCTGAATAGTTAATATCAAAAGTTATGAAATTATTATAATCACCATTTGAAACTGAAGTCCAATCAACATCTGTATTTCTGTAGTAAACTTGAGCGTAATATGAACCGGGGACTAATATAATTCCAGATTGATTATTCAAATCATAAGAAAGAAAAGTTAAACTTGGTAGTGTTGAAGCTTGTATTTGATTAAAAGTTATAAAGTTACCATTAACATCAAATATAGCTGCACCTATTTCACCATCAAATTGCAAAGAGCCATAATTAGCTACATCGAAAGCCAAATTAAAGTCATTGGTAAATCCAACAGGGTTTTCAGAAACACTAATTTCAGAGTACAGTCTTAGGTCAAATTCGTCATCAGGCTGATCAATATTCATTGGCTGGATTCCAATTAAAACCTGCTGTGTATCATTATAACCTCCTGTTCCACCACCAATTCCTGTACCACTAGGGTTAAGTGAATTTAATGAAAAATATCCATCGTAAGCACCGCCCCAGCCCCAATTCATATGAAAAAAATCATCGCCATCATATCCATCACAGACCCATGTGTGTCCACCTCCACCTCCAAAACCTGCATATTGGATAGGGCGACTATTGTTTAATTCATCTTTTATTAGATTAATCCATTCTGAATCGGAATAGTTTTCAACAAAATTACCATTTTGATCTGTATAAGATCGAATGATACCTTCTAATGTGTCAGGATTATAGCCAAAATACGTTTTATAGGCGTTTTCACATGTTTGTTCTATTGTAGGGCTATAATTTTCTAGAACATAAGAGCCACTGACTGTTGGACCGTAACCCATTTCTACAGCAACACCACAATGATACATAAGCTCAGCTACAGCTTGGTTCGGATTGTTAACATATGTTGGCATAGAACTCCAATTATAATACGTACCACCAAAATTTGCAGATAAAGTTCCATATGTTTCGTGGTCATAGGATTTGAATCCTGTTCCTTGTTCAGGATAGTTCCAATATTTCATTATTTGAGCCATAGCTGTTGCTGGACATCCTGTCACAGCGCGGTATCCATTTTGTTCAATTCCATTTTCTTCATCAATTGGACATTGGTCATTAACAAATGGAGCTTGATTCCATTTAACAGAAACAAGAGGTTCTACTATCGAAAATTGAGTGCTTAATTGATTTAACCGAAAGGTGTTTTTATCTAATAATTCATTCCATGAGTTTTCAATATCTTCCGTAGCTTTAATATTATTTTGAATAACATTTGAAATCTGATTTTTGTAGTTATCCAAAAACTTTACCAATGCCGGGTTCTCTATTTCAGGAACAAAAATGCCTTCATTGGAATATCCCAAGATTGGATACACATCGTCATCACCCGAAACAATAACATAGCCTGAGTCATTGAAATTAAATACGTAAAAGTAATTAACATTGTTATTTTGATTGATATAAACCAACTGAGCTCTTGAGCTGTCCGTATTTAAACCTGTTTTTTTATTTATAAAACTAATAGCAGCATCCATTGCGGTCTCTAACGGAATTTGATCTGCATAGGAAAATAATGACAGAAAAAGGGATATTAATACAATGTAAATTCTTTTCATGATTTTTATTTTTATTTCAATATAAATATACAAATTTAATTGAAAGTAAATTTATATTTGTCAGTAAATTAGCACATTAAGGCTCTGCTCAAGTAGCAAATAAACAACTTGGTCTTGGTGGATGCAAAGCAAGTGAAGTTTCAAGTGAAATGGAGGATTGCTTAAAATATTGGTGTGATTATTTTCAATTTGAGCTCCACGATGAAGCGACCTGGCGCAACCAGGGATTAAAATAAGAAAATCTGCCAAGCTTGCTTTAGCAGATTTTTAGTTTAAGAACTCTGGACTGCAAGGACAGCGCCAGGGCATTTCCTTAGCGGAAGGTTAGAGAAAAACCTACGGTTATTCTTGGTTTGCTGTTAAGTTGGTCCAACCATTGCCAAGATATGTAGCACTTTTGTCCTCCACAGACAAAAGTCCATTGTCTTGAGCGATGCCTACTAAAAAGGCAGTGAGTGTCTTTCCAGCAGAAGCCCAATACCAATTTGAGTTTTTATCAAAAGGACCTGTATTTTGAATGTTATTGCCCCAATAATTCTCTAAAACGATTTTACCATCTTTTAAAACTATAAAAGCACGGGATATGGCTAGGTTTGGGTTGTTGATATTAAATGAAGGTGTTTGGGGTGAGCAAGTGATTTTGAGTGATGCAAATTATTTTTCAAATATGATAAATACATCTCAACAAATTAATGAATCCTATGGATATCTTTGGTGGCTCAATAGTAAAGATAGTTTGATTCCTCCAGGCATAACGATTCCAATACAGACTTCTTTGGCCTCCAACGCGCCTGATGATTTAATTGCAGGGATGGGTAAAAACGGTCAATACCTCGATGTTATTCCTAGTCAAAATCTAGTAATAATTCGCATGGGTGAAGCTCCTAATGCCGATAATTTAGTCCCCATTAATTTCCACAACGAAATGTGGAGTTATTTAAACGATATTTTATTCTAATAATCCTAAATCCGCCCCAAAATAGTTCGATTTTACTCCTGTTGGCTCCACTTTTTATTCCCAATAACAATTTCTTGTTCTTGAGAATATTTTTTTGATTAAATTTACAACAAGTAATAAAAAGAACAAAACAAAAAAATTAATCATAAATAGGTCCAAATGATGTTAACAAATGATGAGAAGCAAAAGTTGCGAGAAGAATTTGCAACGGCTTCAGAAAGTATCCTTAAAAAGATTGATACTACCAAAAATAAACTTGATAGTAAAGACTGGCACTTTGCACAGTATCTTGATTTCATAAAAGAAGATTTAAAAAAATTTTTAATAAATGTCAAATTGAAATAATTATGGGAAAAGTTCTTAAATCACACATAGCTAAGCGTAAGGTTAAAAAATGTATTAAAAATGATGAATATGATATCGATTTGAGAGAATATAGTGAAATGGATGATGAAGCTGCCTTTGTATTAGCTGAGTGCGAGAAAGCATTAGATCTTAGAGATTTAGAAGTCCTAACCGACAAAGCAGCCGAGTATTTGGCAACACATAATAAATCAATAGATCTTGCAAAAGTGTATGATTTGTCTGAAACTGCAGCAAAATTTTTAGCAGATAAAAAAAGTTTTATACATTTTGAGATGCCCACTATTACTGAAAATTTGTCGAAAATTTTTGCAGACGGAACAGCTAGACTAAAAATGACTCATCTGAAATCGTTAAATGGATCTGATGAGCATTTGGCATTTGCTAAGTATCTAAAAGATACAAGAATGATTATACATTGTTTTGCATTGTCCGAAATAGATGATAGAATTTTGACAGAGATACCAGATTTTAATAAGAAATAGAGTTAAATAACTGAGAGAGTCGGTTGGTGCGCTTATAGCGTTCCAGAGCAATGGCACCGGACACCAATCACTTACTTAAAACTATTTATGAAGATAATTTTTTGTTACAAAATTTAAAAAAGAAATAACAAGTTATTTAATGATGGAAAAATATTTTGAGGTAGAAATTAATAATTTTAAATTTGAAGAAAATTTTAAATATATGTTACATGATCATTAGAAAATATCTAAGCATTGCCTTTGTCCTTTTGTTTACCTATAACCTCCATAGTCAAACCATCGTTAATACAGAAAACTTAATGAAATCTGTGGATTCTACATTAACTGTGGGATTTGGTTTAAATGGAGATTTTAAACTTGGAAACCTAGAATTATTTCAATTTAACATTACCAATCAAGTTGGTAAAAAGTATGATAAACATTTGATACGGTTTTTATTTAATTATGAATATATTTCAGAGAACAATGAAGTATTAGCTTCTGATTATACGGCGCAATTAAGATATAATTATAGCATAGATAATCATTCTGTATTCTCCTTTGTTCAAAGTCAAAAATCAAAAGCCTTAAACCTAGATTACCGACATTTAATTGGGGGTGGGTATCGTCACAGCATCTATAAAAAAGATGAAAATTATTTTGATTTTTCTTTAGGGGCTTTTTATGAAGATGAGTTGTATTTAAAAAATACCACTGAACAGATAAACGTCTCAAACTACAGGCTTAGTTTAAGTTCTTTCTTTAAGGTTAAATTATCACAAAGATCTTTTATTAACACCAGTGTTTACTACCAAATTAATTTTGATAACATTGAAGATACACGTCTTTTTATTGAACCGCGGTGGTATTATGAATTTGAAAAAGTAGCTGTTTATGTAACCACACAAATAAGGCATCATACAACCCCTTATATTGATATTAAAAAGACAGACTCAGAACTTTTAGTAGGTTTAGAATTTAATTTATAAAATAATATTATGGACATTTCAGAAGAGAAGATGTTTTCATTTTTTTATAAATTGCCCTCTTAATATCAAACCTTCTCCCAACCCTTTTTTACATTCTCTAATACCTCAGAGGCAAAAATCTCTTCAATCTGCTTCTTGGAGTCTGACACTTTAATCTCTTTTTTAAGCATTTCTGCCCTGCCAGCGCTAAAATCTGTGTAATGATATACATAGGCTGGATACTCACCCGTTGCTTCCTTATTGGTTTTCCAAACCATGAACTTGCGTACCATCTTGGCGCCCTTGCTTATCTTTACATACACTTCTCTAGAAACAATCTCACTTTTCTTTACATCGAGTTTTTCAGTGGTATTTGTATCTAAAGAAATGATCTTCGTGATTTGAGATAAACCAGCATCATCTACATTGGGGGTTTTATCTGTCCGCATTTTAACATATACCGGAGATATTACACTAGCCATTGGTTGTTTGCCAGTGGCTGTGTAGGTGCCGTCTTTATAGCTCAAACACATTTTAGAGATAACCCCTTTTGAGTTTTCTCCAAATACATCTAAACAACTAAACTCTACCACCTGGTTAGGTGCTACCATGGTAAAAGCCACGTTAGATCCAGATACTTCAATATATCCAGAATCTACTTTTTTCTTGCCCAGTTCTTTTAGTAGGCTTTTACGCTCCTCTTCGCTGTAGCCATTGCCTACTTTGGTTAAAAGTATATACTCATCTTTTGCAACACATAAGCCCACCAGCACTTCTTTTAGCATGCCGGCTCTACTGCCCTGCCCTTCTGAATATCCTAAGATAACAGCGTCTAGGGTAATTAGTGGTTTTATTTTATAGGTTGGCCCGTTGTGAGAACGCACTACAATACCTTCTTGGCCGCCGTCTTCAACAATCTCTTTATAAAGCGCCGCAATGTCTTTTCTGCTTTCTACAAAGCTGTTTTTAACTGCATGTAATGATTTCCCTGAAGACAACACAGCGTTAAGCTTTTGGTCTAGTGCCTTAATATCCAGAGATACCTGCTCCCCATCAAGGCTAAGCAAATCAAATGCTGCAAAGTAAATAGCTGCAGACTTATCATCTAAGGCTGCAGTCATATCAAAAGAACGGGTACGCCCGCCTTTTTTGTGCAGATATAATTCTCCTGCCAACACAACATCCTTGCATTTGCCTTTAAGTAACGTAGAGGCTTCTTTTAGTAGCGGCAAATCATCAATAACCCTACCTCCATGGTTTGTAAGTGTTGCTTTTTTACCATCATAGCTTAAGAGATAAAAGTGGCCATC
>Ga0209199_1001902_pt1 | contig 23710 bp, 20 predicted proteins | sample COGITO_mtgs_1105_7_FD_184805 | JGI IMG/M metagenome (GOLD analysis project Ga0209199, IMG submission 184805) | Pelagic marine microbial communities from North Sea - COGITO_mtgs_110523 (SPAdes) (version 2) | ecosystem: Environmental > Aquatic > Marine > Epipelagic ...
GTCTGGCCCCGGACATGTTGTGGATGTGCGCACATGAGCTATAAACCCACTAAAAGGGCAGTGGCGCTGGAGTACGGTAAAAATGCTGCGCCTATTCTTACGGCAAAAGGTGAGGGGCTGGTAGCTGAGGATATTATTGCCGAGGCCAAAAGGCAGGGTATTCATATTGCCGAGGATGCTCAGCTGGTTGCGTTGCTCAGTCAGCTGGAATTAAAGGATGAGATTCCTGAGAATCTGTATGTTGCTGTAGCAGTAATTTTGTCTTGGGTTTACTGGCTTAAAGGCATGGAGCCAGAGCGCTAGATTAGAGAGGATTGAGATTGTGCGCCCTAGGCATCACCCATAGTTTGGCGGCTACGGCCCTGACGAATCTTGCCCAGTCGATCATACACTTCGACGCTGCTTAGTGGGTCGTTGGACTGAATGGTTTGCAGTGCGCCACGAATGGATTCGAGCTTGCGGCTGATTAAAACTTCATTGCGTCGGTGCAGGTCTCTGCATTCGGCAATCAGCTGCATTACCTCATCCCAGAGAGCCAGGTTAGCGGCGGCGGTGTCACTGTTTTCTGTATAGGCTTTGACGCGCTCAAGCAAGTCGTCGCTGGAGAGAAAGGTAAGAATTTCAAGTTTTTGTGCTTGCAGGGTTTCAAAGGCGGTCATATCCTGCTCTTTAAGGGCACTGAACTCTTTGTCAAGTACCGCCTTAAGGGCATTCGCTTTGTGCAGGGTCTGAGCGAGGTACTCTGTATCCGTGGTCGTCATGCGTTATCTACTTGCCGCCAATCATGCGCTCAAGTGACAAAAAGCTTTCAGCAATACGCTTGGCATCTAGTGGGTAGTTGCCCTCTTGGATGGCCTGCTTAATGCGATCTACCTTAGCGGAATCAAATGCAGTATCAGCCAGAGCGCTCTCGGCTGCTTCACTGAGAATAACTTCGTCAGTGGCCGGTTGCACAGGGGCCTTCTCAACCGCCGGTTGGGCAGTATTGTTGGCTTTATTACTGTTTATCTTGTCGGCGCCAGGATTTACCTGAGTGGCGGCTCTGCCAAGATTAGAAATTGGGTCTGTCATGGTCTTACTCCTACTGGCTTATCACCAGATGTCAGTCTTCTCTCTTAGTAAGTCGACAGCACTTTAGAATTCTTTAGGAAAAAAGTAAATTAATTTTAATTGCCCCTTTATACCTGACTATAAGCCTAACAGGCTTTCGGCTTTAAAGCCCGCTAGCCTGACCCGGCCCGGTGACTATCCCGCGCACCTGCTCGTTAGATTCCGGGTTCAGCATAGTAATCTGCTCTCCCTGCTTACCACTTTCGAGGGCGACTAGGGTAACGGTGATGTTAAGCAGTCCAGCGCCTACCGTCAGTTTGACGCTATCGCCTTTCTTTACCAGGGCGGCGGCCCTCAGGTCTGAGGCGCGTAATAATTGCCCGGTTCTAATGGTGCGAATCGCCTCCATCTGCTTAATATCGGCCATCGATTGCAAGACGTCTCTGGGGAGTTTGCCGTAATAATCCCGTATCGCTGTATTCTCTAGGCTTAGCTTCTGCCCATGGGTCAATGTCGCCGTACTGGTAACTACGCGATGCTTTATGCGCAGATCCGAGCGCGAAAGCAGTTGCCCAGCCCGTAAGTCTCTCGCTGCAATGGCCTCATCTAAGAGCCTTGCGGGAAAACGCTGACTACTTGACGTCATGGGGAGGCCTCGAGTCACGCGCCTAATGTCGGTGGGCCCAATAATCTCTTCTGCCAGTATGTCCCGGCGCAGCTCAAATACGGTGGCGGTCTCCACTAGGTGGCGGCTGTTAAGTACCTCACCTGCGGTTACCGCTGTGCGCAGGCTGTGTTTTTCAAGTGCCTGCAAATTATCGACAAGGCCATTGACTGGACGCCCCACAACGGTAGGCCGCAGGTCATTTGCATTGGGGCTGTCTCCTGCATCCATATCACGCACAAAGACAAAGCCTTTTACCTGCCGAAAAATGCTTACGCCAACAAATGCTTGCCAGCCGCTGGCCAAACACTGGGCACGCAATGTCTGGGTGCTCGATGGATAGGGAAAGCTAAAGCTAAAAGACTTGGCACAGATAGGTACCTTTAAGCGGCGATCCATAGCGGCGATCGATATCTGGCTTGGACTTACCTGTTCCTGCCCAGACACCCATGCCTGAGCCTGCTGAATAAACAGCTGCTTATTGGCGGATAACGTCGATTCTTGGGCGGCGACAAAGGGGCTTAAGGCCAGCGTAACGAGTAGCGTAATGAGTAAAAATATTGGTTTGTGCATAGGCCGAGTATGGAGCACAGGTCGGGGTGACGCAATACCGACAGAGCGGCAAGGAACAGCGGCAAGACTCTGCCACAAAAGTGGCAATTGATTAAGTTCTGAATCTTTTTTGATACTGTAACCCATTGATTTCAATGCATTTAATGATGCAAATGTGGCATTGCCAGCTAAGTTGGCATCTGTTTTGCATTACTTGAGTTAGTCAGTATTTTTTTCCGACACATTAGATCAGTGTCAGGTAAACAATCGACACAACATTTAAATACTTAACGAGGTTGATATGAAATTGTTTGATTCGGCTTTTGGCATCCACGAACGCGCACTTGATATGCGCAGTCAGCGTATGGAAGTTATTTCCCGCAATATCGCCAATGTCGACACACCTCATTATAAAGCCCAAGACATCGATTTTAAGAAGGTGCTTGACGACACTCAGTCAGACCGCCGGTTAGCGTCTACTCATTCTGCACATATTGAATCTGCAGAGCCACTGAGTCAGGCCGACCGAGTTTACACCATACCGTTTAACACGGCGCTGGATGGCAACACGGTAGAGATGAGTGTTGAGCAGGCCAAATACGGTAAAGCAGCAGCACAGTATCAGGCGACATTGCGCTTTTTAGAATCTGACATCAGCGGAATTCGCAAAGCCTTGCGAGGAGATTAATAAACATGTCATTAAATAATATATTTGGAATCGCCGGAACGGCACTTAACGCTCAGATGGTACGCATGAATGCCACAGCGTCGAATATGGCCAATGCGGGAACCATCGCGTCTAGCGAGGCAGATGCCTTTAAAGCTAAACGCCCGGTTTTTGAAACATTGCTCAACAAACAAATGACCACTCAGGGTGCTCAGTTTGTCGGTGGTGTGCGCGTTAGTGGCATGGTTGATGACAGCACCCCGAATCAGAAACTCCATGATCCTGGCAATCCCAAAGCGGATAAAGACGGCTTTGTGTACGTTTCAAATGTTAATGAAGTAACTGAGATGGTTGACATGATGGGCGCTGCTCGCAGCTACCAAAACAACGTTGAAGTTGTTAATACGGCGCGCCAGCTAATGATGCGCACCCTCGACATCACGAAAGCTTAAGGAATTTTAAAATGGTAGCCAGCGTTACAGACACCTCATTTTTGACCACTGATCAATATGCAGATCAGCAACTTGCCGCTCTTTCGGGAGAGGACGAACTGGGTCGCGATGCGTTTTTAACATTGCTCACGACACAGCTTACTAACCAGAACCCCCTCGACCCCATGGACAACGAAGCCTTTGTTGCACAGCTGGCGCAGTTCTCGTCTGTTGAAGGTATTAAAGGTATGCAGGGATCTCTTGAAAGCATGGTGACTGGTATGCGCCAGGATCAAATGCTCACCGGCGCTAATTTGGTCGGCAAGAAAGTGGCGGTTGAAGGTGGTTTCTTCGAAGGTGGCAACGGTGCCCAATCTCAGGGATCCATCGATCTGCCCAATGGTGCTGAGTCAGTGATTCTAAGTGTTTACGACCCATCTTCTGGTGAGTTGGTGTTCCGTGAAACTCAGGGTGCACAGTTACCCGGACGTTTGAATTTAAACTGGAATGGTTATAACCGCGAAGGCGATTTGGCCGCCAATGGCAACTATGTGATGAGTGCCAGTGTTGTCCGTAACGGCAAGCTTGAGACAGCACCAGTAACAACCATGGCCGAGGTGAAAAGCGTGAGCTGGGATCCCGAGTCACAGGAACTATCCCTTGAGGTTGGCGATGGCGATTTTGTCACCCTGGCTCAAGTCGAAAGAATCGGAATTTAAAAAATAGAATTTAGCGCCGTCATCGACGGGCAATAGGAGAAGAACGAATGTCATTTTATACGTCACTTACAGGTCTTAACGCAGCGACTACAGAGTTGTCTGTAACCTCGAACAACATTGCTAACTCCGGCACCTCGGGCTTTAAACGCTCAGATGCGGATTTCGGCGATATTTTTGCGACATCACCATTACAGAAAGCGTCCAGTGTTATTGGTCGTGGTGTATCGCTGAAAGAGGTGAGTCAGGAATTCAGTCAGGGCAACATCGAGTTCTCTGCAAACTCCCTAGATTTGGCCATTACCGGTGATGGTTTCTTCCCATTGGAATCCCCAGACGGGACTAAAATCTATACCCGTAACGGTGCGTTTATGTTGAACGAACAAAACCAGATGGTGAACAGTGCCGGTCAGGCATTGCAGGCACTGCCGGTGGATTCGACTAACAAAGCTGACTTTGGTGAGCCCATGAGCGCTCTGGCTATTCCCCGGGCGACAGTGTCCGAGTTCCTGCCAACCACTGAGGTAGAGTTAGGTCTTAACCTGCCATCCGACGCGGCCCCAATTACTGAAGCATTTAATCCGAGCAAACCAGAAACCTATAACAAGACAACATCCTTAACCGTTTACGGTACTTCTGGTTCTAGCCACCTGGCAACTATCTACTATGCTAAAACGGCAGAAGCCACAGCGGATGTACCATTCAACAAATGGCAGACCTATGTTTATATTGATGATCAGGCTGTTGATTCGGCGTTGATTCAGGCATCAGATACGGCGGGCGACCAATACTTTGTAAACAAGTATGGTGAAGTTAAAACTCAGTCAGATCTTTTAGCCCTGCAGAAAACAAGTGCCGAGAGTGAAAAGTATTTGGTTACTCTGGGTACTCTTTATAAAAAGTATTCTTTTGATAATCTTTCAACGCCTACAGATTCTCAGCCAGCGAGCATTAACTTCGCCCTTGCTGAAGACAGTATTTATACCGACGGATTAAATCTGACTAACAACAGCGATGGTATTGATTTTACAACGACTACAGCTGTGGGCACTGCGATGTCGAGAGCAGACCTTACCGATATGTTTAGTCTCAGCATCGATGACTCTCCAGCGATAAGCATAGGCCTGGAACATCTACAGGGTAATGAGCGCAAGTTATCGGGATCCGAGATCGCCTTTGAATTAACCAATGTTATCAATGAGCGCTTTGGTGATGGCAAAACATTCGACTTTAGTGCCGCCCCATCACAGCTATTAAAAATTACTCGATTAGATGCCTCGGGTGCTACCCAGGCGTTTGATCTCGATGTTGGTAATCTCACCGGTTTCCCCGCTGATGGACTAATGACGCCTGAGCCTCTCGCTTATGCGATTAATCAGGCCCTAGCGGCTGATGCCAATTTTGCCGATATGACCGTGAGCTACGATGCGGCCAGTCAAGGATTTAGATTCTTACAGGCCAACAGTGGCACAGATTCAATCTACCTGAGTTCTGGCCCCTCTGGCACAGCGACCAATGATGTGTTTGGTGTGAGTGCCCAGGTAACAGATGCCGGCGGCAACATCACCTCTTTTGGTCAACTACTACCGGCACTGGATACGGATGTGTCCGATGTTATTTTGAACAATGTGCGACCCAATGGCGCAGCGTTCACCACAGAGGCTAATCAGCGCTACGGTATTTCTGTGAGTTATACCGAAGGTAAATTCATTGTCGCCTCTGGTACAACAGGTGATGACTCTAGTATTGAAATAAGTGCTGTTGGCACCATGGCTCAGACCCTATTAGGTATGAAAGCTGAAGGTCATTTGGTCCAGGCTGAAACGTCACAGATTAATAATCTACCCGCCGTTCGTGGTCAGATGTCTACCCCAGCATTAGTGACGGGTAACCAGATGGGTGTTGACCCGCGTAAGTCGTTTTCGGTTAACGCCGACAATCAAAACGTTACCGTTATCGTTGATGGTATTTCAGCGCAGATTCAGTTGACCGCAGGCCAGTATTCAATTGGTACCTTTACAGAGCATCTAGAATCTAAGATCAATTTAATGGCTGATGCCTTGGGTCGCAGCGTTTCCGGTGTTTCTGTTGGTTTTGATGAAACAGCAGAGACCATTGTGATTACCGGCGCTACTTCCTCAGAAAGCTCATTTATTCAGGTTGCTGGTCACGCCGATTGGGGTCTTGAGAATATCCAAGCCGGTTTCGGTAAAGCTTCTTCCTATATTGAACTTGTTCCAGATAGTGCGGGTACCAGTGAAGTCTATGTTACTCAGGACAACGCCGGTAACTGGGTTGAAACAACCGACAAGGCAGATTTTGACGATAAGGACATTCCTTATTGGACACCTATTTTCCTAGACAAAGGCGAACTGACTTTTGACACCAGTGGAACCCTGGTATCGCCGATCGGTGGCGCCAAGCTTGAGAGTGACAATATTACAGGTGGTGGTATTCAGTTGGGCTACAACAACAGTACTCAGTTTAACAGCCCATTTGCTGTACTAAGCCAGTCACAGAACGGTGCTCCTGAAGGTGATTTGGTCGGTGTAAACATCGGCGATGATGGCCTGGTAGTGGCGAGTTATTCAAACGGCTCACAGAAATCGTTGGGCAAAATTATTCTGGCTAACTTTGCTACGCCAAAAGGTTTACGTCAGGTAGGTGATACGAGTTACTCGGCAACCTCTGGTTCTGGCGACGCAACCTTGGGTGAACCCGGTGCTGCAGGTTTCGGAACTATTCGTGCGGGTGCGCGTGAACGTTCCAACGTGGATTTGACGGCTGAGCTGGTTGACCTAATTACCGCACAGCGAAACTTCCAGGCGAATGCCAAGGCGATTGAGACAAGCTCATCGTTAACTCAAACTATTATTAATATCCGCGGATAAAAATAATTAACGGCAATAAATAAACAATTGTAAAGAAGAGCGGAGAAGGGAAATGGATAGATTAGCAATGACATCTCTGGCAGCAATTCAGAGCCAGTCGAAGGTTAGGGCGCAGATTACCAATGCGCTCGCCAATGTTTCGACCACTGGATTTAAAGAGAGTTACCAGGGTGCAACACAGGCAGTAAAGCTTGATGGCGCCGGCTATGAAACCCGTTTCCAACCTGCTAATACCAAGCGCGATCTAATTAATCTTGAGCCGGGTACCATTCAACAAACCGGTAACCCAATGGACGTTGCACTTAATGGCGATACAGTTCTGGGCGTACAGGCGGCTAACGGCGAGATTGGTTTTACCCGCCGTGGTGATCTGCGTGTTAATGCTACCGGTGTTATTGAGAATGCCGCTGGCCACCTAATTTTAGGTGAAGGCGGACCGATCACCGTACCTGTAGGGCAGCTAGTTAGTATTAGCCCCGACGGGTCTGTCTTTGCCGGATCTCCCACTCAGCCAGACTTACCGCCGCTGCCAATTGGCCAGCTGATGCTGCGCGATGCGAGCGCCACACCATTGGTTCGTCGCGAAGATGGTCTCTATGAGCCATTTGATAGAGCACTCCAGGGTCAAGATTTTAATACTGGACCAAGAGCCGCATCTTTACAGAGTGGTGTTCTTGAAGGCAGTAACGTCAATCCCGTCGAAGCCATGGTCAGGATGATGGACTTTAGTCGCTCATTTGAAGCGCAAATAAAAATGATTACCGAAGCCAAGTCTCTCGATGAGACGGGCTCAAGCATGATGAGACTGCCTTAAGCCAGCGCGCTTAAGTCACCGATATCTAATTAGAGGATAAGAATAATGGACGCATCACTTTGGATCGCCAAAACAGGATTAACAGCGCAGCAAACGCGCATGCAGGTTATTTCGAACAACCTGGCTAACGTTAATACCACCGGTTTTAAGAAAGACCGTGCGGTCTTTGAAGACCTGCTCTATCAAAACATTGTTCCCGCTGGCGGACAGGCCGACGCAGAAAATGCTACCCCGACTGGCTTGATGCTGGGTACAGGTACAAGAGTTATGGCCACTGAAAAACTGCATATGCAGGGCAATATTATTACCACTGAAAACGCCCTTGATGTGGCAGTGACCGGTGAAGGTTATCTCGCCGTGCAGCAAGCTGACGGTTCCCTGGCCTATACCCGAGATGGTTCTTTAAAACTGTCTTCTGAAGGCCAGCTGGTTACCGCCGGTGGTGAGCCTATCGTCCCGGCAATTAATATTCCGCAAAACACAGCGAGTATTACTATTGGTCGTGACGGCACCGTGACAGCAGAGCTAGCTAACAGTGGTGGATCAGCGGAGGTCGGTCAGCTACAGCTGTCGCGCTTCGTCAATAACTCTGGTTTGCAGCCAATGGGTCGTAATTTGATGCGTCCAACCAATGCCAGTGGCGATGCGATTATTAGCATCCCCGGACAGGATGGCGCAGGTATGTTGATGCAGGGCTCATTGGAAGCTTCCAACGTTAATGTGGTTGAAGAAATGGTCAATATGATCGAAACCCAGCGCGCCTACGAGGTTAACTCGAAAGCAATCGCTGCGGCAGACGGCATGTTGCGCTTCTTGAATAATAATCTTTAAGACAGGCTCTTAACTATGTTTCGTTTACTAATAACTTTATCCATGGCTAGCGTTTTGACGGCCTGCGTTGCTCAGCCGCGCATGATGCCGACTGCGGAATTTGCGCCGGTGCAGCCGATTCCAGATGCTGCGCCCACTCAGGTTACCGGGTCAATTTTTGCCAATGGTCGCAGTCTGTTTGGTGATCTGCGCAGCTATCAGGCCACCGAAATTAAAGTGGGTGATTTAATCACCGTACTGCTTAATGAAACCACACAGGCATCTCGCACCTCTGGCTTAAGCACCAGTCGCGAATCTACTAATGATGCGATTGGCCTTAATCAGAAAGATTCAATTGTTGCGAAACTTGGTTTTGGCGCAGGCTTTTTTGATGCGGTGAAAACAGATGGTTCAAGTATTACTAGTGAAGGTACTGGTACGGCAGGACAGGCAGCAACATTAACCGGTTCTATATCTGCAATGGTGGTTGAGGTCTTGTCTAACGGCAACCTAGTCATTATTGGTGAAAAACAATTGGCACTGACCGAGGGTAGTGAATTTATTCAGGTCAAGGGCATTATTCGCCCGGCAGATATTCAGCCTGACAACACTATTTTGTCCCAGCGTATTGCCCATGCCCAGATTTCATATCGCGGCACCGGTGATCTGGCGTCAGCATCTCGCCCTGCTTGGGGCACTGGAATGCTCTATAAATTCTGGCCCTTTTAAGCGGCTTTTGGAGAACAGGAATGTTTACAGTTAAACGTATAATTTTGTTGAGCGCATTGGTCGCAGCCATACTGGCAACGTCCACTGCAGCGGCAGATCGGATTAAAGATATTACCGATGTGGCTGGCGTGCGCAGCAACAAATTAATTGGCTTCGGTCTCGTGGTCGGTCTGCAAGGTTCTGGCGACGGTAAAGATTTACCCCTGACAGCCCAGACATTAAAAACCATGTTATCGGGACTGGGCGTTAGTGTTGATGGACCAGTGAGTGATTACGATCTCGGTGATCAGATGGCTGCCCTAGCAGCACAGAATGCCAAAAAAGAATTAAAGTTGGAGAATGTTGCTGCAGTGATGGTGACTGCTGAACTACCTCCATTTGCCAAGCCCGGTCAGCGCATTGATATTAATGTAGCGGCTATTGGTGTGGCGGAATCTCTGCGCGGTGGTAGCCTGATAATGACTCAGCTACGCGGCGTCGATGGCCAAACCTATGCCCTGGCTCAGGGCGCCATGACCGTAACCGGTATTACGTCCAATGCCGCGGGTAGCAGTATTCAAATTGGCGTTCCCACCTCTGGCCGCATTCCTAACGGTGCAACGGTCGAGCGTATGGTTGATACCCCTTTTGAAACCTCAGACCACATTGTATTAAATGTGCGCAATGCGGATTTCTCTACCTCTAATGCGATTACTGAAGCGATTAATCTGGCCTTTGGCCCAGGTGTTGCCAGTGCCATAGATGGAGTTTCCATTGCGGTAATGGCACCCCAAGATTCCTCTCAGCGTGTTACCTTTTTGAGCATGATTGAAAACCTAGATGTCAGCCCTGGCGAGCCAGCGGCACGCATCGTGATTAATTCAAGAACCGGTACTGCGGTTATTAATCGCAACGTCAAGGTCTCGGCAGTGGCTGTTACCCATGGCCCGATCACCGTAAATATTTCTGCCACCAACGAAGTAAGCCAGCCCGACGCTTTTACCGATGGCGTAACAGTGGGCGTGCAAAATGCCAACATTGAGGTGACTGAGCCCAGAAATAAAATGTTTCTTTTCCAACCTGGTGTAGATCTGCGTGACATAGTCGACGCCGTCAATCAGGTGGGCGCATCACCCTCTTCATTAATCGCCATACTCGAAGCATTGAAAACTTCCGGTAGCCTGCGCGCAGACTTGGTGGTGATCTAAGTGACTGAAATAAACTTGTCAGCTAAGAGTTATCTTGATTTCGCCGGTCTCGGTGAGCTGCGCACACGCGCCAAGAATAACGACGAAAGCGCTGCACAAGAAGTTGGCCGCCAGTTTGAAGCCATGTTTGTACAGATGGTATTCAAGTCTATACGCGAAGCTAACGAGCCAATGAAAAGTGACCTTATGGGTTCTTCAAGTGTTGATACTTTTGAGCAGATGTACCATCAAGAACTGTCTCAGGTAATGTCACAAAAGGGCGTATTTGGACTCGGCGATTGGTTGACCGAACAGGTTAAAACTCAGACTAATAGCACCAAAGCGATGGATGCTTATCAGCAATTGACGGTTCGACAGGCAAGCCCAAGTTTGCCCCTGAATCCAGTTGAAGAAAAGCCTTCATTGCCACTTCATCCGCAGGGCTCGTTGCCCGCGGCAGGAATTAAATTATGAGTGATATTTTATCCATTGGTGCCGGTGCCGCTCAGCTGTACAGGCAGTCGCTGGCCACGGTCAGTAACAACATTGCCAACCTGAATACCGAGGGTTATTCCCGGCAGGTGGCCACCAGTACTGAGAGCATGCCCAGTCAGCAGGGTACGGTTTTTATTGGTACCGGTGCGCGCCTAGATAATATTACTCGCGCCTACGATGAGTTTATTGAAAGTAGTCTGCGCGATAGCAACAGTGACCTGTCAACGCAGGAACCCATGATCAGCTATGCCAATCGTATCGTCGATCTGATGGGTTCGCAGACCTCTGGTTTATCCAGTGCGCTGGACAAGTTTTTTGCAACAGCCAGTGACCTTAGTGCCGACCCCGCATCGACTATTCAGCGTAATATGTTTGTTCGCGATGCCGAGGGCCTAGCCTCTCGCTTCAGAGAACTGGCCGGCCATCTGGGTGCGATCGAGACAGAATCCCAGTCCGGTATTACTCTGCAAGTCAGTACGGTGAACACCCTGACTAAGCAGTTGGCGACCATTAACACCCAGCTAAATGGCAAAATTTCAATTGCTAAACAGCCGGCCGGTTTGCTTGATCAGCGAGATCAGGTGCTTCGTGATCTGTCGGACATCAGTAAAATACATATCTCCGAAGCCCCCTCTGGTGAAGTCAGTGTGCGCCTCGGTAGCAGCTCGGGCTCACTCTTAGTCGATGGCAAAAAATCAGTAGACCTAGGTGTCAGCTTTGATGCCAATGACCCTGGCCGCGTCGATATTGTGATGGATCCTTTCGGAGATCCACGAGCAGCTAGCACGGTTAGCAGTGGGTTGCTGGGCGGATTAATTAATCTTCGCAGTCAGACCCTGGGTCCGGCGATGGATGGTTTTGATTATCTGGCACAGACCGTTGTTAAAGAAATAAACGCCATTCACACCTCGGGCCTCGATGCTCGTGGTGCTCGTGGTACAGATTTATTCCAGATTGATGCCGTCTTTGATGTAACGTCTCCGACGGTGAGTGGCGATGCCACACTGTCTATTGAAGTGACAGACCCGGCGGCCTTTAAATTTGAATCCTTTGAAGTGCGCTGGATGGCAACTGATTCGAAGTGGCGCATTCAGGATGGCGCAACCGGCGCTATCACATTCGCCACACCAGATTCCACTGGGTTCGCTCATGCAGGGCTCAATATTAGTTCAGCTGGGACACTCAGCGACGGCGATACCTTTACGGTTGAGCCTCGCCAGCGTCCCGCTGCCGGTTTCAGGTTAATCCAAGATGATCCACTGGCCATTGCCGCCGCTGAAAGATTGCGCGTTATGCCCAGTGCCAGCAATCTTAGCGACACCAAGGTCACACTAGAATACGGTCAGGTCTCAGACTTTACCGGCTTTGCCTCGGGTACCGATATTTATACTCTGGGTAATAACCCGGGTATCGCCGCGGGTGTTGCGACTACTGCCAGTAATATCGAGCCGGCATTTATTATTCCTAAGGGGGCAGACAAGGTCGCCCTGATGATGGAAGTCCCTCAGGACAGCACCATTCGCTTTCAGGTAATGACCCACGAGGGTGTCCATGTTTTAGGTCATGGTATTGATGCCAGTACTCAGGCTGCATTGATGTCTGGGGATGCCGCTTTTGGCACAGCAGACGCATACAGCAGTACCTATCTGAATGCTACTGGCACCGATGCCTATCAGGATCTGGATATGACCTATGGCTTTTTAGCCAGCAGTATTCAACAGAATGGGTTTGTCGCCAACGCGGCAGGCACTGGCATGGTAGCCCAGGTCACCACGATTAATGCCCAGGTGCAAACAGCCGCCGTGCGATTACAGGACAATGTATCCGGCACGACCATCGATTTAATTGCCGCCGATAGCCTGGTATTAAATGGCCAGTCGCTGTCTGCACTGACACTGGCAACGAACACCAAAAGTTCCGCAGCGGCAATGGCCACCTGGCTCAATGGAGCCACCAGCACTACAGGCGTTACAGCCACGGCGAGTAATGTGATTCGTTCGACAGCTGAAAACATAGATCTCACTCAGCAGGTAAAAATTAACAATGTACTGATTGGCGGTGGCGCCTATCCGGCAGATATTGAAGCACTGTCGACGGCCATTAATAACCAGACCGCCACGACAAATGTAATGTCTTATGTCAGCCGTGAAGGCGGATTAGTTGTCACCAATGCGCCTGGCTTTGAGGGCGAAAATATTGTTCTCAGTAATCCAGATGCGACCTCTGCAACCAATGCCTTGGGTCAGGCGAATGACACCTATGTGGGTTCTTTGCAGTTAGACAGTGCAGACAAAGTGCGCTTTACCTTTGGCACCAATGGCGTGCCCGCGGATCTTGCCGTACTGGGTTTACGCACTGGCGTGTACATGAACGGCTCGGCCGATGAAGACTTAGCGGTTTTTGTAACAGGGGCGGGCAGTGCCAAAATTGCAGCCGGTTTCACTGCACCTGATGCCACAACTACTGTTGCAGATGAGCCTCCATTTCGTATCGACTTTACATCGTCGACGACCTATACCATCACCAATACCGGAACCGACACCGTAGTTGCTAACCGCACCTATGTGGTGGGCGAAGATATAAATTACAAAACATTGACCCTGTCTTTTGACAGCGCACCGGTCACCGGCGATCGCTATGTGGTTGATGGTAATCAAGACGGCATCGGTAATAACGGCAACATGTTACAGATGGTAGCGCTGCAAGATAAAGCCGTTCTCGCCAATGGACGCACTATTAGTGACGGCTACATTGATCTGGTGAGCACCGTGGGCAACAAGGCAACCTTGGCCAGAATTTCTCAAGACGCACTGCAGGTTGTTTACGACCAGGCCGTGCAATCTAGAGATCAGGTCTCGGGCGTGAGTCTTGATCAAGAGGCCGCAGATTTAATTCGATTACAGCAGGCATATCAGGCTTCGGCACAGATTATTCAGATGTCATCGAAAATTTTTGATTCCATACTAGGCATTCGTTAAGGCGCTTACTGATGAAAATTTCTACCGGACAGTTATTCGATCGAGCCGTTACTCAAATGAGTGAGCAGAAGACTAAGGTTGCTGAAATGCAGACCAAGCTCGCAACGGGTAAGCAGATCGTACAGACCAGTGATGACCCAGATAAAGCGGGCCTGATTCAGCGTCTCAACACCGCCTATAATCGGCAGGAAACCTACGAGAGCACTTTGGGCACTGTGGATGATCGCCTAGCAGCAGAAGAAGCGTCTCTGACTGCAACCGACAATATTTTACAGCGCGTACGCGAACTCGCCGTGCGTGCCAGCTCAGATACTCTTTCTGCCGATGACCGCAAAATAGTGTCCATCGAAGTGAACGCTCTGAGAGATAGCCTGCTAGCTCTGGCGAATACCCAGGATGTGAATGGCAACTATGTGTTCTCGGGCTCAGCGGTTAAGACTGAGCCTTTTTCTCCCGATGCGGACGGCAACCTGATTTATCAGGGTGACAACAGCTATGTCTCGGTGGATGTCTCCGAGCAGCGTCGTTTAACCACAAATCGCCCGGGCAGCGAAGTGTTTGCTGGTGTGATACGACAGGAAACTGATGGTACTGGCACTCGTAAAGTGGGCTTTTTTGCTGTTATCGAAGACTTCAGCGCGGCACTGTCCGGCAATGACACTAGTGCCATTCAGCGGAGTCTGGGAGAGGTCGATAAACTGACAGCGACCGTGTCGATGTCGCTGGCCGATGTAGGTAGCCGACGCAATGTAGTGGAATCTCAGCGCGATGTATTGACCGATGCAAAACTCAGATACAAGTCAGTGCTGTCCAATGCCGAAGACTTAGACTATGCCTCTGCGGTCACACAGCTTTCCGCCGAGTTATTATCCCTAGAAGCGGCTCAGGCCAGTTTCGCGAAAATTTCCCAATTATCATTATTTGATTACATAAGGTAGAGACTTTAGATGGCCGACGTCACAAGTGCTGCATCCGTTGGAACTAGCATATCCGCCACAATCTTTGAATCCTTAGATGTAGGCTCGGGCATGAACTCCCCCAAGCTTGCGCTAGATTTGACCAATGCAGAGAAGATGCCAAGACAGAATGCGATCAATGCGGATATCGAGGCCAGTGAAGTGTCTGTGTCTGGTTTTGCACTGCTGTCCTCCAAAGTGAGTGAGCTACAAACTGCATTCGAGGCACTGAACGATTCTGACGAACTCTCCACTGCCACAGGGACCTCATCAGATAGTACCAAGATGAGCCTCTCGTCTGTTACTGGCAGTGCAATCCCTGGCTCATATAATTTTACTGTGAGCCAATTAGCACAGAACCAGCGGACTATTTCAGATCAGTTCTCTTCCGCTACCGCGACAATTAATGGCGGTACAGACTTTGATCTTTCGCTGTCAGTGGGTGCCACTCAAGAAGGCACCTTCAGCCAAGATATAGACTATCTCGAGGTCCGTGCGGCTCTGAATAGCGGCAACATTACTGTTTCAGATGGCACTAATTCATTTAGCGTATCCATGGCCCAGGTAGAAACGGCTCAGGGAGTGGTTAGCGGCAGCGGTCTGGTGAATACAGGGGGATTAGTTTTGGCTATGACCGCTCACGCGCCCAGTGGTTTTCAGTTTGACTTTGCCCAAAATTCAACCAGTGATGGCATAGACTTCACCCAAAAAACCGCGGGAACCGGCACCCTTACCAGTAATTCTGGCGTAGTGACTGCAGGTATTACCGCAGCCACACCAGTAACAGGTGTCGCTGCCGTTTATAGCTCTGCGTTAACCCCTTCAGTGACCGGCACCTTGGCGGTAAGCGACGGTACGACCACCGTGTCTATCGACAGCGCAACCTATGCCAATGTTGCGGCGCAGGTAACCGCGATTCAGGCTGGAGCAAATTATGATGAGCTGCTGTTTACCGTAGCGGCCAATGGCAACAATATTCAGATTACTTACAAGACAACAGGTCTTATAAGTACTGCACCCGCGGTCACCGTGGGTGGAAGCGCATCAACGATAACGACTGCAACCTCTGGCGTGACTGCAGTCAATAGCCCAGTGGTTACCACCATTCCGATATCCACTACGACACCGGCTGGTGTTGTAGCGGCTATTAATAATGCCAACAAAGGCGTCCAGGCGACGCTGGTTGACACAGGTAATGACGGGACGAATTATCGGATCATGCTCTCGGGCACCAATGGTGCTGATAATGTTTTTTCTGTCACTAGCTCGACCTCGGATGACTTAGGTTTTGGCGACACAGATAAAACCTTGCAGGTAGCCCAGGACTCAATTATTGATTATGAGGGCTTGACGATTACTCGAAGCAGCAATCAGATATCTGATGTTATTACTGGGGCAACGATTTCACTCGATGCGACAACGTCGACCTCTGTCCGACTGAACATCGCTAGCGACACTAGTTTACTAAAAACGAATATAAGCAATGTGGTGACTATTTATAATGAACTGCAGAGCTTGGTCACTAACCTGGGAACCTCGGATGATGCCTCAGAAGATGACATGAATGGTGCTCTGGCTGAAAATTTCAATATGCTCAACCAGCTTAAATCGTCAATTCGCACAGCCATATTTGCTGATTCGGGAACAGGGTCAGGCAGTATCACAGCGTTGAGAAGCGTCGGTATCAGCCTTGATCAAACGGGTAAAATGACCTTTAGTGAAACAACGTTTAGCACCGCGATAGAGGATAGTTACAGTGACGTAGTCAGCATGCTGACCGGCGACACTACTGATCAAAATTCTTTTGATACAGCCGAAAAAGGATTGTCTCAAGACATTGCTACCCTCTTAGAGGGTTTAACTGATTCAACCGGTATCATAACTGTCAGTGCTACAAACGCCTCGTCCAACGTGCTTGATTATCAAGACGAGTTGGCGAATCTAGAGGAACGTATGGAGGTTGTTTATCAGCGTTATCTTGCACAGTTTGCCGCTATGGAAACAATTATGGCAAGCATGGACACCACAAAAGATTACCTTAAAGGCCAGTTAGAGTCCCTCTCTAAGGCTTATGATAAATAATAAGAACGTCTATATTCTGTAGGAAAACGACGAATATAAGCGTTTAGAAATCGTTGCCGAATGAGCAAGACAGCAGCTGATTCTAGGTTAGCCAGGCATCTAACAAAGCGCCCAGCCCTTGGGCCATTTATATCATTGCGGCTCTCTTATGGTCATACCCCCCAGCATATTACTGCCAACTTAAATTCTCTGCCCAGGCTGTGATAGCCGAGAGACTGCTAGCCTTTTTTAGGGCTTACGATAGCCTGGTAACTGAAGCTTACTGCTTGGGGAATAGACAGCGGCTTCAAATATACCCTCCCACGTATTACGCAGCGGTTGTCCACAATGTTGGTCGATGGATTGACGCTCAGTGCTTCTACCTAGATAAAAACAGCCCGTCATTTAGATGTCAGTATGTTAGCCACCCACATACTAAGGTTCGTTAGCCCTAAGAGGGCCTTAAAGAATGTCATTCTTGGCAGCCTACAGGCTGTCGATTACGCCAAAAAATGACATCGTCAATATTATCGGCCCATAAAAAAACCGGCACTAAAATAGTGCCGGTTTTTCAAAGGTATTACTTCTACCTTGCGGTCATATCGCTTACTTAAGCAGAGCTAGAACTGATTGCGCCTGCTGGTTAGCTTGGGAAAGCATCGCTGTTGCAGCCTGAGAAATTATCTGAGTACGCGCTAGTTCAGATGTCTCTACAGCATAGTCTGCATCTTCAATGCGGCTACGTGATGCTGATGTGTTTTGAGATACATTGGTCAGGTTGTCAACAGTATGCTCAAGTCGGTTAACCCAAGAACCAAACTCAGCACGCTGAGAGGCAAGACCGGCAATAGCAGCATCTAATTCATCAAGGGTAGTTGTTGCCTGGGCCTGTGTGCCCGCAACCAAAAAGTCAGAAATATCGGCAGCCATTACATCAGCATCGCCAGCAACTTTTCCAACGGCGTTTTGGGTTAAAGTACCAAGCGTCGCTTCTAAGCCTGCTGCAGTCCTTTGGTTAACTGAAACTATTGAGCCAGTGCCCGCTACGTCTTGGATTGCAGTGATAGTATCGTCCAGGTCACCTATAGCAAAGGTTACCCCTTCAAACGAAGTGCTGGCAGCAGCTCGCGTGTTTAGGGCTGCAACATAATGAGCGGAAGTAGCATCGGAGTGGCCGGTAGTGGCGCCCGCTGTTACGAGATGGGCATCAGTAATGTTAAATGTGGCTCCCTGTGAATCTGTGACGATGGTTTCAGAGCCACCGGGAACAGCCTGAATTTCTGCAAGGGTAATGTTAAGCGATTGGGTGCCTCGTACTGCAGCACTACCTACAGTGTCACCAACCGATGCATTAGCTGATATAACTGACTCAACTCCGGTAGCTGTTACTTTTTGAACCATTGAGGTTAAACCGCCAACGCCCTCATTAGCTCGAGTTCCAAGAATGCTTATATCGGCACTGCCTACGGCAAAGGTCATCTGATTCATGGACGTGTTAGCCGCCATCTGCGTGTTAACTGCCTGGATAAAAGTTGCGAAATCAGTATCTTGAAGGTCCGTGCCAACACCGCCGGTAATGCCCTGTGCAGCTACAATTGCAGCGTCATCAATTATGATCGTACTGCCGTCTGCTTCGGAAAGCTGAATTTCCGATCCAGTGGGAACGGCCTGAATTTCAGCAAGAGTCAAGGCTATGGTTTGTTCGTCACTCGTTGCGGTGCTGCTGCCTAGGGCGAAGTTAGCAAAATCAACATCGACGGTTTGGCTAGCATTGGCGCCAATATTAAAGCTCACGACACCATTGGTTCCGACAGAACCGTCTAGAATATTGGTATTGTTAAACTGCGTTGTATCAACCACACGCTGAATTTCAGTGGCTAGGTTAGCAAATTCCTTGTTCATGTTTGTTAGGTCAGCGGTAGTGTTAGTGCCATTGCTTGAAGAAACCGAGATCTCACGCATACGTTGCAGCATGGAATCAATTTCCACTGCGGCGCCGTCTGCTGTTTGGATCATGCTGATGGCATCATTAGCATTGCGCACAGCCTGGTTTAAACCAGTAACCTGAGCATCCATCTTAGAAACGATTGCAAGGCCAGCAGCATCGTCTGCAGCAGAGTTAATGCGTGAACCTGTTGATAGGCGCTCCATTGTCTGGCTCATGGCACGGTTGTTTTGGGTAAGTGCGTTGGCGGTTAACTGAGCCGACACATTAGTATTGATAGAAGTCATGTTGTAATCCTTGTCTAGAGTAAATAAATTAGTTTGCGTATAAATTTGAGTCTAAGTTTCCTGTTGCTAATTTACTAATCGACAAGTGTTTAAAATACTTGAGGCAATGTTTACAAAAGAATAGGTTGTATTGCTTTGGGGTTTGCTGCCGAAAAATAACAGCGCAGAGGCTACCTTTATGGGTAAAAAGGGTAGAGCGGTTAGGCCACGACTGAATAGCCTGAAATTACTAGGCCTGACCAAAACGCAAAAACCTCCCAAAAGGGAGGTTTTTAGCGGTATGGCCGTTAGGGGGAGTCTAGGCCAAACGCTTAGTTAGCCTTTAAGTAAGGACAGTACGGACTGGTTTGACTGATTAGCCTGGGCCAGCATCGCGGTGCTCGCCTGCTGAATAATCTGTGTTCGTGCCAGCTCGGTGGTCTCTGTCGCGTAATCAGCATCTTCAATGCGGCTGCGCGATGCCATAGCATTCATAGAGCCGTTGCTTAGGTTATCAATGGCATATTCTAAGCGGTTCATTCCTGCACCAAAGATTGCACGCTGTGCGTTAATGCCATCAAGTGCGGCGTCTAAGTCTGCTAGTGCCGTGTTGGCACCCACGTCTGTGGCGATTGAAAGATCAGACAGATCACGACCATACACACTGCTCAGCGCGGTGAAACCAGCGGTTTCTTCGCTGACAGCGTTGGCGATATTAACCCCGCCATCGTCTGCGGTGATCGTCGGCGTTGAAAGTACTGCCTTCGGGTCTTCGTAGGTCAGTGTTAAACCAGAGGCTACTGCGTCTGTTCCATCCACTGTTCTTGTGATGGCATATACAGCACCGGCTGCGACAGTAGAAATAGATGGCGCACTGTCTGCCACACCGGTCGTTTTATTGGTTAATACAATTCCATTAGTGCCGGCATTTACGGTGGCAGTAAAATTAAAGTCGGCAAACGCAGAGTCGGTATTGATCGCAGCCACTAAGCCAGCCAAATCCTGACTACCTGCAGCGGTCATCTCAGCGGGGGTAATACTGACTGAATTGCCGCTGCCATCGCTGAGCACAATATTCGTAGGGTTACCAACAAGGGTTGTTATGTTAGCGTTAGTGATGGCGATGTTAAATGCAGCCTCGACGCCAGTGACCGCAGTTGTCTGAGAAACAGTAAATCCAAGATCTGCATGCTCGGCATGGGAGGTAACGAGGCTAGTTAAAGCGGCTACTGTACTTACGCCGCTAGCATCCACGGTTAGCGAGTGCTCACCATCCGAAAGAACAATATCGCCGTCAATAGCGAGGACTTCAGTGTCCGTTAATGCTGTTTGATAAACTGCGGCCACTGCTGCCACGGAAACGCCGGCGGCGGTAACCGTTATATTCCCTGCGGTTTCTACGCCACCAGTGTCTGCGGTGAATACGGGGGCTGTGGCAATTGTTTCTGCAGTCTTATACGTGATATCGAGACCCGTTCCAGCGGCATCTACGCTCACGGCAAATTTAAGACTGGTGTAGTTGAGGTCGGCTTGGATGTCAGTCACCAAGTCTGCCAGGTCTGCTGGCGCTGTGGTATTTGTATCTGCTGCGCTGTAATCGATGGAAATGGTGGTAGTGCCGTCTGTTAGGTTGACTATCCCATCGAGACCTTGAGCGTCGGCAGTCGTAATAGCAGAGTTATAAACGGCAACTACATTGGCCGTTGGGGCGTTAAGGCTCCAGTTACCAAAGCTGACATCCATTACCTGCTGTGCATTGGCGCCAATCTGGAATGTAGAGGTACCATTACTAGAAGTGCCCGCCGAGCCATCAAGAACATTGTCACCGTTCCACTGAGTATTGTTCGCCACGCGGCTGATTTCATCTTTAAGCTGCTGAAACTCGAGGTCCAAGCTGCCTTGATCTGTTGTGGTTACCGTACCGTTGGTTGCCTGTACCGCCAGTTCGCGCATACGCTGCATCATGTTGCCCAGTTCGATCGAGGCACCATCGGCGGTTTGAATCATACTAATAGCATCGCCAGCGTTTTGAACCGCCTGGTCGAGGCCTCTAATTTGAGAGGTCATTCTAGATGATACTGCAATGCCGGCTGCGTCATCCTGAGCAGAGTTAACACTCTTGCCCGTAGACAGTCGCTCCATAGTCGTCTGCATGTCGCGATCATTTTTCATCATCGCATTCTGAGTAATTACCGCAGAGATGTTTGTATTAATAACGGCCATTGTATAAATCCTTCATTGTTAAGTTAGTCAACATGGCGCAGCTCGTCTGCACCTGCCTCTTCGTTTGAGAGAGGCCCTAAAAGTGTTGCTAGATCCTTTAGTTGCAATCCTCAGGTCTCGATAAGTAAAAACGTAAAAAGACCCTTTGCAAGATATAGTGCAAACGGGATGCCAACTTTTTAGAAATTGCCGGATTAAAATAAAAAATTGTTTAAATTCAATGAGTTGTGGCGTTTTTAGGAGACGAAAATATAGAGGGTGCCGCATGAGTGGCAAGCATTTGCCGGTATTTTGCCGATTTGCCAGAGGCCCTGTCGGGAAACCGGCAGGGCAATAATGTGGTGTTTTAGACGGGTTTCCTGCGAACGGAACCCCGGGATAGCTTAAAAAACGTCGTCAAAGAGCACGCCCTTCAGAGAGTCAAGCTGCCGCGACATGCGCAGCACCGCGTCGCCGGGGAGGCTGCGTATGATTTCACCGGTGTCGGTGTCAGTTACCTGCACTACAAACCGGTTGGAGGACTCGTCATGAGAAAAACTTAATGCCGTGGGGACTTTTTTGACCGCCGCATTTAAGGTTTCAATTGCGACCTGCAGCCGCTCGTTCATATCATTAAGCTGGCTGGTGGTAGCGTCTTTCCTTGAAGCGGCCTCGATACCCATCTCTTCCGCGGAAATTTGAGGCGCCTTTACCACAGCCTCTACCTTCGTCGGGGCGGCAGGTGCCTGCGCCACGGATGCGGACGGCACTGCCTGCCGAGTCTCGGCGGGCATGGGGCGATTTCCTGTTACTTCATTGACTGGCATCTTATTCACCATCTATTGGTCGCGGTCTAAACCTGGTTATAACTGACCGCAGAGCCTGCGTCTATTCCCAATCGCGCGACTTGTACTCTTCGTCTAGTAATGATCGGCAGGACGTGAGAAAACTTTAATCTATTTTTTAGCGCTCTGCTGTCTGGGGTTATACTGCGCGCTGATTTTGATTTTTGTATGGGTGAGGCAAAGAGCACATGGGAATACTATCCAGTCTTGTTAGCGCCATCGATCGCTTTACTGAGGCGACAGGCCGTTTTATCTCCTGGCTGACCGTATTGATGGTTGGCCTTGTGGTTGTTGTGGTGGTCATGCGCTACTTCCTTGAAATGGGATCAATTGCCCTGCAAGAATCCGTCACCTACATCCATGCCATGGTGTTTATGCTGGGCCTGGCCTTTACCCTTAAGCGGGGTGGCCATGTTCGGGTAGATATTTTCTATCGGCAGTTTGGTGCCCGCCGCAAAGCGCTGGTTAACCTTATTGGCGGCCTATTATTTCTAATACCTGTGACAGTGCTGATCTTTGTTAGCAGCTGGGACTATGTGCTTTCAAGCTGGGCCTTTGGTGAGACGTCCTCGGAGAGCAATGGCCTGCCGTTTGTCTATTTGCTCAAAACCCTGATGCTAATAATGCCGGTGACACTGCTATTGCAGGGTATTGCTGAAATACTGAAGAGCGTACTGGTTATTCGCGGCACAGCTGACGGGTCCCTCTATGACAGGGCTGAAGGCTCTTTCGATCAGGCAGCTGAAGGCTCTACTGCAGAGACCAAGGAGTTAATTCTCTAATGACAGAATTTATTCCGTTCCTCATGTTTCTCGTGGCCTGTCTGGTGTTGATGGCGGGTTATCCGGTAGCCTTTTCTCTTGCGGGCACCGCATTATTATTTGCCCTGGTGGGCACGGTTACCGGTCATTTCGATATGGCGTTTTTACAGGCTCTGCCCAACCGGTTGTTTGGCACCATAGAAAACACCACCCTAATTGCTGTGCCCCTTTTCATATTGATGGGCGTGATGTTGGAAAAATCTCGCCTCTCCGAAGACCTCTTAGAAAGTATGGCCGATGTGCTGGGTGGGTTTCGCAGTGGGCTGGGGATTTCTGTTGTTCTAGTTGGCGCATTGCTGGCCGCCAGTACCGGCATTGTCGGTGCCACGGTGGTAACTATGGGGCTTATGTCATTGCCCACTATGCTTAAGCGCGGCTATTCTCCGTCTCAGGCTACAGGCGTGATCGCCGCCACGGGAACATTGGGGCAGATAATTCCACCCTCTATTGCCTTGGTGTTATTGGGGGATACGCTATCCAGCGCCTATCAGCAGGCGCAGCTTAATATGGGAATCTTTACACCTAAGACAGTGTCTATTGGCGACCTATTTGTTGGTGCGATTATTCCCGGCCTAATACTGGTGGTGTTTTACTGCCTGTATATTATTTTTTTCACGCGCCCGACACCGGCCGAGGGCGACAGCGTAGTGC
>Ga0209199_1001907_pt1 | contig 23679 bp, 20 predicted proteins | sample COGITO_mtgs_1105_7_FD_184805 | JGI IMG/M metagenome (GOLD analysis project Ga0209199, IMG submission 184805) | Pelagic marine microbial communities from North Sea - COGITO_mtgs_110523 (SPAdes) (version 2) | ecosystem: Environmental > Aquatic > Marine > Epipelagic ...
GAAAATCTGTCAATCTTTTTTCAATTTCTAAATCCGTAAGTAATTTCATGTTTATTATATTTAAATCAAAAGTACAACTTTTTTAAAATCATTAAATTGTATCAACTATTAATTTCTCGAATAGAACAACCGTTTCTATATGTGATGTATGCGGAAACTGATCTACTAGGCTTATTTTTTTTAGTTCATACCCATGATTTCTCATCTCTTCAGTATCCCTTGCTTGCGTTGCAGGGTTACAAGAAACATAGACAATCCGATCCGCATTGATGTTCATGATTTTCAATAGCGTCTTAGGAGCAATACCAGCCCGAGCGGGGTCTAAAATAATAGTGCGTATTTTGTTTTTGTACTCTGGATGTTCTGCTAAAAACTTTCCAACATCCGCCGTATAAAACTCTAAGCCGTTTATGTTATTTCTTTCCGCATTTTTGATCGCATCTTCAATAGCAGAAGCAACGATATCGACTCCAATAATTTTTGCATTCTTACTTCGAGATGCTAAAATCTGACCGATAGTTCCGGTGCCACAAAACAAATCCATGACCACCGTATTGTCTATGGCTTCTTTGTTTTCTAGCGCATAATCAATGACTTTAGTATATAGTTTTTCTGCAGATTTAGGGTTGGTTTGAAAGAAACTTTTCATGCTGATTTCAAAATTCAACCCGAGAAGTTCTTCTACAATCTTATCGTCTCCAGCAATGAGTTGACTGCTTCCAGTGGTTGCGAGTGTTCTATCGCCTGTTTCGTCATTAATAGAATGTATTAAACCAGCAAAGCGTTCTTTAAACAAGTCTTGCAAAAGTTTAGAAAATGCCGTTAAATCAAACTCAGGAAGGTCATAGGAGGTTGTCACTAAATTAAATAAGAGTTGATTGGTTTTGTAAGACTTCCTCACCACAAAAAACCGAAAGAACCCTTCTTTTTTAGGGCCATGCCAAGGCGCTAAGCCGGTGGCTTCACAGTACTTTCTTAAGGTACTTATATTGTCCTCAACTAGAGTGTCAAATAAGCCAGAGTCTTTTTCTAGGTTGTCTCCCATCCACCAGACACCCCGTCTTTTAAAACCTAAAGTGAAAATATCAATATCTGTTTTGTTGACGCGATCATATCCAATTGCGGAAAAGCCATATTCCATTTTATTTCTGTAATGAAATACATTTGGGGACGTCACTAATTCGTCAAAAAGTGACTCAATATTTGAAACCTTACCAATGCGTTTAAACAACGACAAGGTACTTTCTTTCTTATATTTGTGCTGTAATTCTATGGGGAGCTGTATGTAGGGCGCACCTGGGATGTCTTGAAAAGGCACTTCGACTTCGTCGGGCGAACTTTCTATCACATCAATCAAGCTGCATTCTGCATAGTTCTTACTCGATTTTTTCACTTGAGCTTTCACCGTTTGACCAGGAATTGTATTGGGAACAAATACCACAAACTCGCCATCTTCAGATCGAATTCTGGCAATTCCTTTTCCTCCAAAAGCATAGCCTTCAATGTTCAACTCTAATATCTGACCTCTTTTTACAAATTTATTTCGTTCTCTTCTTGGCATTTGATTCTATCCTAATAGTTGTTTGCAATATTAACAAAAGATATGAACGTATCCGAAAAATAGTTGTGAAATTGAGTGGTTTGATGTGAATTATATTCCCTAAATTTGTATTTCTTAGGGATGATTTCTTTCCCACGCTGAATTTTCGGACTCTTCGAAAGGATAAAGGTAGATAAGGAATGGTTATTTTATAAATTTATAAATTATTAAAAATGGCTGTTTTAAACAAAATTACACCACAAGAAGCGATCAATCTAGAGGACCAATATGGGGCTCATAATTACCATCCATTACCCGTAGTTCTTTCAAAAGGTGAAGGCGTATTTGTGTGGGACGTTGAAGGAAATCGGTATTATGATTTTTTATCAGCTTATTCTTCTGTTAATCAAGGGCACTGTCATCCTAGTATTGTAAATGCTATGATTAAGCAAGCACAAACCCTTACGCTGACTTCACGTGCTTTCCATAATGATCAGTTAGGGCCGTACGAAGCATTTGTTACCAAGTATTTTGGATTTGACAAGGTTTTACCAATGAATACAGGAGCAGAAGCAGTTGAAACGGCTCTAAAAATTGCTCGTAAATGGGCTTATGAAGTAAAGGGCATTCCTGAAAATGAAGCACAAATTATTGTATGTGAAAATAATTTTCACGGACGAACAACTACTATAATTTCGTTTTCAAACGACCCTGTAGCGCGCGATAACTTTGGTCCTTTTACAGGCGGGTTTATTAAAATCCCTTATGATGATTCAGCCGCTTTGGAACAAACCCTAAAAAGTAATACAAATATTGCAGCATTTTTAGTGGAACCTATTCAAGGGGAAGCAGGTGTTTATGTGCCTTCAGAAGGCTATTTAGAAAAAGCAAAAGCCTTGTGTGAAGCTCATAATGTGTTGTTTATTGCAGATGAAGTTCAAACAGGGATCGCACGAACGGGACGCTTATTAGCAACCTGTGGAAATTGTAGTTGTGAAAACAAAGATTGTTCAGGAACTCCTGAAGTAAAGCCAGATGTTCTTATCCTTGGAAAAGCATTAAGTGGGGGTGTCTATCCCGTATCTGCTGTTTTGGCTAATAATGCGATAATGAATGTGATTACACCGGGCTCACACGGAAGTACATTTGGAGGAAATCCAATTGCAGCAGCAGTGGCGATGGCCGCTCTAAAAGTAGTCCAAGACGAAGCTCTAACGGAAAATGCTTACCGTTTAGGGAATTTATTTAGAGCCCGTTTGAATACGTATATTAAAGCCAGTACTATTGTAAAATCGGTGCGAGGTAAAGGGCTTCTGAATGCGATTTTAATTGATGACCATGAAGACAGTGATACTGCTTGGAATATTTGCTTAAAACTAAGAGATAATGGGCTGTTAGCAAAACCAACTCATGGAAATATTATTCGGTTTGCGCCGCCACTAGTAATGACCGAAGCTCAACTTTTGGAATGTGTGGATATTATTACTAGGACTTTAAAAGATTTCGAGAAAAGTTAATATTTATTTTAATTTTTTATGAATTTATTAAACCACTCGCAAATGAGTGGTTTTTTTGTTTTATTTAAAAATAGATACACTTTAATCATGATAGTCCTGTAGTTTTATTTTATTTTTGCTCAAAATTTAACCAATATTATGCGTCTCTTTTTCATCTTATTCACAGTAGCCTTAAATTCCCAAACAGTTCAAGATAATTTTGAAGGTGGAGGGTCCATAAATTCTTGGTTTGGAGATGACTGTGGCATTAATGTAAACTTCACGAATCCGTTTCAAGAATCAATCAACACTTCTAACACTGTCTTAAGGTATGGAGATTCTGGTGGTTCATATGCAAATGTTAGATTTGATATGATTCCTAACTTTAATCTTTCTGAAACAAATACATTTAGATTTAAAATCTATGTGCCTTCATCAGGGCTTACTGGGAGTCAAGAAAATAAAGTGTCTTTTAAGCTTCAAAATAATACTTTAGGATCTCCTTGGATAACACAATGTGAGATTATCAAACCCATTATCTTAAATCAGTGGCAAGAGGTGTTTTTTAATTTTGAAACAGATATCTACTCAAATTTTGATTCTGAATCAGGATCTCCAATAAACAGATCTGACTTTAATAGAGTTGTTATTCAAGTGAATGGTGAAGACAATTCCGATCACGTTGTTGCTTATATTGATGATATTACACATACAAATACAGAAAACACCGAACCTGTATATGACAATTTGGTCTGGTCTGATGAGTTTGATGAAACGGGTACTATTAGTAATTCAAACTGGTACCACCAAACACAGCTAATAGATGGAAACAGCTGGGCAAATGGCGAACTTCAACATTATACAAATCGCCAAGCAAATTCTTATGTTAGTAATGGGACTTTAAAAATCAAAGCTAAATTGGAAACATATACAAATCAGGGAGTCACTAAAAATTATACATCAGCTCGATTAAATTCAAAATTTGCTTTTAGATACGGAAGGGTAGAAGTCAGAGCAAAACTTCCTTCAGTAGCGGGAACTTGGCCAGCGATATGGATGTTGGGGAAAAATATTAATGAGAACGGTGCTTACTGGGATAACTTAGGCTATGGTACTACTTCATGGCCTTCCTGTGGTGAAACAGATATTATGGAACCTAATATTGCAAAAACCAGAGTTTTAGCAACTTGGCATTGGGATAATGGAAGCGGTTACCAGTACAATGGAAATCATATAAACACTACAAACGCAGACACCTCTCAAAATTTTCACGATTATGTTCTCGTTTGGACACCAGATTCAATGAAAATATATATGGATTCAAACTTGGTGAATCAAATGAATGTAGTGTCGCCTTTTGATACTGATTTTTTTATTCTACTAAATGTAGCAATGGGTGGAGATTTAGGCGGAACGATCGCTTCAAACTTCAATGAAGATATTCTTGAAATCGACTACGTTAGAGTGTATCAAGAAAGTCCTCTTGGAATTGCAGATTTAGAAAGTAATTTCAAAATCAGCTCATATCCTAATCCAGTTTCTAACCTTCTAAATATTAAAATTAGTAATGTCCAGAACCAAACGGCTTCTTTAAGTTTGTATGATTTAACAGGGCGTTTGATTTCAAATACTGAATCTAGTATTCGTAATCAAAAAATCTCTTACAATACATCTTCCTTGGGAACGGGAGTTTACTTCGTTCTTCTTAAACTTAGTGATGGACGACAAGCAACCATTAAGTTCATAAAATAATACTACTTAATTGAAAAAAACCACTCATTTTTGAGTGGTTTTTTAATAGTGTAAATAAAAATTATTTATTCTTTTGCTGCTATATGTGCATCAATTTGAGTTTGCATTCCCGTGACATCCATCCAATCAGAGAACATAACGACTTTTCCATCTTCATTAAATGACACTACTGCATACCACTTGTTATTAATAGTGGCTCCAGATGCCGTATGTGTTGCTGTCCATGTTCCATAGATACGAACCCCATTTGGTTTAGATGTTTGTTCTCCTAATTCCGAATAAAATGAGCCTCCCCAATACGCACTATCACTATCAATTCCACCATCTCCAGCTAAGAAAGTAAGGTTGTCAAATTCAGTCATGTACCATTCTGCAGCTTTCATTAGGTCTTCTTTTCCAAGTACTTTATTGTCATTCCAAATTGGTGGACTCCATTTAACAGAGTCAGCAAAGTAAGAAGATAGAAGGTCTAGGTTTTCTGTTGCAAATCCTTTTACATGATGGTTTTCAAATGCTTTGATATTTCGTGCAAACGTAGCTTTGTCCGCTTCTGACGGCCCTGTTGTTTCTGCTTTTTGACAACTAGTAAATGTCAAAATTGTGGTCAATAATAGAATTACCTTTTTCATAGTTGGTTTTTTTTGATTTATAATTCTATCAATATATAACAAAATTTTATTAATTTCAAAACACAACTTAATACTTAGGTTCGTATTAGTTATTTTTAAAACAAAAAACCCTCTAATTTTAGAGGGTTTTATGAGCGTATATAAAAAAGTAAATTAAAGCAAATACTCTGTGCTAATAAAGTTTGATTTTTTAGATTCTAAAAGATCTTTTAGTATAGAATTATTTGCACTATTCTCTTTAGTAGCCACAAAAGTTCTTATGGAAAACGATCGCAATGCATCCCGAACACTTAAGGTACTGAAAGCTGAATCTTTTCTTCCCGTAAAAGGAAACACATCTGGCCCACGCTGGCAAGAACTATTTAAATTGACTCGACATACTAGGTTAACTAATACATCAATTAAAGGTGCTAATGTTTTTACGTTTTCTCCAAACACACTCACTTGTTGTCCGTAATTTGATTCTGCCATGTCATCCAAGACTTGCTGAACATCCGTAAACGTAATTATTGGAATAACGGGGCCAAATTGTTCTTCAATATAGAGGTCCATTGTTTTATTTATATTTGACATCACAGCTGGATATATATAATTATCCGTAATCTGCCCCCCTTTAGGATTTAATATTTTTGCGCCTTTAGACTGAGCGTCTTCAATTAAACCTTTTATATATGCTGGTTTATTTGGCTCTGGAAGCGGTGTTAATTTCACGCCTTCTTCCCAAGGGTTTCCGAATTTTAAGGCATCTACTTTTTTACAAAAGCGCTTGTTAAATTCTTCTGATATACTTTCGTGAACATATAATATTTTAAGTGCTGTACAACGTTGTCCATTAAATGATAACGTTCCAGCAATACACTCATCTATAGCGAGATCTAGGTCTGCATCTGGCAGTACAATTCCGGGGTTTTTAGCTTCTAATCCTAGAACAGATCTTAAACGGTTGCTTTTTGGATGGCTATTTTGTAATGCATTTGCTGAGCTGCTGTGCCCAATTAAAGCAAGGACATCTATTTTCCCTGTTTCCATAATAGGGGTGGCAAGTACGCGTCCACGTCCGTATAACACGTTTACAACTCCTTTTGGAAAGCTATTTTGAAATGCTTCTAAAAGCGGAGATAACAGTAATACGCCAAGTTTAGCGGGTTTGAAGACGGTAGTATTTCCCATAATTAATGCAGGAATTAATAGGGCAAATGTTTCATTTAAAGGGTAGTTGTAGGGGCCTAAGCATAACACAACTCCTATGGGGCCTCGTCTGATGTGCGCATGTACTCCTGAATGTTTTTGGAATTTAGCAGAATTACGATCGAGTTGTTTGTAGTCATCTATGGTGTCATAGATGTAATCAACAGTTCTATCAAATTCCTTTTCAGAATCTGCTAGGTTTTTACCAATTTCCCACATAAGGTACTTGACAACCGTTTCACGTTTGGTTTTCATTTGCTCAGCAAATTTTTCCATACAAGAAATTCGATTGGCTACCTTCATTGTAGGCCATAAACCTTGTCCGTTGTTGTACGCGACAGACGCAGCATCTAAGGCTTCAAGAGCTTGTTCTTTGGTAAGCTCTGGAACACTTCCAAGTAAAGTGGGTTTGTAATTTTCTGTCGAGGAAATGGTAGAATATACATCAGTCATTTTCCCTGACCATTCTTTTAACTCTCCGTTAACTAGATAGTTTGTTTGCTTTATTAAATCATTAATTTGATACGCATCAGGAGCTTTTTTGAAAGTCATATAATCGGTTGTTAATTAGTGTATTGCAAAATTAATTAATTATTAAACGTTCTAGTACTAACGAAACGTTAATCTTATTTTATGAATTTAAACTAAATTATAAAAAAAATCCCCTTATGGTTAAGGGGATAATTAATATTAATTAAGAGTTTTTTTCAAGTTCTTTCATAGCTTCTTGAAATTGTTGAAATACATCTTCATAGCCTCCAGAGAAATAAATATATAGATTGTAGACTAGGTACAATACATTTATAATTAAAATTATTAATGCGATTATTTTTGCTGTATTCATAGCCTTAAAATTACCTTCGTAATCATCCGGATTTTGTGTGGCATCTTTTAGTTTGTTATGAGCAATAAGAAATGCAGGTCCTGAAAGCAAAAATCCCAGACCGCCAAAGCAGCAGCATAATAATCCAATAATACTTAATACGTAGGTTAGGGTAGTGTTTAATTGTTTTTTCATTTAATTTAGATTTAGATAAATAATTGTTTAATAGTGTAGCTTATTATGATGGTAGTGATTGAAAGGATAGACAGTACATTAATGCCTTTCTTGTAGTGTTGAAACTTATAAAATCGCGTCACTAACAAGTAACAGAACAGACCTATAAGGGGGTAAATTGCAGCATACATATAAAAAGCCTCTAGAAAAGAGCCGTTCCATAAGAAGACTAATGCGCGTTGAAACCCACAACCCATACACTCATAACCAAAAAGAGCTTTACTAAGGCAAGGAATCATAAAATCTTCTAAGGGCATACTATTGCTTTTAAATCAACTTCCTCAAAGAACGAAAAATATTGTTGAAATAAAAAATTGTCTTTATTAATTAGCATTAATTCAAAAGCTGTAATTTTGAGTTTTAATTTATATAGGATGTCTAACAAGTCTTTTTATTATTTGTGTTTGGTATTAGGAGTTTTCTTGGTCTTAATCCAGGAATTTAGGGACGTGCCCGATTTATTTACTCAAATAGCCGGCCTCTTTTTACTAATGTTCGCTCTCTATAATATTACCAAAGGAATAGGGGATCGCCCTCAAAATGATTCATTCATAGAAAATGACGAGGAAGAATGAAATTTAAAATTAATGATGTAGTTGCTGTTCTCGATGATGATTTGTCGGGAACAATTACCAACATAGAAGGTTCTGAAATAACAGTAGCGACCTCTACAGGCTTCGACTTGGTTTTTGATTCTAGGGAATTAGTAAAAATTAAAGAGAATTTAATGGGCGCACACGCCTTGTTTTCTAACACCTCACTTGACAGTGTGTTATCTGACAAGGAATCAAAGAAAAGACAAAATCCTTCTAAAGTTTCTTCTAAAGACCGTAACCAGCCAACAATGGAAGTCGACTTGCATATTAACCAACTTGTAAAAAACCCACGGGGGATGCAAAATCACGAAATGCTTAATTTACAATTAGAAACTGCTAAGCGACGTTTAGAATTTGCTATACAAAAGCGCATTCAACGAATTGTATTTATTCATGGAGTAGGAGAGGGCGTTCTAAAAATTGAACTCGAATATTTATTTAAGCGATATGAAGGGCTAAAGTTCTACGATGCTAATTACCAAAAATACGGACAAGGAGCAACAGAGGTTTATATCTTTCAGTCTAAAACAGACTAATAATCAACAGTGTATTGGTATGTACCAAGGAAAAAGCTATCTGTAGATAAAATAGAGATATCAATATTTTCTAAGGTTACATTAACCGAAAAATTTCTACTAAACTCATTGGGGTTTGTAACGGAGCTTTCAAAAGAATCATCAACTGTAATATCTAAAAAACGTGCAACTGCTGCACCAGTGGCCAAATCATCAAATAAATTACCATTGTTGTTTTCGTCTTCAAATTTAGTTAAGGTATCATCATTGTCATCGTCCATGTCTAGGTAGTCAGGAATTGAATCGCCGTCAGTATCTTGCATGTCTGACAAATCTCCATCTCCGTTAGGATCCGGTTTTTCATTTATTGTTGGTACGTTATCTCCGTCATCGTCATAGTCTTTATAGTCAGGGATCGTATCGCCGTCCGTATCTCCATCAAATTCTAAAGCGTTTGGAACGCCGTCATTATCGTCATCTTCAAAAGTGGTTGTAAATATTACATTTCCACTTGAGGCTTCGTAATTATTAGTAACAGAAACGCTAGCATCTGGAATGTCTTGACAGATGTAGTTGTTTGAGTCTGCCGAATAGGTTCTGTAATTAAATCGAACAGAGTTGCCATTTATTAAGAGTGTTTCAGTTTTTCCTGAGATTCCAGTGTTAAATATAGAGTCTGCTTGTACGTTGTTAGGGAACAAAAGCGTTAGTGATTCAAAAGGAGTGGTCTTTGTATCATATAAAATGTAATTTGAACTTGTTTCATCGCCACAAAGTGTTAGAGTTTTGTCAAAATCTAACTCAACAGAAATGACATCACCATCGTTACAAGAAACGAAAACAAAACAACTAAAAATGAGGACTAAAAAATAATTTCGCATGTCAAATATATATTTATTACAAAAGTAACTGATTTGTTAAATAATTCGAATAATTTTGAGTATAATTTTATTTTATTAGTTTTGTAAAAAAGCCCACTCTTATGAATTCTATATACCTAGATAATGCTGCCACAACTCAGATTAGAGACGAAGTTATTACAAAGATGTCTGAGGTCTTAAAGTCTAACTATGGAAATGCATCTTCTACTCATGGTTTTGGTCGTTCATCGAAGTCTATCATTGAAAGTTGTAGGAAGCGAATAGCATCTCATATTAACGCACTTCCATCTGAGATAATTTTTACTTCTGGAGGTACTGAGGCCGATAACTTGGTCCTTAGATCTTGTGTAAAAGATTTGCAAGTTACCCATATAATCACCTCAAAAATTGAACACCATGCTGTGCTTCACACTGTTGAACAGTTGGTAATTGACTATGGTGTTGTTGTAAGCTATGTAAACGTCTTAGAAAATGGATGTATTGATTATTCGCATTTAGAAATACTTTTAAAATCAAACCAAAAGACCTTAGTCTCATTAATGCACATCAACAATGAAATAGGATCTATTTTAGATATTCAAAAAGTCGCTGATTTATGCCAAGCCAATAATGTGCTTTTTCATAGTGATACTGTCCAATCTGTTGGGCATTATTATATTGATGTAAAAGAAACGCCAATTAACTTCTTAGTGGCAAGTGCTCATAAATTTCATGGTCCAAAAGGAGTTGGGTTTGTTTTTATTAGAAAAAACTCAGGTCTTAAGTCTTTAATTATCGGAGGCACTCAAGAGCGTGGTATTCGTGCTGGAACAGAAAGTATTCATGATATTGTTGGATTAGACGAAGCTTTATCATTATCCTATGAATTTTTGGATATTGAAACCTCTCAAGTTAAAGATTTGAAATCACATTTCATCTCTGAGTTAACGACTCATATTCCAGGTGTTAAATTTAATGGGTCTTGCAGTGGTCTTGTGAATAGCACCTATACGCTAGTAAATGTCTGCTTACCAGTTTCTGCATCAAATGCTCCAATGTTTCTCTTTCAATTAGATTTAAAAGGGATTGCATGCTCCAAAGGAAGTGCTTGCCAGAGTGGAAGTGGAAAAGGATCTCATGTGTTAGCTGAAATTCTAAATGAAGATGATATGAATAAACCATCTATTCGATTTTCCTTTAGTATATACAACACCAAACAAGAATTAGATACTGTTGTTGCTATTCTTAAAGAGTTAATAAAGGACACGAATTCTTAAAATCGCATTCCGAGTCTTAAGTTAAAAACTCTAGGAGTTAAGTAGTTAGGGATCGAGTATTGACGCTTTGAATATACATCTCTTACCCAGGTATTAGTAATTGAATTTTGAACATCAAACATGTTAAATATTTCAAGACCAACCGATAGTTTTTTAAATCGTTTTTGCCATTTTTTGCCTCCTTTTTTGTTAGAGTCAATAATAACGTACGTCATTCCTACGTCAGCTCGCTTATAATCAGGCAAACGATTTTGGTAATCATAAGGGCTGGCATAACTAGGAGATCCCCCTGGAACACCAGTATTATAGACCAAGTTTAGGTACATTTTCATCTTAGGAAGCTTCGGTACATAATCTTGAAACAGAATTCCAAATTTTAAACGTTGATCTGTTGGTCGGGCAATGTATCCCTGTTTGTTTATGTTTTCTTCGGTTTTTAAGTAACCAAATGAAAACCAAGATTCAGTGCCAGGAACAAATTCTCCGTTTAAACGCACATCAAGTCCATAAGCGTAAGCTTCCGCATTATTTGCTGCCGCATAGCGTATCCTTACGTTTTCAACCGTATAAGGGTTCACATCGGTTAGGTTTTTGTAATAGGCTTCAGAAATTAGCTTAAAAGGACGGTCCCACATTTTAAAACTATATTCATTACCTACTACCAAGTGAACCGATTTTTGCGCCTTTACATCGCTATTAACCATTCCATTACTATCTCTGAGTTCACGATAAAACGGCGGTTGGTAATACAATCCACCACTCAAACGAAACAACATGTCCTTATTCCAATCAGGCTTAATTGCAAGTTGAATTCTTGGGCTGATGACGCTTTGAGAGTTGTTAGCAATTCCATCACCTTTAACAGACCACCCATGATAACGGACTCCAATATTAGCATACACCTCATGATTTCCTAGCATTGAGCGTCGATTCCACTGCCCGTAAGCTTGGATGCGGTTTATCTGTGTGCTATTTGTCGCTCGTATATTTTTAAAAGGAACGATCGGACCTTGATCCGCCGTATAGGGTTGATTATTAAACTGATCTAAATTTGGAGGATTTATTAAAAATCCTGCGGAGTCAATAACTTCCCATTCTACAATACGGTCTCGAATATCTTCGTTTGTATATTTAATAGACCATTCGAAGTTATTATCTTCAGATTTCAAATAGCCTTTATGTTCAATGTTTGTGATTAAGGCATCTAAATCATTACGTGCATGGTTAAGTTGTGAGCCAATCCCCTCTGAAAACTCTACTTCTCCAAGGTTTTCATCTCCAATATTACTGTTAACTTCTCCAAGGCGATATTGAGCAAGAATATCAAAGTACTCTTGTTCGGTCGTATGAAAGGAAGATGCAATTAATTTCAGCGTTAAGTTTTCATTTACAAAATAACTTCCTTTTAAAGCGCCGAAATAAGTTTGATATTTATCATTTTCTTGCCCGTCATAAAACACTAACAATGCGATTGGATTATCTAAAGTTCCAAAGTTAGTTTGACGTGTTGTGGGCTCATATTGGTAGTCATTTATTGCCAAATTACCTAAAAAGCTTAAATGGAACTTGTCTGAAAAACGATATGTTAAATAGGTTTGGGCATCCGCAAAAGTTGGGTTAAAATTTGTTTCCGTTTCTTTCGACTTTACAAGAAGACTGTTGTCTCTGTAGCGTAGCCCAGTAATAGCTGAAAATTTAGAGTTCTTGGAGACTGCCTCTGTGGTGATACTTCCCCCCAATAAATTAACGTCAGCACGAACACCAAATCCAATAGGAGTCCTGTAAGTAATATCTAAAACTGATGATAGCTTATCTCCATATTTTGCTTGAAACCCACCTGCTGAGAAGTCTAAATTCTGCACCATATCAGTGTTTACAAAACTCAAACCCTCTTGTTGTCCCGATCGAACTAAAAATGGACGGTAGACTTCTATTTCATTTACATACACAAGATTTTCGTCAAAATTACCTCCTCTAACAGAGTACTGTGTGCTTAGTTCGTTTGTAATGTTTACTCCAGGAAGCGTTTTTAGTAAATTTTCAACGCCAGGTTGTGCGCCTTTAATGGTTCTAATAATTTGGGGTGATATAGTGGTTATGCCCTCAAGATCTTTTCGTTTAGAACCTGTAATTACAACTGTTTCAATTTGCTCATAATTATTTTTCAAAACGGGGTTGAATTCCAGTTCTTCTCCATTTTTTAAGTTAAAAGTTGCTGTAATTAATTTGTAATTCAAGTGAGAGAATCTGATTTCAACATTTTTTTTGGCAGGGATTTTAAGGGTGTAAAAGCCGTTTAAATTTGTGGTAGTCCCTTCTTCATCAGAAACAATATTAGCTCCTTGTATGGGTTGATTTTGTTCATTGAGCACAATTCCCTTAAGCGTGGCTGTTTGTCCAATAGCTAGTATAGGAATCATTAATAAGAGTAAAAAAAATGGATGGGTAGGGATTGATTTCAAATTACTATGTTATTTTCTATAAAATATTGTTTCAAATGTAGAACTATTTCCAACATTATCTGTCACAATGATTTTTAAATTATTTTTTGTTTCGGTTATTTTAGAATCCTTAAAGTCATAAGTAAGTAATTGTGTTTTAGTATCGTACTCCATTAAGATCCAACGCCCATTTAAGGTTGCTCTATAGTTCTTAATCCCTGAGATTTTATCACTAATTTTTACCTTTAAATAGCGATGATTACTAATCCAACTTTCATTTTTGAAATTTATTGCCTTAATCTCAGGTTTTTCATTATCAGTTCCTAATGTGTAACTGCCTAAGTATTTGGTTCGTGTTGTCAAAGTGTTGCCGCGTTTTTTGGTAGCAGCGTAGTATAGCTTATTCCCATAGCGAGAGACACTGCCAATGAATAGACGATTTTTATCATCACCCTTATAGTGGCTAATGTCAAAATTAATAGTCATAGATTTTTGCAAAGGAATTAATGCTGTATGAAGCTTTAGAGTATCATTAGAAACCTCAAATTGTATATCAACATCTTCGTAAAACGTGTTTTTTAATATCTGTACGCTCACATGATCCTTTTGTAGTACGGTTTCTTCTGTCGCACTAATGTGCTGTAGTTTTGAATTCCTGTTTGCTGGAATTAGTAAATTTTTATAAACACCTCTTATGGGGATGTTTAATTCCGTTTGATTGCCTTCAAAATCACTTACAATTACTTTGTATATAGAACTTGTGTCATTCACTATTTCTAGAGCACCTCTATTGCGATGAGCGATGAGCATAGAAAGTGGATTGTTAACTTGAATGAATAGCTTTTGAATTCTTTTTTTGTAATCATATAAAAATTCATAATCAATATAGCGGTTAAGGTGTTTGGATTCATCAAAAGAAAAGCGCTTAAAATCAACATCTAAACTTTTCTGTCCGTTATATAAAGTTTCAATCTTACTGACGCCATTTTTATTAGAAGCCAAGTCTTGTTTGTCCGTACTGATAATTCCAAACCCAACCTCCCCATAGGCGGTTATAGGCTCAGATTTATAAGTTCCATCTTTTTGTTTTAAAATTCTAATCTTAACTCTTTTGGTCTCGCCCCCAATATGGCTATTTTCAGAAAGTGGATATCCAAACAAACCATAGATAACCGGCGGGGTTGTGTCTTTAATGTCAAAGCCAAACAATAGTGGGTTTATAGGACGCTCTAGATGGTCTCTAATTTCAAAATGTAGGTGTGGGCCCCCGGAACCTCCTGTGTTTCCAGTAAAGGCAATTAATTGCTTATCTAAGACTTTGAGAGTCCCCACTTTAGGAAATAGTTGTAGCTCAAATGTTTCTTTTTCGTATTGCTGTTCCTTGACATAGGCTTCAATAGTAGGTGAGAATTTTTGAAGGTGTGCATACACAGTCGTGTAGCCATTTGGGTGTGTTATATACAATGCTTTTCCGTAACCATATCTAGATATTTTTATGCGACTCACATAGCCTGCAGCTGAAGCAAACGTTTGAAATCCTTCCTTTCCTTGTGTTTTAATGTCTAAACCAGAATGAAAATGATTGGTTCTTAATTCGGCAAAAGAGCCTGATAAAATTAAGTTAATATCTAGAGGCGAAGAGAAATAATCTTGAGGATACGGGGTTTGGCTATTACAAAAAGAAATAAAAAAAAGGAGGCTAAAAATTGTGGTTTTCATAATTAAGGATAGGGTTGCTAATTTATACAATTGAACCTAAATAGAAAAATAAAAAAGTCACATCTATACAAGGAGCTACAAATAAATATAAATTTAAGCTAAAACAATTGCGTTATTAATTTTGGAATGTTAAATTTGTGAAATAGGTATTGAAAATGCAAATGAGTAAAATAGAGCTAATTGTTAATTCTTTAGAAGAAAAAGTACAAAAAGTTTTGTACGAACTAGCTGAATTAAAAAATGACAATACAACTTTAACACAGGAGTTACTTGATGCAAATGCTACGAATTCCAAGCTTTTGCTCAGACTAAAAGAAAAAGAGAGTGATTACGACACACTCAAATTTGCAAACTCAATCCTTGGCAGTGACGAAAGTAAAAGAGAGACTAAGCTTAAAATTAATACTTTAATCAAAGAAATTGACGATTGTATATCTAATTTATCTGATTAAAATAAAAGTAGATGAGTGAACGGTTAAAAATAAAATTATCCATAGCCAATAGAGTATATCCATTGACTATCACTCCTGATCAAGAAGAAGGGCTTCGTTTAGCTGCTCAAAAAATTGATTCGACTATTAAGCAATTTGAGAAAAGTTACTCTGTTCAAGATAAGCAAGATGTATTGGCCATGTGCGCACTTCAATTTGCAACTCAAAATGAACAAAAAACAATAGATAATACGAGTTTAAATGAAGATTTAGAATCCCGTCTAATTGAAGTAGACAAATTACTAGATTCACATTTAAACAACAACGTTCTTTAAATAAAATAAGGTTACTGCCTATATTGATCACTTTTTTGATAAACTCAACGGAAATTCTTTAAAAAGGAGTGCGTTTAAGTTGTAAAAGCATGCTGTCTTCGTCACAGATCCTTGATCAGCTTTTCAACTCTAAATCTTGTATTTATGGAGTTTATACAAAAACAGATTGATGTAGGCTTTTTTTTTAATTTAATAATTACATATGGAAACTAATATTATAATTATCGCTGCTGTTGCTGCTGTTCTAGGTCTTGTCTTAGGATTAGTAGTCTCAAAAGTGCGCGAAAAAAATAACGCATCTCAAGTCACTAAAAATGCAAAAAGAGATGCTAATTCTATTATTTCAAAGGCTAGAAATGAAGGAGAGGCTACCAAAAAGGATAAAATATTTCAGGCTAAAGAGCGGTTCCTAGAGCTGAAATCTGAACATGAGCAAGTTATTCAGTCTCGAGAAAAGAAAATAAGTGAAGCTGAAAAACGAACTAGAGATAAAGAATCGCAAATTTCATCTGAGCTCTCAAAAAACAAAAAACTTGTTACAGATCTTGAATCAAAAATAAAAGATTACGACCACCGAGCAGACTTATTAAGCAAGCGTAAAGAAGAGGTCGAGAAAGCACATAAAAGGCAAATCCAACAACTTGAAGTTATTTCTGGCTTATCAGCAGATGATGCTAAGCATCAACTGGTAGAGTCTTTGAAGTCTGAGGCCAAAGACGATGCCATGGTGTACATTCAAGACACGATGGAAGAAGCAAAACTAACAGCCGAACAAGATGCGAAAAAAATTATCATTAATACAATTCAACGTATTGGAACTGAAGAAGCAGTGGATAACTGTGTGTCTGTATTTAATATAGAATCTGATGATGTAAAAGGACGAATTATTGGTCGTGAAGGTCGAAATATTAGAGCCATTGAAGCGGCTACAGGTGTTGAGATTATTGTCGATGATACGCCTGAAGCGATTATATTGTCTTGTTTTGATTCGGTTCGAAGAGAAGTGGCACGTTTATCCTTACACAAATTAGTGACTGATGGTCGTATACACCCCGCGCGAATTGAGGAAATTGTTAAGAAAACTCAAAAGCAAATTGAACAAGAGATCATCGAAGTTGGTAAACGAACCGTGATCGATTTAGGAATTCATGGATTACACCCAGAACTCATTAAAACCGTTGGACGAATGAAATACCGTTCATCTTATGGTCAAAACTTACTACAACACTCTAGAGAAGTTGCCAAACTTTGTGGAGTTATGGCTGCAGAATTAGGAATCAACCCTAAGTTAGCTAAGCGTGCAGGACTCCTTCATGATATTGGAAAAGTACCAGATGCGGAAGCAGATATGGAAACACCTCACGCGATCTTAGGAATGCAATGGGCTGAGAAATACGGAGAAAATGCAGAAGTATGTAATGCGATTGGAGCCCACCACGATGAAATTGAAATGAAGTCATTGATGTCTCCTATTGTTCAAGTATGTGATGCCATTTCAGGGGCACGCCCAGGCGCAAGACGACAGGTTTTAGATTCTTATATCCAACGTTTAAAAGATTTAGAAGATATCGCTCTTGGTTTTGGAGGCGTTCAAAAAGCCTATGCGATTCAAGCAGGTCGTGAACTACGTGTCATTGTTGAAAGTGAAAAAGTAACAGACGACAAAGCAGGAAGTTTGTCATTTGAAATTTCTCAGAAAATTCAAACAGACATGACCTACCCTGGACAAGTAAAAGTGACGGTTATTCGTGAAACACGTGCCGTTAATATTGCCAAATAGAATAACAGCTTTATAGTGATTAAAAAGCAGCTTTCGAGCTGCTTTTTTAGTTTCTAGGATGAAACTGGTTCATAACTTCTTTAAGATGGCTTTTATCAACGTGCATATAAATTTCGGTAGTTGTAATGCTTTCATGGCCTAGCATCATCTGAATGGCTCTTAAATCAGCTCCATTTTCAAGAAGATGCGTCGCAAATGAATGTCTAAAAGTGTGAGGCGAAATCTTTTTTTGCATCTCTGCTTTTTCTCCCAAGGTTTTTACGATTGTAAAAATCATAGCTCTTGAAAGTTGTTTTCCACGACGGTTTAGAAATAAGGTATCATTAAAAGCCGCTTCAATTTTCATCGATATTCGAACTTGGTCTTTGTATAGGTTTATATATTTTTGCGTCAAAGGCCCAATGGGAACAAAACGTTGTTTGCCTCCTTTCCCCGTTACTTTTATAAATCCTTCCTCAAAAAATAAATCAGAGATTTTTAGAGCTGTTAATTCACTGACTCTAAGCCCACAGCTGTATAAGGTTTCGATAATAGCTCGGTTGCGTTCGCCATTAGACTCACTAAGGTCTATAGCACTCACAATAAGGTCAATCTCACCAACTGAAAGTATATCTGGTAATTTACGCCCTATTTTAGGGGCTTCTATGCGTTCTAAGGGGTTTGAATTTAGATAATTCTCAAAAATTAAATAATCAAAAAAGCTACGCAATCCAGAAATCAATCTTGATTGGGTTCTTGGATTCATCTCTTTCGCTATTTCATAAATAAATTCTTGAATTTGTAGGCTGGTTATTTGAAGCGGACCCAAGGTCATTTCATGTCTCTCTAAGTACCGTATAAGTTTCTGGACATCAAGGGTGTAGTTTTCTACCGTATGTTTGGACATACCGCGCTCAATTTTTAAATATAAAGAAAAATCATTTAGAGCTTCTTTCCATTTCATCCTCGTTGGGTTTACTTAAAAAGTCAAGTTACAAATATAATAAGGATCCCTTTTAATGCTGCTTTTATTTTTTTTAAAATAATTAATAAAAGTATTTGAAAGACCCAAAAACCTATTATATTTGCACCGCAATGGAGAGCTGGCAGAGTGGTCGAATGCGGCAGTCTTGAAAACTGTTGAGGGTCACACCTCCAGGGGTTCGAATCCCTTGCTCTCCGCACATGGAAACCCATAACAATCGTTATGGGTTTTTTGTTTTATATACTTTTTAATTGATTGAAATTAAGACCTAGTAAATTTCCTAAATGGAGAAGTTGTTCAAAAGTGCTTTTAGATATTCAGGATTCATTAAAATTTAAATTAACAAAAGATTAATTCTTAAGACCAGCAGTCTTTTTTTTCAGCCTTATATTTGCATCATATACATTACATCCATGCAAGACCTAAAACAACCCACAATAAAAGATCAGAGAAAGCCAAAAGTAACCTTAAAACAGGCCTTTAAAACAATTATTTGGCCCCGACGAAACTTGGTGTTTTTAGGCCTCTTACTTATTGTCATTCGAAGCTTATCTGGGTTTGTTCTGCCATTACAAAGTAAGGTGTTGTTAGACGACGTAGTTCCTAATAATGATTACAGCCTGTTGTATTCTTTAATTTTTATAGTTATTGGTTCCATTGTTGTTCAAGCAGTCACTTCTTTTTTACTTACTAAAGTGTTAAGTATCCAAGCCCAGTATTTAATTAGTGAATTACGTGCTCAAGTCCAAAAGAAAGTATTGTCATTACCGATTCGTTTTTTCGATAACACCAAATCGGGTGCTCTAGTATCTAGAATCATGAGTGATGTAGAAGGGGTGAGGAACCTTATTGGTACTGGATTGGTTCAATTAGTGGGGGGCTCTTTCACTGCCATTCTAACCTTAGTTATTTTATTAAAAATGAATGTATGGATGACATTATTTACGTTTATTCCACTGTCTATTTTTGCAGTAATTGCTCTTAAGGCATTCAAATATATACGTCCTATTTTTAGGGCTAGAGGAAAAATTAATGCCGATGTAAAAGGACGACTAACAGAAACCTTGTCGGGGGTTCGAGTGATTAAAGCCTTTAATGCGGAGGCTCAGGAAAGTGAAATTTTTGCTAAAGGGGTAGACGCTATCTTTCAAAATGTTAAAAAGAGTTTAACCGCCACAGCCATAATGACAAGCTCCTCAACTTTTTTGATTGGTTTAGCAACCACAGGAATTATGGGTATTGGAGGCCACTATATGATTCAAGGTGAAATTACGCCTGGAGATTTTCTGCAATTCACATTTCTATTAGCGTTCATGGTGGCTCCGATCGTTCAGATGAGTAATATTGGGAGTCAACTAACAGAAGCATTGGCAGGATTAGACCGCACAGAAGAGTTAATGAGCATGGAAGCTGAAGAAGACGATACAAACCGCACCATTGAACTGGAGAATTTTAAAGGGGATCTTATATTTAATGACGTATCATTTGCCTATGAAGATAACAAAGAAGTTCTCCATAATATAGATTTTAAAGCGCCTTCTGGATCTGTAATTGCATTGGTAGGTAGCTCTGGCTCCGGAAAATCGACCATCGCTGGTCTTTCAGCGACCTTTTTAAACCCTCAATCTGGAATCATTACCATAGACGGGAAAGATGTGTCGAAAGTTAAATTACAGAGCTTTAGAAAGCATTTAGGCGTGGTTTTGCAAGATGAGTTTTTGTTTGAAGGCACCATACGAGAAAATATAATGTTTCCCAGACCCAAAGCTACGGAAGCCCAAGTGCAAGCGGCCGTGAAAGCAGCTTATGTAAATGAATTTACAGATCGTTTTGATGATGGCTTAGAAACATTGATAGGAGAAAGAGGTGTGAAGCTCTCAGGCGGGCAAAGGCAGCGTATTGCCATTGCTAGGGCAATTTTAGCTGATCCCAAAATTATTATTTTAGATGAAGCGACTTCAAATTTAGATACAGAAAGCGAAGCTTTAATTCAAAAAAGTTTAGCCGAGTTAACAAAAAATAGAACGACGATAGTAATTGCACACCGTTTGAGTACAATTCGAAAAGCAGATCAGATTTTAGTGATTGAAAATGGCCGTATTGCCGAACGTGGAAACCATGATGAATTAATAACTAAACAGGGGAGGTACTTTGATTTATTTACTTACCAGGCTAAGATTTAATTTAATGTTCAAGTATTTTATATTTTAATTAGTAAAATTTGCAATTGAAAGCTCTGTATTATTTTATATTTTTGAAAAAAAATATAAATGAACATTATCAAGGCACTAAAATGGCGCTATGCCGCCAAAAAGTTTGATTCATCAAGAGTTATACCCAATGAGATTATAGAAGTCATAAAAGAAAGTTTTAATCTTACAGCCAGTTCTTACGGATTACAGCCTGTAAAATTGCTTATAGTAAGTAATAAATCTATACTTCAAGAGTTGGTTCCAATTTCAAGCAACCAACAACAGGTGGGGCAAGCCTCTCACTTATGTGTTTTTTGCGTGGACACTAATATTGATGAAGCTTACATACGTACCTACTTTGAAAACATTAAATCCATACGTAACACACCAGACGCTGTTTTAAGTTCGTTTCGTGACAGTATTATTTCTAGTTTTGGATCAAAATCAACAGATGAAATATATAACTGGGGTGCCAAGCAAGCTTATTTAGCGTTAGGAAACATGCTAACCGTTTGTGCGACTCAAGAAATTGATGCCTGTCCTATGGAAGGTTTTGATCCGGTTGCCTATGATGTGTATTTTAAGCTAAAGGAGCAAGGATTGCGTTCGGCCCTTGTCATGCCTATTGGCTACCGTGCAGAAGATGATATGTTTGCGGACATGAAAAAAGTAAGAAAAGATCTTAAAGATTCAATTATAGAAATTAAATAAAGCCTATGCCAGGATTTGAGTTGTTTGGAGACGCAGAGAAAAAAGAAGTACAGGATGTATTGAACAGTGGTGTTTTAATGCGTTACGGATTTGATGGTATGCGTCAAGGGCACTGGAAAGCCAAGGAATTAGAAGCAGAAATTGAATCTCAATTTGAGGTTCAGCATGCTCAACTCCTTTCTAGCGGTACTGCGGCTGTGAGTCTCGCACTTGCTTCAGCAGGAATAGGAGCTGGTGATGAAGTGATTATGCCTTGTTTTACTTTTGTAGCTAGTTTTGAAGCCATTATTATGTTAGGCGCCACCCCTGTGGTAGTTGATATTGATGACACTCTGACTTTAGACATCGAGGCTGTACAAATTGCTATAACCCCAAAAACCAAAGCGATTATGCCTGTGCATATGTGTGGCAGTATGGCGAATTTAGAGGCTTTAAAATCAATCTGTAACACACATAATTTAATTCTTATAGAAGATGCTTGCCAAGCAATAGGAGGGACCTATAAAGGTCAAGCCTTAGGGACAATTGGTGACTTAGGTTGTTTTTCATTTGACTTTGTAAAAACAGTAACCTGTGGTGAAGGTGGTGTTATGATTACTAATAATAACGATTACTACACAAATGCCGATCACTATAGCGATCACGGACATGACCACCATGGTACGGATAGAGGTGCAGAAACACATCCGTTTTTAGGATATAACTTTCGTATTTCTGAACTAAATGCAGCTGTTGGTTTGGCTCAATTTCGTCGCTTAGATGATTTCATAGCCATCCAAAAAAAGCATTATGCAATTATTAGAAATGAGTTAGAGAAATTACCTGGCGTAACGTTTAGAACCGTTCCTGAAGGTGGAGAAGAAAGTTATGCGTTTTTAAATTTTTTCTTAGAGGATCTAGAAACAGCCCGTAAGGTTAGTAGCGCTTTCAACTCCAATGGTATTGATGTTTGTTTCCATTATTATGATAACAATTGGCATTACATTCGAAAGTGGGAGCATTTAATTAATCAAAAATCATTAGTTCCGCTTAGTAAAGAATTGAAAGATGGGTTGTCTTATTTAAAGCATAAAACGTTTGAGAAGTCCGATCATTTTATAGGCCGAAACATATCGTGTTTGATAAAGTTATCATGGACAGAATCGGAAGTTATCCAAAGAGCCAAAACAATGGCCTCAATTATTCGAAGTAGCACTTCTTAGTATTTATTAATACTTTATATATTCAATAATTTCGAGTCCATATCCTATAATACCTACGCGTTTTGTTTGTTCGCTATTGGATATAAGTCCTAATTTATGAATATTTAAATCGTGCAAAATCTGTGCACCAATTCCAAAATCTTTAGTATCCATTTTAATATTTGGTGCTTTGACGACAGTTCCTTTTTGTTGGGTTGTTCTCACAATATCCAAACGTTTAAGAAGGTTTGCAGGTTGAGTGCTTTGGTTAATGAAAAGGATAGCACCTTTTCCATGTTTGTTAATTTGCTTAAACATTTTGTCCAACTGATCATCGGCATTGTTTGTAAGCGTTCCTAAAATATCATTATTAACCAATGTAGAGTTAATTCTTGTAGGCACTGTTTCATTCGTACTCCAAGTTCCTTTGGTAAGTGCAATATGAACAGCATCATTAGTGGTTTGTTGGTAGGCTCTTAATCTAAAATCTCCAAAGCGCGTTTCGATTTGATAATCTTGCTTTTTTTGTATCAAAGAGTCGTGTTCCATTCTATAGGCCACAAGATCTTCAATAGAAATAATTTTCAAGTCAAACTTCTCAGCTACCTTTCTTAATTCAGGCAATCGCGCCATAGAACCGTCATCATTTAGGATCTCAACGAGTATTCCTGCTGGCTGTAAGCCTGCAAGCCGTGCCAAATCGACTGCTGCTTCCGTATGTCCTGTACGTCTAAGGACACCTCCATTTTTTGCTTTTAACGGAAAGATATGACCAGGTCTCCCTAAGTCATGTGGATTTGTATTTGCTTCCACTAAAGCTTTAATCGTTTTAGAACGATCCGAAGTGGAGATTCCTGTAGTACACCCATTTCCAATCAAATCGACTGATACTGTAAATTGGGTGTTGTGTAATACCGTGTTATTTTGAACCATCATGTTTAAACCGAGCTCATCACAACGAGTTTCAGTTAATGGGGCGCATATAAGTCCACGTCCATGTAAGGCCATGAAATTA
>Ga0209199_1001915_pt1 | contig 23598 bp, 35 predicted proteins | sample COGITO_mtgs_1105_7_FD_184805 | JGI IMG/M metagenome (GOLD analysis project Ga0209199, IMG submission 184805) | Pelagic marine microbial communities from North Sea - COGITO_mtgs_110523 (SPAdes) (version 2) | ecosystem: Environmental > Aquatic > Marine > Epipelagic ...
CTAGGCCAGTCGTGTCTGCGCCAATTTTGACTAAAAGTGGTTTAATCGCCATCTGTCGGCTCCAGTAATCTGCTCAAGCGGTCAACCTCACCTTGCGATAAATGCCCCTTGCGGTTTTTCTGCGGCGCGTCTTGGCGGGATAGTGCTTCCGTCAACAGTTCTGAAAACGTCATCTGCCAAAACTCCGAAGGCAAAAGCCCCCATGAACGCGCCGCAAGATACAGACTATTGAAGTCTATGTCTCGATCTTCGCCTTGCCCCGCTTCGTCGTCGTCGGGCGGGGCTTGGACTTTTTTCCCAAGTCAATCGACGGCAATACCGCCGCGACAAAGGCAAGCTGAAACTCGATCATTTCCTCTGAACCGCCGGTGATGAATGCGTAGCTTTCATCCTCGGATACCTTGACGCCTGCCTCCGCCATGAAAAGCCGATGCACGTCTGTCAGGTCAATCGGATCGGCACCGCCCTTGATGCAGGCATTTGCCAAGTGAAGAGCATGAATGCCCTTAGCCTTGATGCGGCGCAGCAACGCCAGTGACGGGGTGATTGTATAATCCTCACCCTGCCACGCTATCGCCAGTTCCCTAAAGACCTCGCTCATCAGGATGCCGTAATCGCGCCAGAGCTTTCCAGAGAAAGCGTGAACGTAATTGTGTCGGCTTGTTCGCCTGTCGCCTCAAATGAGGTGATAAAGAACGATCCTGTATAAGTCGCAAAGCTGCCCATATCAATTTCAAAGGCATGAAGCGCGCTATCAGATGTAGCCGCCGCCGCCAATGCAGAGAATGTCGATGCCGTTGCAACGCCCGTGCAGGACAGCGACATGCTCTTGACGCCGATGTCGTCAAGGTAGGTCCGAACGCCCGCATCATCCTTGTCGGTGATGTCGATGGCCTCGTTATTGAACGTCATACTGTCAGTGCGGGCACCCGCGACTACAACATATGTTGATCCATCCGACGCATATTTGATCCTTAGATCACGTCCTGCTTCTGCTGCCATTGTTTTGCCCTTTCATTGGCTTTGCAAACTTGTATCACGATTTTGGAAACTTGCAAAGCTAGGTTCCATCGTCGTATGTAATCCGAAATGTCATCGGTCTGTACCGAGTAAATCCGTCTGGGTCCGGTATGTTGCCGGGGCTTTCCTCAAACAGACAATTTACAGTGTTTGATCCGGCAATAACCAAGTCAAACTTGTGCAAAAGGTCATATACCTGTTGCGCCGTTGCGTTTGCAAGATCAACGGCAGATCGCGTTGCGGTCGGTCGGCAAAAGGTGGTGATCTGGATAAGCTGCTCGCCGCCGTCACTGGTCTTTGTATCCCATGCGCGCGCGCTCACGTCCTCGATGATGCAATACGGGAACGGCGCTAGGCTTTCAGATCGCGTGTCTTGCGGCTTGTCGTATCCGATATAGCTGACCAACCCAGATAATGTGGTATCACCTGCCAGCCGCGCCCTAACGGCCTGCGCTACGCCTGCAAAGTTCATCGCGTGGCCCTCCGAATAATATCTTCCAGCTTGCCGATATAGACGGGCCGCATCCGCTCCACCGCTGGCCTGAAGAATGGACGCGATGCCATGCGGCTTGTGCCGTATTCCAGCCACGGCGCATAAATCAATTCGCTGCCAACGGTCGCGGTCAGATCGCCAATGCGGTCAAAGGTGATGCTATTGGCAAGCCGTCCTGTGTCTGTCATGGGCGGCTGTCCGGGCGCGGATGCAGTGTGCGTGCGCGTTGGATTGCTTTTTCTGTACGTCTGCCCCGACGCTGGCCCGCTTTGAATGCTTTTAACAATATCGGCACGCATTTCGACGGCTGTTGCCAGAACCGTTTTGCCAGCCTCTTCTCGCAAATCGTCAGATAGCCGCCGCAATTCGCGCTGTAGCTGTTCCGAACCCTCAAGGCGAATTGTGACGGTCATGTCGCATCGCCCATGTTTACGTCGATCTCAAGCCATCGGTCATCCATATCAACATTCGCAATGAAACGGATGTTGCACGGCCTGCCCCGTACCAAAACGCGGTCCTTTTCGGTGATCGCTTCATTGTACCGGGTCACGATGCGATAGTTTGCTGTCGCCTCGGTGCGCTCAGATGCCCAACGCTCTCGCCCCGACATGGGTTTAACCATCGCCCGCGTCGGAGCATCTGCAATTGTGGCCCAGCCTTGAATGCGCGCGCCGTAATCGTCAGCCGTGTTCGTCACGCGCTCGAACGTCACAGGCTCACGCAGGTCGCGTGCGCTATACTTGGAGGGCTTGCAACAGTTCACCATGCGAGTTCGTCCGCGCGTCGGTAGGGTGCGAGCAACGCCTTGGCTTGATCGGTCATGCCAGCGCAACCCTCATACATGCTGGTCACATACATGCGGATCGCCTCAAGGATCGGCGTCGGGATGCTGCCAGAACCGTAGCCAGCAACGTATGTCACCTGCACCGCGTCCTGCGCCCGCAGATCGCTGGGCCAAGTTTCCCCTTCGTCAAGATAGATACGCCCGCTGGTAAGGTCCACCTGATACCGGTTTGCGTCGTAAGTGCTGGCGTTGTTGCCTCGGTCATAGGTCACGATGCTGGTGACGGACTGCAATGGGGGGAAAGGCAGATCCAGCGTCTCGCCGCCACCCAGAATGTAAGGCCGCGATGCCGTATGCACGCCCGGCCCTAATGCCAGAAGGTTTTCATCGCCGTGGCCATCGGTAAAGCCGTCTGCCTTGAATACGAATGTCTCGGTCAGGATCGCCTGCCGCAGGTATTGCTTTACCGCCTCAGTGGCCGTGGCGATGTATGCCGTGATAATGTCGTCATCGACAGAACCGTCAACGCGCAAAAACAATTTCATGTCTGCCAGTGATACGGCTGGGCTGTCCGCCGATGCCGATACGAAAACGGATTTTCGGTTGTATCTCATTTCCGGCTCCGCTTTCGCGTTTTATTTTCAGGCGCGGCCTGCATGGCCTTGGTGACTATTTCACAAGCGCCTTGTCCAATAAGTAGCGCCAGCGTGGCGTCATCCACATCGCGCTCCGAACCGGCTTGCCACGTTTGCACGTTAATTCCGTCCAGTGAGATAGGAAAGTTCCGCAGAATTTTAACTTTGTTCATGGGCTGTGCGTCCTCTGCAACATGATTGCTTTATTCCATATCAACACATCTTCTGAACACATGACGAAGAACCGCGCGCCATATCTCGCAAATTGATCTGTGACAAATAGCGTTCCGTTGAAAAATATAAAATCAGTAACACCGTTGCCTTTTGTCAATGCGCGCCTGTCACGAGCAATCATAGTGGTGTAATCATCGCCAATACCCACGTCGATCTCAGCAAATGCGTTGGTGCTGCTGGATTTGCTGATTTGAAACGTGATGTTGATATTATATGTTTCGCCAGCGGCGAATGGTTGCAACGTGCTGCCTCCAAATACATCAAGGCCAATACCACGGCGAAATGCGGTTGTGCTATCGCTTGCCTGCCCGTCAACAGTGAAGTGTGTGAGCGTGTCGGCTGTGATGGATTGCTTATTGTCCACGGTGTGCGTGGCGTCATTCAGATATAGCCATCCACCGTTGTACGGCGCCCGGCGCTCTTTGCCATCATCCGTGCGAATAAGCATGTCGGCTGCGCGCTTGTTGTCCTCAGTGGCGTCCACCAATTCGGACCAGTTGATATTAGTCATTGGATACCCCTGCGCTTAGTGACGGGCCACCGTAGCGGCCCGCTGCTAAGATCAGGTTGCCGCAGTACCGGCGTCAATTGTGGCCGTAGCCATAACCGCGCCTTTGTCCTTGCGAGCATGAACGGCTACAACGGCGTTTGTGCCGGTTGTGCCGGTTGCCACGATCCGCACATAACGCTTGCCGCCAACGTAGCCAATAGAACCTACCAGCGTATCGTCGGCGTCGTCGCTTGTGACAGTCAGCGCGCTTTCAAGTCCAACCAGATCAGCGTCCACAACTGCCGTTGCATCAGCCGCCGCAGTTGTATCGCTTTCCTGAACCTCAAAAGCAAAGCCAGATGCAGTTCCAGCATCTGTAACCGTACCAGTGGAGACTGTGAATGTCAGGGCCTCCCAGCCTTGCATATCAATCCAATCGCCCGCCGATGGCGTAACGCCCGACAGTGTAGCGGATAAGCCTAAGCCAAATTCCGCGTTGTTTCGCATATCAAACTGAGCCATTATGCTGCCACCTTTCCGATAACTGCCGCGTCAAAGGACGTAACATCGCCGCCAACGCGCTGGGTTGTGTAGTAGGTCACGAAGCCTTTGTTGGTGAATGGGTCACGCAACACTTGCAATCCAACGCGATCCACGACCGTGTAGAAGGACGCAAAGTCAGCGTAGACAATGCTCAGAGCGTTTGCCGCAACTGCTGGCATATCGTCCATGAACACAACTGACTTGCCCAAAAGCTGGATTGTCGCCTGACCGTCACGCAAAAGAACCGGGCTGAAGAAGTAATTGTCATTGCCCTTCAACTTGAGCGCCGCGCCAAAAGTGGTGCGTTTCATACCCCAGATTGCGCCTGCCTGATAATCTTCTTTAAGTGCGTTCTGCACCTCGATCAGACCATCTGCATTCATCGCCGCCGCAGACCCCATGTTCACTTGATGCAGTGCGTTGCGTTCATAGGTTCCACCGGTCGATTGTGCCGCGTATGTCAGGAACCCACGCGGCTTGCCAACGCCATCGCCAGAGACGAATGCGGTGTTTTGCGTGCGTGAAAACTTGTCTGCGACCTTGCGGGAAAGCCATGCCTCAACGTCAAGATAGCTGTCCTCAATCATTTCGGTGGTCATGCGAGGGTCGGATTCGATCTTGTGCGCGGTGATAACCTTCTGAGCAAGCTGAGGCGTGTCAGTCTGGCCACTGGATGCACCTTCACCAACCCAGCGAGCGGTGGCTTCCTGATCGTCGATCAGAATGTCGATGCTTTTTGCGCCAGTGCGCTCCACGTTGGCAACTTGGCGAACGGGAGACGTTTCAAATACGCGGTCAATTACCATAGTTGAAAGCTCTGGGCGAACCAGATAACCGCCATCTGGGTTCACGTCTGTTGACATGCCCTTGATCTCGATGCCCTCGGAACCGGCTTTGAAGCCTTCCGGCAAAGTGCCGTTTGACATGTATTGCTTAAACGCATCTCGGTGCTTTTGCTCAAGATCAGCGTCCATGCCTTTGCTTTCGCCGCCGTTTGGTCGGTTCATCGCGGCTTCAAGTTTGGCTTGCTTGGTGTTCAAGGCTTCCACGTTTTTCGTGATTTCCTCAACCATGCGGTTGTGCTTTTCTTCTGTGATGACGTCCTTTGGCGCGGATGCTTTCAAGGCGTCCACTTCGGAACGAAGTTCAACAAGGGTCGGGTTGATTTTTTCAACAAGCCCTTTGATTTCTGTCAGGTCGGTCATTTAATGAGCCTCCATATTTGACAAGGTTTCAGTCAAAAGTGCTTTGAGTTCGTCAACGTCTCGCTGAACATTCTCGGGATCGGTCGCGTTGTCTGCGTCTCGCAGAACATCAGACCGTGCCTTCCATGCGCCACCCGCCATAGCTTTCGCCATGCGGTTTGAGTGGCCCATATCCTTAAACGCGCGCTCGATGTGGCGCTGCGTAATATCCTCGGCTTTCATCGCGTAGATGCCAGCCATTTCGTTCATAGGGAATGTGACAATGCTGGTTTCCCAGAGGTCCAGCTTGGTAAGCCTACGAATGTCTTTTTCGGTGTCCATCTCGTACTCTTGAGTGCGATATCCGATGCTGAGACCTTCGATGCCGCCCATCTCGACCAAGTCGGCGATTTCGCCCGCTTTACCGCGTCGGCTTACTCGGCCCTTGATAAATAGGCCGTTTTCATCTTCACCCATTTCATCCCAAGCGCCGATTGGCTGAGATGGATCGTGGTTCCAAAGCATTTTAGGTTTGCGACCGCTGGCAATGCACGCCTTGAATGCGCCGGGCATGACAACATCATTGCCTTTGTCAATGTTGCCAAAGACAGAGCCATAGCCAGAAATTGTGAGGTAATCGTCGTTTTTGCCCTCAACTTTAAGTTCAAGGGTCGCCATCTTTATTTCAAGCGGTTCGCCGCCATCTTTGCGTGCGATGAATTGCAGCATTTAATGATCCATCTATGGGCCTCGGGCGTCTCACGACGGCCTTTGCAGATTGTATAACACGTATTTGCTAACTTGCAAAGAGTTGGGATTAGCACAAAAAAAGACCGCCCGAAGGCGGCCTAGTAGGGGAGGTAATCAAGATGCTCTTACGGTTTAATGTGTTTTCGAAGAACACTCAAGACAAAAAGGCTTTCAGAGATTGCAACGTTTGTTTCGGCTTCAAACTCTGCTATAGCGACCTTCAACGCGGCCTCCTCATCGGCGTTTAAAGCGATGCGGATATATTTACGCTTGGTCATTTCAATTCCTCCATCGGAATTATCAACATATCGTCATGAATGATGCATCGGCCAAGAGAAACTTCACCCTGCGTTACGTCGATTTCCGCCATCTTGGCAACGCCCCATGATTTATTGGTGCCGCGATATTCTTTGATGCGCGGGCTTGAAAGCGTGTAGCCGCTCCCATCATTTACGCGCCTCACCACCATAACACCTTTTCCAGACATATCCGCAAATCCAAATGCAACCTTGTCACCCAACAGAAGGCCGCATTTCTTCATGACATCTACGCCAAGCCTAATGGTCGTTTGGGATTGGTCCTTTCCCTCTTTGGTTCTGTGTCTTGTGTTTGAAATTCGCACCCCAGAAGCGGTTTGCCCCGATGAACAGCCGTTTCGAGTGGGCTTGACCCATTGAATATTCAGTTTCATAACATCCTCATGTGTTTGAGTTTCATAGCATCTCACAGCTACGCAACCACAATACAAAACCCGCGCTAGGTGTCAATATTTGGCGCGGGTTTTTATTTTGTTGCGTGTGTTTGTCTTTTGTTGCCTTTCGGCGTCCGGTCAAAAACCTTTAACGCGGTGGATTACCGAGCATCGGCAATTGATAGTCGCCGCGCCCGGCAATCCAGCCTGCCCCGGATACATGATCGCCAGATCATCGCCACCGGACCACGGCATTGCAAACGGCTCGTCCATTTCGCGCTGCTGTCCGCTCATCGTTACATGGTTGTATTCTGCATCATCGCCAAAGCTGCGCGTTCGGGCGTCCTCAACAGATACCCATTCCTTGACCAAATCAAGGCCCGTTGTCTTGGCGGTCTCGTGCATGGCGTAGTTAGCCGCGCCGTGCGTCTCGGTCCTCGCAATCAACGCGCCACGGGTGCGGCTGATCTTCGGCACGGCTTTGTTAATCCGCTTGGCGATAACATCAACGCCTAATCCTTCGTCCTGCCCCGCTGCCACCTGTCGCACGATCCGCTCTCGCGTGGTCTCGGTGACGCTGGTGATGCGCCGCCGTATCGCCTCAAGGTTTACCCATTGAGTTGCCAGCGATAAAAACAGGTCCGTAAAGCTGATTTTGGTTTCCAGTATCAGGCCCGCCGCCTTGCCCTGCGATACAATCCGCGACCCAAATGCCCGTGCGGTGGATTGCCCGATTTCCAGATACACGTCTTTGAACGCGCGAAAGTCGTCATCGGTTGGCGCTGGCACATAGCCTAGTTCTTGGTACTTGGCGACAAGCTGCTCGCTTTCGTTTCGGATAACCTTTGCCAGCTTGCGGCGAAAATTGGCCTCTGCCACGTCCAGCAATCGACGCTGTATTGCCGCCTCTCGCTCTGGACTGTGGCGAATGAATGCGGGTTTAGCCATGATCCAGCCCGTAGGCGAGCGCCTTTATATCGTCCGCCGGAACGTCAAACATGCCGCTGCCTTGTGATGGCTTAAAGTCACCATCGGCTTCCGGTTCATAGCCCATGAGCACACGCGATTCCTGTAGCGTCAGGACGCCCTCACGGTAGGCTGTCACTGCTCGATTAAACATGCGTTCTCTTAGCGCCTCAAGAGCTGGGATCGTGTCCAGATCAAGCCGCAACTCCAGCCCTTCGCCGTAGCGCGGCAGGAGCCAGTTATTGAGTGCTGCCAGAACCTCGCGCATGATTGGGATTACGGTATCTGTGTAGAGCCGTTCCTTGGCCTGTTCGAGATTGTTGAAAGTGCTGGCGTCGTTGTCGATCAAAGGCAGGGGAACGCCCAGCGCAGCCGCGACATATTTGGCGGTCTCGCGCATGGTGTTTGAAAAGTCCATATCCCGCGCGGTCTGTGAAAGCGCCTGCCATTCGGCATCATCGGCCAGCATGGGGATTTCGCCAGCGTTGTCTGCGCCTTGCATTTTTGATTTGAAATACTCCCGCATACGCGCAACCATTTCGCCCGACGGATAGCCGCCCTTGAACCGGATCAAGCCGGACGGGCGCGCGCTATTTTTAAGCAGGGAATAGTTCCATCTCATACCGGCGTTGTGCGTATCGCCAGCGATAGCAGCGGCCATGAGCGGTGATTGCCCGCGCCAGTAGTCGCTAGGATTGTATGTTTTTACGAACAACATGTCAGACGCGCCGGTGATCTGGTCAACCTCGAACGTGGTTTTTCGGTTGTTGATCTCATAAATATATTGCCGTGGAATACCGGACGGCCCCGGAACGATGCCAATATTGAGCGGCAAAAGCGGCCATATTTCTGCTGGCTGACGGGGATTGTCGGCTGTCGCTGCCATTTCACCCATTAGCATTCTGTTTACCAGCATCTCGGCAAGCCATGACTGATACGTCGCGCCGGGGTGCGGGTTCGCCAGCAAGTCTAAGACTGGGTGCTGCTTTACGGCCTCATCGCCATTGTATAATTCGATTTGAATTGACGCCGCGCCTCTTACGATCTCGTTGACCGCTCGATAAACGATCACGTTAAGCTGATAGCCTTCGGTAATGTATGACTGCGCTTTATCTTTGCGCGCCCATGAAGGCCCGCCGCCAATCATTAAAGCGCTTCCAGCCGGATGCGCTTTTTCTTCTATTTGTTTTTTAAAAGGCCATACCGCCATTAGAGCACTCCGAAAACTTGATCCGACCCGTGGCAAATATCCATTACTGCATCCATCATCGGGTCAAGCGTGTCATCATGCGCCCCTCTAGGGAACGCACTGGCCTCGGCCAGCATGTCGGAAAGATACGCTAAATCTCGCAACAAGACAACGTTCCCACTCTCGATTATCGGAGCGGCGTCATAAGCCCGCGTTATTTTGTCAGTGTTTCTTTGGATTGGTGTGATCGGGATACCCTCGCGCCTGAGCGTTTGGATCAGCCCTGTGCCGCTTACCTTGTCCTCAACCTTGAATGCTCGCAACGTCCCCATGCCCGTCGTCGTTGCGTGCTTTCGCCAAAAGGCCCGCGACATTTCCAACAGTTCCGGCGCTTCCCACTTGCCCCGAACCATGTCTAAAAGAACCGCTTGCCCATCTTGTGATTTCCCCCAGCACTGAAGAACCGAAAAATCGTTTTCTTGCTTCGTCTTTTGCGCCGTGTCGGCATAGATAGATCGCCACTCTATGCGCGGCGCAACAGATAGATACTTCCACCACTCGTCCTTGAAGATGCCTCCGCCTATCGGCGCTGGACGCTGCATGTATTGGCCTGCAAAAACATAACTGTTCGACCGCTCTAGCCTGTCCAACATTTCTGGTGGAAACTGGTCCGCCCAAAAACTGGACCCATCCACATTTCGGGCGGGAATGTTTAGGTGGTCCCAGTGCTCTCCATTGCCGCCAGACAGCAACCATCCTGCCAAGTCCATTTCGTGCAGGCGCTGCATAATAATAATAATCGGCGTGTCTGGTCTGTTTTTTCGGCTTTCCATTGTTGTTGAAAACCAGTCCAATACATTCTGCCGCATGTTTTCGCTATTACCTTCGCCAGCCTTGTGCGGATCGTCAATCAGTATGCAGCCGCCAAAGTGATCGCGCATCTTGCCAGCGCCGTATCCCGTGATCGTGCCGTCTGACCCCGTGGCGTAAACAATGCCGCCTTCATCGGTGCGAAATTCGTCTTTTGCGTTACTGTCGCCGCGAAAGCGCGGTTTGCCAAACACATCAGCAAAAGCTTCGTGCTGCATAATTGCACGCGCCTCCCATGTGTTGGTCGTCGCAAGTCGCTTGCTGTAGCTGGCGTGAATAAACTCGCTGTCTGGAAAATTTCCCATGCACCATGCAAGAAAGTTCTTTACGGCAAGTTCTGTTTTTCCAGAGCGCGGCGGGATGTTGATAATCAGGCGATTTGTTTTGCCTATCACGACGCGCTCTAGCGCGTTGCAGACAGCCTCGTGATGTGGCGCAACCTTAAACTCAGCAGACTTGCGTGCCGCAAACATATACCGCGTAAAGGCCAGCAAGTCCGTTCTGAGGTCGGCAACCTGACTTGGTGTCATGTAATAATTCCGCCCCGCTTGCGTGCATCTTCGCCATCAATCCAATCCCAATCGTGACCACAACTTGACTTGTATTTGCCATTGCAAGCCATTGCGATGTTGTTTGGCGCGGCTTTGGGCCACCCGTTTTCCCTCATATAATTTGCCGCTGCCCTAGTGCTAGAAAAAATCAATCCGTCATCACGGCGTGGAAACCTGTCGGCTGTGCTCAAGTGCTTCTTTAATTTTGCCTCTCTCCACTTGTCCTTGTATCCCGGTTCGGCCCAAGTTTTTGACGCAGCCTTGCTCGCTGTCTTTCGATATTCTTCCGTTTTCTTTGCGGCCAATATTCCGGCTTTTGCGTTTGGGTGCATTGCCATACCAACTTTTGACTGAGAAATCTTGCGACGGACATCTGGCGTCATAGATGCAATTATGCCAAAACGGTGCTTGAGCTTAACATCTGGGTCCGCATGTGCATTTTTGATGCTGGTGCGTTGCGCTGCCTTGGCTTCATCAGACAGCACAACGCACCCCTCACCACCGCACGTCATGTTGTAACCCGCAGGCGACATAGTTTGGATGTCGGAAATTAGCTTAACTTCAAAGTCTAAGGCTTTCTCGCGGCTGCAAAATGACGCAACTTTTTCAACCAAAAATGATTTTGAGCCGTATTTTCTAATGGCCTTGTGAAAAACTAAATTCGACCCGCGCCTAGCGTCCCTTTGGTGCGAGCGCCATCGGGCATCAACATCCTGAGACGTAAAGCCAACGTAAGACTTGCCGGTTTTTTCGCATGTAATTTTGTAACAATGATAATCCATGCCGCATAGCTTACTGCGTCATGAGGGATAGATCAATCCGATTTATGCTTTGCCTGAAGCGCAGCCAAGACAGCCGCGCTCGTGTCTTTCGGCGTCATGCTGCCGTCCGGGCTGGTGAGGCGCTGGTCGATCTTGTCTGATTGATCAAGCACCTGCTTGCCAAGCCAGATTAGCATTGTTGGGTTCAGGTTTTCCGTTGCCGACTTCCACTGTGAGCGGCGCAAAGACATGCGGCCTTCATCTTGGTGCTTTTTATATAACTCGGAAAAACCGGGTTCTCCTGCTTTTTCCAAGGCTACGTTTAGCGTTTTGTCTGTCACCCCGAAGATGTTACAGATTTCAACCTGCGTGCATTGAATGCGGATCATGTTGATCAGCTTGGCAAGGTCATCGGCTGATAACTCAAACGGTGGACGCCCACCCTGATTGCCTTCATGCTTTCCCATTGAACGCCCTCCTGACCAAATAGCCGCGCAGGATTGATGCGGCTGTATAGATGGCGGTTATACCAAACGAATGACCTATTGTCACGGCATAGCCAAAGAGCGGCAGGACCGTGAGTGTCAGGGCCAGAGACACGCCGAAGCCTATTGCTGTGCTGGCTATGGCCTCTGCTGCGCTCATTCGTCTGCTTTGCACTGGAATGTTTCCCCTGTTGCCTCGAGCGTTGCCTCTTGGCCTGTGAAGTCCTGCCACCGCTTGATGATGACGTCAGCGAACTTTGGATCAAACTCCATAATGTAGCCGTCAATGCCGTGCTTTTCAGCGGCAATAAGTGTTGACCCAGAACCACCAAAAAAGTCTGCGATAGAATGCGCCGACAAATTGAACCGCTTAATGATCCACTCGACCAATGACACCGGCTTCTGTGTCGGATGGACTCTGTTTGTCTTTTCACTTGCCTGTGTAAACTGCCGAACAACGCTTCTGAAGTTAGCCCACGCCAGTTCGCAGTCCGTTTGGTCCGAACCGCCGTTGTTCTTGTCCCAAACCAGCCAACACTCGCTGTCTGGCAATACGGAGCAGTAATAGTTCGCACCCCACCAAATTTGTTTCGCGCTTGGATAAAGCCCATTGATCAGCGCGAACGCATCCTTGGCGATGTCGGGGTTGTCATCCCCAATGATGTCCGTGCCGTAATTTTTCTTCAAAACAGATGACTTTGAAACAGCGTTCATTCCATATGGAGGGTCCGTGTGGATCAAGTCAGGCGTCTGCCCATCCATCAGCTTATCAACCGCGTCAATGCTGGTGCTATCGCCGCACATCAAGCGATGCCGCCCAAGCAACCAAACATCACCCTCAACCGTTACAGGCACTTCCGGCACTTCCGGCACCGCGTCCTCGTCGGTCAGCCCTTCGGATGGATCGTCTGCCAGCAGGTTGTTAAGTTCGTCATCGTCAAAGCCCGTCAGCGAAAGGTCAAAATCCAAATCACCGAGTTCGCCCAATTCAATTTTGAGCATGTCATCGTCCCAGCCCGCGTTGAGCGCCAGCTTGTTGTCTGCGATGACGTATGCTTTCTTTTGCGCGTCGGTCCATCCTTCGGCAATCATGCAAGGAACGTCGATGATGCCCAGCTTTTGCGCTGCCATGATCCGGCCATGCCCAGCGATTAGGCCACCGTCCGGGTCGATCAGAACCGGGACCGTCCAGCCCCATTCCTTGATGCTTGCCGCGATCTGCCCTACCTGCTCGTCGCTGTGTGTGCGGCTGTTGCGGGCGTATGGGATCAGGTCGGCAACCTTGCGGCGTTCCACTTTGTCGGCGGGCCATTGTGTTTTGTCATTTGTCATTGCGTCACTTCGCTTTCTTTTTTCTTTGTCCAGTGAACAACGCCTTTGATATTTTTCTTGATGACGGTGCCTCGGTTGACGTCTCGGCTTAGCACGCATCGCACTGTCCACGCTGTGTGGTTTGTGGCTTGCACGATCTGCAATGTTGTGAGGAACTTGTCTGTGAGGGCTGCGCGGATTTCTTCTGTTGCGCCTGTTCGCTGTCCGCCTTTTCCGTTGTTCAGGATTATCGCTTTGTTGCGCTCTCTGATTTTGGCTGCGTCTGCCATCATTGCTGCGCGCCGTGATTCGGCTGTTGGGTGTTCTGCTAGAAATTGTTGGACGTTCATTTTTCACCTCCGATCAGTTTTTTGATGTCGCGGCGGGTGTCGTTGCATGGGATTAGGATGTGCGCTGTGTTTATCAGCCACTTGATTGCCTCGGGCCATCCATCGCCGCTCAGTTTGTGTGGTGCGTGGTGCTGCGCCCACATGAGGGCATCCAGCCGATCTGCAAAGCGGAGCCACAGTGCGTTTGCGTTCATCAGTTCCGGTTGCTGGCCCCAGATGTCGGCGCGTGCTTTGGTTTCCAGCACTTGCATCAGGGCGTAGGTTTCTGGGTGCTTTGCTTTTGTCAGCCCTGAGATGTCACCGACAACTGCCTCGCCATCGTCGTGGGTGAGTGCAACCCGTAGGAGGTCCGCTGTTGGGTTTGGGTGCAGCATTAGCAGGATGCGGGCAACGCGGCCTTGGTGGGCGTCTAGCGTGTCCACGGTGGCGGCGAGGTCTGGGTTGCTATGCCACCGGCGTACCATGCCTGCGCGGAAGGCTTTGAGCAGCTTGCCCGGTTGTCTGGCTGGTGCTATGGGTTGATTTGTCATTGTTGGCATTCTCCAGATGCTGATGATGTAGGCGAGGTTGAGCGGCTGCATCACCGCTCCCTCGCCAATCTTTTACAATCAGAGAAATCAGATTGCAAGAACTTCCACCGTGTCGGCCTTGCTGGTGGGTGCCGATCTTGGCTGATCTGATTAAATTATTAATTTGGCGTTTCGCTACACCCCCCCCCCTCGCGCACCCCGCGCCGAAGGGGAGACAGTACCCTATATAGTAAATGAAAAAAAAAATTGGGTTTTATATATATAGGTATATCTCTCAATGTTTTCAGTTACTTAGCAATCTGAATTATTTCGCTTTGCCCTGATTAAATTTTATTCGTTTTCGCAACTTTACAACTTTAAGCAGAGCGGGTTTTTGTTTTGTTTGTACGGAACGAAATAAATCACATGCAAAATAATTCAGCCTCAAATGACAAAGCCCCCACTGCCTGCCTGGCGGTGAGGGCTTGCAAAGTCAGAGCGAGACGCTCTAAAACAAGAGACGCCCCGCGCTGTCATGCAACAAACAGCCGGGGCGTTGATCGAAACATTTAACCCGTGAAAGAATGCTTCAATGCGCGATGACATACCACGAAAAACCACCCACCAACAAGCCGTAGAATATGAGGCAATGGGCTTTGCCTTGGTTGCCATCCCGGCAGGATCAAAAGCCCCCACAACATTTGGATGGCAGCAGCGCGCAACGCCTGCCGATCATTGGGCAGCAAACCCGACGCACAACATCGGCATCCTGCACAGCAAGAGCCAGACGGTTGCTTTTGACATTGATGAGATGGAAAACACGCGCACGATTTTTGAAGCGCTTAACATCAATCTGGATGACGTGCTTGATTCTGCCCCGCGCATTGTTGGTCGCCCGGATCGCGGCAAAGTGCTGTTTCGCGCGCCGTCAGATGTGCAATTGACCACCCGCAAGATAAGCTGGCCGGTGCCAAGTGATCCTCGCAAAACGGAAGTGGTTTTTGAGTTGCGGGCTGGTTCTGTTCAGGATGTTTTGCCGCCGTCGATACACCCTGACACCGGAAATCCTTACAGTTGGGCGGGTCCGAATATTGCTGACGGTTTGCCGCCGATCCCTGAACAGATACTGACGCTATGGCGTGAATGGGAAAAGTTCCGCCCGCAATTGATGGACATTTGCCCTTGGAAGCGCGCGCCTGAATTTAAGCCGCCGCCAAAACCAAAGCGCAACATTGAGGGCGCGAGTGTCATTGAGCAATACAACGATGCGGTGCCGATGGCTGATGCGCTGGCAAAGGCCGGTTACCGCCAGTTTGGCAATCGGTGGCTATCGCCAAACAGCACCAGCAAGATCCCCGGCGTTGTGATTTTTGATGATGGCCGCGCTTATAGCCACCACGCAAGTGACCCTTTTGATCCGGCGCACGCATTTGATGCGTTTGAGGTGTTTTGCACATATGAGCATCTGGGCAATGTCGGTGCGGCGGTAAAGGCTGCGGCTGATATTTTGAACTTGAAAAGCCTGCCTGAAGGGCCGAGCGAGTTGGACCGCGAGATGTCCCGCCACGGTGCCTCTGTTTATGCGGGGTGGGCAAAGTCGGCTTCGTTGTCTGTTACGCCATCGCCATCGGATGATATACCCAAGCACCTGCTGACGGTGCCGGGTGTGCTGGGCGATTTTGTGGCCTATGCTGCGTTGACCTGTTTGAAGCCGCAGCCTCAATTTGATGTGCAGGCTGCTCTGGCGTTTGGCGCAACGGTGCTGGGCCAGCGCTTTATTACCAGCGGCAATAATATGGCGTCATTGTTCTTTATGAATGTCGGCAAGACTGGCACGGGCAAGGAACACGCACAAAGCATCGTGTCACGCAGTTTGCGCGCCGCTGGGCTTGATGATGATCTTTTAGGGCCAGCGGGCTACACCAGCGAAGGCGGCGTGCTGTCGGCGTTGAAATCCAAGCCTGCGCACATCGCCATCATTGATGAGTTTGGCAACTATTTGGCGGCGGCTGGTAGCAAGGCCAGCGTCAACCAGCAGCAAGCGCTGTCGATGATGATGGAGTGCTTTGGGCGGCAGACCGACATTGTGCAAAACCGAGGCTACTCAACGGTTGCGATGTCGGAGACGCAGCGCAAATCAACCGAGATCAAGATCAAAAATCCAAGCCTGACGGTGATGGCGATGACAACGCCGGAAACATTTTATGCGGCTGTCAGCGGCAAGGATGTGGCGTCTGGATTGCTGAACCGGTTTTTGATTGTTGAAAGCAAATTACCGCGCGCGCCCTCGCGCCGCCCCAAGCGGATTGATCCGCCCGACAGCGTTCTGGCATGGGCCAAGAAGTGCGCAACTGCTGATGTTGGTGGCAACCTGACAGATCAAGGTGCGGAGTTTCCGCCAGAACCAGTTGAACTTGAAATAACGCCTGCCGCTTATGATCTGCTTGATGAATACGAACTGACATTGATTGAGCGGCAGGATGCTGTTGGCACCGAAAGCGCGGCATCTATGATGAACAGATCGCGCGAGATTGCAATGCGGGTTGCGCTGATCGTGGCTGTCAGCCTTGGCGCTGATGATGTTGACGAGGTGTCCGTTCGCTGGGCGATTGATTACGTTGATTTCTATTCACAGCGGGCCATCCAGTCGATGCTGGACAACATGGCTGAAGGTGACACTGACAGCTTGCGCAAAAAGGTTGCTGCGGCAATTCGCGGTGCCGGGCCGGTTGGCATGAAGATGCGCGACCTGCTCAAGAGCGTGCCGGAATTGGGCAACCTCAAAAAGCACGACCGCGATGGCTTGCTGTCGATGGTGTGCGAGGACTTCCCGATTGAGCGCACAAAGTCAAAATCAATGGGCCGTGGTGCACCAGCCATTGTTCACATCTGGCTGGAAAACCTGCATTGATGTGAAATAATTTCTTGCGCATCATTTGACTTTGCGTTATGACTTCCCGTGTAGAAAAAGAGAAAAAGGAGACGGCGATGGATAACATCGAAGCGCTCGCACGGGATTGGCTTGTTGCCAAGCGTGCGGAAGGTAAGGCGAACAGCGCACGCCTAGCAATCGAAAAGCAGATCGGAGAAGCCCTTGAGCATAAGATCGAGGGCAGTCAGACGCACACTTTGGAAAATTACAAGGTGACGCTGACGCAGCCGGTTGCGCGCAAGGTCGATGCAAATTTTTGGGATGCGGTGAAATCAAAATGCCCTTCTGAAATGCAGCCTGTCAGAACGACGCTTTCGGCTGATGCAACTGGCATCAAGTGGTTGATTGCCAACAAGCCGGAAATTTGGGCTGGCATTGCGCCAGCGTTTGAAACAAAGCCGGGAAAGCTGGCAGTGAAGGTTGTTGAATTATGAGTTATGATCTGACGAAGCTGACAAAGCCAGACGGCAATCGGCCAATCATCTGCACGATATTTGGCGAGGCTGGCATGGGCAAAACAACATTGGCTGCAATGTTTCCAAAGCCCGTTTTCATCCGCACCGAGGATGGCACGCAATCGTTGGTTGGCAATGAGGATGTGAAGCTGTTTCCGCTTGCCACTAACACGACCGAGGTTCTCAACCAGATTGAAGCCCTTGCCACGCAAGAGCATGATTTCAAAACGGTTGTGATTGACAGCATCACCCAGCTTGCCACGATGATTGAGGGCGAGATTGTTGACGCTGATCCGAAGGCCAAGTCAATTAATCAGGCTGGAGGCGGTTATGGCGCTGGATACGGTGCAGCGGCTGACAAGCACCGCACGATCCGTGATTGGGTTGGTGCGCTGGCTTATGATCGCGGCATGAATGTTGTTTTCATCGGCCATGCTGACACCGAAACCTTAGATTTACCTGATGCCGATCCTTACAGCCGATACACGGTGCGGATGCACAAAAAGAGCTTGCCGAACTACACCGACAATGTTGATCTGGTTGGCTTCATAAAGCTGAAAACTTTTGTGCGCGGAGGTGATGGCGAAAAGAAGCGCGCCGTTTCAACCGGCGAGCGCGAGATCATTTGTTTTCCGCAGGCATCCAACGTCTCGAAAAACAGGTTTGGCATCACTGCGCCAATTCCATTCGACTTTGCAGCGGGTTTCCCGTTTGCTGATTTTTGTAAATAAACAGGAGAATGACAATGCAACTTAACGGATTTGACGCCAACACGATTGAACCAAACACTGCATATGAGCCGCTGCCCGCTGGCTGGTATGAGTGCATGATTATTTCGTCAGAGGAAAAGCCGACAAAGGCGATGACCGGATCATACCTGCAACTTGGCCTTCAAGTTGTTTCCGGGCCAAGTCAAAATCGCCAATTGATTGATCGGCTGAACCTGAACAATCCAAACAGCACGGCGGTTGATATTGCCCAGCGCACGCTGTCTGCCATTTGCCGCGCGGTGGGGGTTTTCACGCCCAGCGACAGCAGCGAATTGCACGACAAGCCGATGATGGTGAAGGTTGCCGTGAAGGCTGCGAGCGGCGATTACAGCGCCAGCAACGAGGTGAAGGGCTATGAGGCGGTGAATGCTAATAAGCCAGCAACCAGCGCCGGGGCGGGTGCGCCACCCACACCGCCTTGGAAGCGGTAATTCTTTTGAAGGATGGCCCGTCACGGCGGGCCATTTTATGAAAAGAAGGAGAGCGAAGATGAACTTGGAAGGCCAGACGCAGATTGCCGAAGTGCAGAAAATTTATGATTTATACAAATCCAAGCGCAAGAGCGAACACCGCCCGCACCTTGGCGGTAGCCAGATCGGGAATGAATGCGCGCGCAGCTTGTTTTATCAATTCCGCTGGGCTTGGAAGCCAGAGTTTCCGGGGCGCATTTTGCGTCTGTTTGAAACGGGCGACCGCGAGGAAATCCGCGTGGTGCAAAACCTGAAGGACATCGGGCTTGAGGTTTGGGAGGTTGATCCGACAACAGGCAAGCAGGTTGCTGCAAGCGCGCACGGCGGTCATTTCAGTCTGTCGCTGGATGGCGTCATCATGGGACTTGAGGCCAGCACAAAGCCGCACGTTTTTGAATGCAAGACCATGAACACCAAGGGCTTCAAGGACATGAAGGCCAAGGGCTGTCAGTCATCCAAGCCGGTTTATTGGGCGCAGATGCAGGTTGGCATGCACCTGTGCGAACTTGAGCGAGCGCTGTTTGTTGTTGTTTGCAAGGAAACTGACGAGATATACATGGAGCGCGTGCATCTGGATAAGGCGGAAGCGTTGATGCTGGTTGCCAAGGCTGGCTCAATTATCTTTGCCGAAGAACCGCCCGCCCGATTGAGTGACAATCCGTCATTTTGGTTGTGCAAGTTCTGCTCGCACCACCCGGTTTGCCACGGCGGCAAATTGCCAGAGGTATCTTGCCGCACTTGCGCGCACGTTACGCCGGAACAAGACGGAACTTGGTCTTGCGGCAAAGGCAACCCCGGCGCTGGCTTGAATTGCGCACCGTGTGATGAGCATATTTTTCACCCTAAGATGATGCCCGCACGCTTTGCGCCAGATGATGCTGGTGATGATTGGGTTTCATACATTGACGGCACAACAGGCGAGGAAGTGCGCAACCATCCCGGCACAAGCGAGGCGATGTTTGAGGGGTTGAATTAATGACTTTTGAATTGCGAGATTATCAGCGCGCTGCCGTTGATGGCCTTTATGATTACTGGGCGAAGGGAAAGGGCGAGCATCCTCTGATTGTTGCGCCGACCGGTTCAGGCAAGACTGCCATAATTGCTCAAATCATTAAGGACGCCATGTCGTTTCCTGACACGCGGGTGATGGTTCTAACGCACGTCAAAGAATTGCTTGAGCAAGGCGCCGAAGGGCTGCTGCGCATGTATCCAGAAGCTGATTTGGGTTTTTATAGCGCAGGCATTGGGCAGAAAACCACCAGCCGCCCCATCACTTTTGCAGGCATTCAATCGGTTTGGAACAAGGCCAGCGAGTTCATCCCGGCCCCTGATCTGGTGCTGATTGATGAGGCTCACATGCTGCCGCGCAATTCGCAGACGCGATATGCTAAGTTCATTGCTGATCTTCAGGTGTGCAATCCGGCTGTCAAAGTTGTTGGCTTGACGGCAACGCCTTATCGGTTGGACAGCGGCGAGTTGCACAAGGGCGATGGAGCGCTGTTTGATGGCATTGCTTATGACATTCCGGTTGGCGATTTGATGGAGCAAGGCTGGCTTTCAACGGTGGTGAGTAAATCAGCGCATCGCCAGATTGATTTGTCTGGTGTCAAAAAGCGCGGAGGTGAATACATTGAAGCCGATCTGGCGCGCGCCGCATCCGATCCTGAATTGGTGGCGGAAACGGTTGATGAGATCGTGACGCTGGGCTCGGATCGCAAGGCATGGTTGGTTTTTTCAAGCGGCGTAGATCACGCACAAATGATTGCCGAGGGCATAGAGGGCCACGGACACTCTGTTGGCATTGTAACGGGCGCGTTGGGCGCGTCTGAGCGCGCCAAGGTCATTGGTGACTTCAAGGCTGGCCGGTTGCGATGCATTGTGAACTGCAACGTGCTGACAACTGGCTTTGATGCGCCGTCTGTTGATCTGGTTGCCATCGTAAGGGCAACCGCCAGCACAGGTCTATATGTGCAGATCGTTGGGCGCGGCACGCGATTGCATCCCGGCAAGGACGATTGTTTGATTTTGGATTTTGGCGACAACGTAGCAAGGCACGGTTTCATTGATGATGTGAAGCCAAAGAAGGCTGGAACGGGCGAGGGCAAAGCGCCTGCCAAGAAATGCCCTGATTGTGAATACATGATTGCAACAGCCGTGCGGATCTGCCCGAACTGCGGCCATGAATTTCCACCGCCTGCGCTGAACCATGGAAGCACGGCGTACAACGGCGCGATGCTTTCATCGCAGGTTCAAGCGGAATGGCTGGACGTGACGGGCGTGCAGTATCAAAGATGGAAAAAGCGCGGTGGTGGTGAGGGCAAGCCCGACACGCTGCGGGTGTCATACACCTGCGGCCTGACGGTTGTGAGCGAATGGCTCTGCCCGGATCACGGCGGATATGCTGCAAGCAAATTCCATTCTCGACGGGCCGTGCTTGGTGCGACGGCTGACACGCTGGATGAATGTCTTGATGAGTGCGATGGCTGGCGGGTGCCGGGTCGCATCAAGGTTATGCCGGATGGCAATTTTCACAAAATCATGCAGTTTGATTATGCCGAGGAGGCAAGAATTGAAAAGGTGGTGCGCGATATGAGCCGCGAGGAAATTGACGCAATCATGGATGAGGTGCCGTTTTGAAATTCCAGACGCCATCAGAACACGCCGAGCAAGTCGGTTTTGTGCAATGGTTTCGCACGCAATTTCCGCGTGTGTTGATCTTTGCCATTCCAAACGGCGGCAAGCGCGCAGCCAACACGGCGCGGCAATTGAAAATGGAAGGTGTCGTGCGCGGAGTGCCGGATTTGTTCATTCCAGAATGGCGCGTTTGGGTTGAAATGAAACGCGTCAAAGGCGGATCGCTTTCGCCGGATCAAAAGGACATGATTGCCTATCTTGAGGCGGTTGGTTATTTTGTGATTGTAGGAAAGGGCGCGGCGCACGCCAGCAAGCAGGTGATTGAGTGGCGGGAAAACAAAAGAAGAATTTGACGCGATACGGTCGCTACATGGACGATCTGCAACGCATGAACCTAAAATTGCACGCGGCAATCCGCGATGAAAACGAGCGCGAAAGATTGCGACTTGAAGAAGCGCGATTAAAGCGCTGGGGCGATTGGGTGAAGGAGCGCAAAAAGTATTATGGTCATTGATCAGATGAATGAAAAACAGTTGCGCGGCAGGTCTCGGCCAAGCGCTTTTTCGCAGAAATCAAACCATCGCGCCGGGATTTCGTTGTTTATGCGCGCTTTCCGCACGGCATCGCCGGTGACGCCGACGCCTTGAGCCAGTTCCGAGATGCCGATGGCGTTGATGATTTCTGATGCTGTCATGCGTTACAGGTAACGCGAAACAAAATCTTTCGCAATAGGGCTTGCATACAAGAAATAGATTCCTATATTTTAGATACAGACACACCAACCAACCAAGAGGACGCGAGACAATGACCAAACTTACCCGCCTGATCAACCTGACCGTTGCTAACCACGCATCACGCTCCGCTACACAGATTGGCCTATTTTTCGATAACATGGACGAGGTGTGCGCCGCCCTGATCGCTGACGGCCACAAGATACAGCAACGCAACAACGAAATGGTGCTGGTTAACCACTCGGTTTGGATGACCAAGCACGGCGTCACTTACCCCGTCAATTCTTCCAACCTGTAACCCAAGGCGGCGGCGTAAGCCCCGCCACCAATCAACTCAAAAAGAAATGAAAACATGAAAAATATCGTTGCTTATATCTCTGGACAGCTTCCAACAAACACCTCGTTCGCCGTATCTGATGACGGCGAAAACATTTTTGTTCCGGCCAGCATCGCAACGCTGATGGGCAAAATCAACATTGGCGACAAGTTCTTGTTTAAGTGCGTTCCCCAAGATCACACGTCCACACCTTGGCGCGCTTTGACGGCATCAGAAATTGATGAGGAAGTCATTGCAGAGCCAGAGCCAGAGCCAGAGCCAGATGTTGATGTGCTGGCGCTCGTCCTCAACGGCGGGTTTCACACTGCCTCAAGCGTTTCGATTGCAACCGGTATTGGCAAGGATGATACCGAAGAACGGCTGGACGCATTGCACGCTGACGGCAAAATATATTGCGCGCTGGTCTACGCCAAAGCGTCAGACGAAACGCCGGTGAAAACATTGTTTATGAAGGAAGGAGAACTGTAATGAGCATTGCAGTAAGCATCCACCAAGTCATAGAAGCCCGTCACAGCACTTTAGATGGCGTTAAAAATGACGCCCTGAAATTTATGTCAGATGATGGTGCGGATATAACCATTTTCGTTCTGCCGCATGTCGCCGCCGCAACAGCCGCCGCGTTCAACGCCGCAATGGCAGAACGCACCGAGACAGAAGGAACACCAGCATGACCGATCGCAAGCCCTACGGCATCACCGAGCATGACATCCTACGCAATCAGCGCGCCAACGTCTGCTACATAGAAACAATCACGCGCAGCCAGCCATCGAAAGAGGTGCGCAGGCAGGCAGATGATTACCGCGTGACATCAGGCTTTTACTGGCCCGCGTTTGCCGCCTTGGTGATTATCTTCATTGCTGCGCTTGTCGCGCTCTTGCATTTCGATCCAATCGGCAAGCTGGCCGCGCATCGCTATGAGGTGCAAAATGGGATTTATTGAACTTTACAACATGGGACTGAGTGGCCCGGAGGTCGGCAACAGGCTGGGCATTTCAAGATCAGTCATACATGGAATGTTGACGCGCGCCAATCGTGATGGTCACGTTGTTTATCCAAGGAAATCTGAAAGCTACTCATACGACAAGATGAAGCTGTGCGGCATTAGTCGCGGATCAATAAAGGATGTGGTTCGTAATACCGATGAAGATTTTGAAAATTGGCTGGCAAATTGCGTGATTGAAATGCAATGTGAAAGCATATCTGAATACATCCGCGAAACGCTGTTGGAAAAATACTACAACGAGGTGCATGACAATGGATAAGCTGCAAGAAATACTGTCAAACGTCACGCATGTGCATGCAACATACATGATCTGCGTTTATCAAAACGGCGTTTTCACTGACATTGATGATGCCAGAGTTCACCCAGAAAGCGCATATGGTGCATTTGTAGAAAGCCTGAAATACTATCCCCCGGAGGATGTTTGCGTCATCAAGGTTTTGAACACAACGC
>Ga0209199_1001916_pt1 | contig 23582 bp, 19 predicted proteins | sample COGITO_mtgs_1105_7_FD_184805 | JGI IMG/M metagenome (GOLD analysis project Ga0209199, IMG submission 184805) | Pelagic marine microbial communities from North Sea - COGITO_mtgs_110523 (SPAdes) (version 2) | ecosystem: Environmental > Aquatic > Marine > Epipelagic ...
GTGAACAATTACATTAGGCAATCCAGCTCCTAACTTAACCCAATCTCCAGCAGTATTCGTTCTATAATACACTCCTAAATCTGTGGCTAAAAAAAGTTGCCCATCTGTACTACCTGTCTTATATCGTATTTGATGTGTTGGTATGTTTGGTAAAGACCCTGTAATATTTGTCCAATTAGTTCCACTATCGGTAGATTTATAAACTTTTCCAGACAGATAGCCTGAGTATGCTATGTAAATTTCGCTAGGATTAGTTGGGTGTACTTCTATGCTTTTTACATTTCCTAATTGAGGTATAGTAATTGAGGTCCATGATGTTCCGCCATTAATTGTTTTTTTTACTTCTCCATTTTCTCCTGAAACATATATTACATCTGCGTTTGAGGGTGAGATAGAAATATATTCTATTAATCCGACTCCAGAGTTTAAGTTTGTCCAAGCATCTCCTCTATTTGTAGATTTATAAATATCCTTAAACCCTCCAAAAATAGTAGTTGGAACTGTTGGGTGAATTTCTAATTCCCATACAAATGGAGCTTGATCTCCGTCATCTGGATTTGAAGGTGTGTTTATTTGCTGTGAGCTCGCAAATCCATTTAAAGTTCTGGTCATTAATCCTTGTTGACTACAGGCCCAGGCAATATTGGAGTCTGAATAATCCCACAAGCCTTCAACACCATCACTTCCTGGATTTGCTCCTGTAATTGTAGCTCCGTCAAAAACTGCTATATCGTTATCTTGTGCACCTGCAATTAATTTCCCAGCATTTTGAGGAGTTCCAGAAACATTATAATACTGAGAAATTGCTAATCCAGAAGATAAATCAATCCATGCTGTGCTTGAAGAAGCGTCTCCTTTAAATATACCTCCGTCGTTAACTGAAAAAGCAGTATTGGTCCCTGGTATGAATTTCATATCATGATGGTCTGAATGCACATAAAAATATGGATTTCCTTGTGTCCAGTACCCATCTAAATATTTTTCCCAAGTTGTTCCTCCAGAATCGGATCTCCAACCTTCTATACCTCCCGCTAAAATTAAATCCTTATCTAAAGGTGAAATTGCTAGTGTCATATTATAATCTCCTTGAGACTCATAATCTAGGATTGTAGATATTGTTGTCCATGTTGATCCTTGATCAACGGACTTTCTTAAAACACCATTAGTATCTAAAGTTAGTATCAAATCTGTATCGTTTGCTGTCAGTGCTAAATCTAGCCTGCCTGATGAAAGATTAGATGCTTCAGACCAATTGGTACCATTATTAGTAGAAATATAAAATTTACCACTTTTAGATGTTGCATATAAAACACTATTACTTCCAATTTTGTAGGTTAAATCATTAAAAACAGCATTAGTTTCGGTAAATACGTCTGTCCAAGTTACTCCTCCATCTGTTGTTCGTTTAATACTATTTTTTGTGGATGCAAAAACAGTATTTACATTGTTTGGGTCAATAAGTAATTTACTTATAATATCGTATTGATTAAGATTGAAAACAAGACCTGTACTGACCCAAGTATCCCCTCCATTTGTAGATTTAAAAACTCCGACAGATATATTTTGTAAGCCATCCCAATCGCCAGTTGCTATGTATAAAACATCAGTATTTGTTGGGTTGATCACTATGTCAGAAACGCCAAGGTTTGCAAGATCATCTCCTTTTGGTGTCCATGTTGTTCCTCCGTTTATAGTTTTCCAAATGCCTCCTGCGGGGCTGCCAACATAAATTGTATTCACATTGGTACCATTAAAAGCGATGGCGTTAAGTCTGCCCATTCCTGGGTAAAAAGGAATAGAAGATGTTGGTAGTGTGGAAGGTCCAATTAAAGTCCAATTGACCGTATTAACATTACTTCCATTCAACCTAGAATTATTTTGACGCTGTTTTTCGTTTTTCCAAGCATTATAAGTATGAGCTGCAGAAACAAATGATCCATCGGGCAAAACTCGGTCTTTCCAAAATGCTGCCCAGCGTTCAAATTGTTTAATTTGTTTTTTGCTTTTTCGATCTGTTTGGCTTCTTAATGGAAGTAATCTTGTTTCATTCTCTGCAATAATATCATAATAGTTGGCACTTTCTTGTAATGTTGAAGTCCGCCAATTGTTGGTTTGCGCAATAGAATTATTGGAAAACAACAAAATGCTTCCAAATAAAAATAATAATTGTTTTTTCATAATAAGTTAGTTTTAAAATTTAGTGTTTAATGTGTATCAGAACTTTTCTGATAATTATTCATTATAACACCCTACTTTAAAGCTTTTATTGGTTTTGAAGAATCAGATTTGAGGTCCAAGTCTATGGTAAAAGTAATAAAAAACAGGAGACTGCCAAATAAATTTTAATGGTAACCTTCTCGTGTCTATTAAATTAGGGAGTTTGTATTTAGAAAAATATATTTCAATTACTAAATTGCTCTTAAAAACATTCAGTGTTTCTATTAAAAATAGTAATTTGGTGTTGGATTTAATTCCCACTTTTTTAAAACCATTTATGCGTCATTTTTTCACACTCTTTTGTTTTATTTTTTCACTGTCACTTTTCGCTCAACAACCGAGTTCTCCTTTGGATACTTCTGATGTAGAGCTGCAAAAAACATGGGTGGATAGTACATATAGCGCACTCAGTTTGAAAGAAAAAATAGGACAATTGTATATGGTGCAAGTGTTTTCTAATCAAGACCAAGCCACAAAAAAAACGATTCTAAACCAAATTACTGCCAATCATATTGGTGGAGTGATCTATTCCAACGGAGGCCCTGTACGCCAAGCCCAACTCAATAATGAGTTACAGGCCGCCTCCAAAATTCCTTTGTTAGTAGGGATGGATGCGGAGTGGGGACTGAGCATGCGCTTGGATTCTACCTATGCTTTTCCATGGAATATGACTTTGGGAGCGGTTAAAGACTTAGGTCTCATACGTCAAACGGGCGTTCAGATAGGCGAGCATTGCAAACGGATTGGGGTGCATTTTAATTTTGCGCCCGTTGTGGATATCAATACAAACCCCAAAAATCCAATTATTGGAAACCGTTCTTTTGGAGAACAAAAAGAAGAAGTCACCAAGCGATCTTTAGCGTTTATGGAAGGCATGCAAAGTGTGGGTGTATTGGCAAATGCCAAACATTTTCCGGGGCATGGCGATACCAGTTCCGATTCGCACAAGACTCTTCCTACAATTAATTTTTCAGCCAAGCGCATTGACTCTCTAGAATTATACCCTTATAAGAAACTCATTTCAAAAGGACTGTCGTCTGTGATGGTGGCACACCTTAATGTGCCCAATCTCGATTCAAGACCCGATTATCCATCGTCTTTATCCTACCCAATAGTCACCCAATTACTAAAAGAAAAATTAGGGTTCAAGGGCTTGATTTTTACGGATGCACTCAGCATGAAGGGCGCTTCTAATTTCAGTAATCCCGGCGAAATTGATTTACAAGCATTCCTAGCCGGAAACGATGTGATGCTCATGTCCAATGACGTCACTCAAGGAATAGATGCTTTACAAAAAGCTATGGAATCGGGGATTATTTCAGAGGAGCGTTTGGCGCATTCGGTCAAAAAAATATTAAGTGCCAAATACAAAGTTGGGCTGCATCAATTTGAGCCCATAGACACCACCAATTTAGTAGCAGATTTAAACCGCCAAAAAGACGATCTGTTGTATGAAAATCTGATGGAAAATGCCATCACCTTGGTTCAAAATCAAAAAGAATTATTGCCACTTAAAAATTTAGAATTACACAAAATTGCCTATGTCAATATGGGCGATGCGGCTGCAACCCCTTTTGTAAATTCGCTGAACAAATACACACAAGTAGATGTGGTAAACGCAAAAAACTTAGATGTATTGATTGCGTCTTTAAAGAACTACAATACTGTTATTATTGGTTTTCATAAATCCAATGCAAACCCCTGGAAATCGTATCAGTTTACGGATAAGGAACTCGTGTGGCTTTATGAAATAGCGAGGACCAACAACGTAATTTTAACGCTGTTTGCAAAACCCTATGCGTTGAATAATTTCAAGACCTTTGAGAATTTTGAAAGTATTCTAATGGCGTATCAAAACAGTCCGATTGCGCAGCAAAAAGCGGCCCAAATTATTTTTGGGGCCTTGCCTGTCAAAGGAATTTTACCTGTGAGTTGTGGTATCAGCTTTAAAGCAGGAGATGGTTTACAAACTACTTCATTAAATCGTTTGACTTATGGATTGCCTGAATCGGTTGGGATGGATACAAGGCGTTTACATAAAATTGATTCCATTGCTAACTATGCTATTAACGAAAAAATGACGCCAGGGATTCAATTGTTAGTGGCGCGTAAAGGAAAAGTGATTTACGAAAAATCGTTTGGGTATCACACCTATAAAAAAGTGTCTGAAGTTAAGTTGAATAACCTTTATGACGTGGCGTCTCTGACCAAAATATTAGCCACGCTCCCCTTACTTATGGAACTGGTGGACTCAGGAGTGATTGATTTAGACTCTACTTTAGGCGGTTTATTGCCATCATACAAAAACACAAACAAAGAAGCCATTACAATTCAAGAAATGCTTTCTCATTTTGCACAACTAAAACCATGGATTCCTTTTTATCAATCTACTTTAGACACGGTTACTCAAAAGCCAAATCCTAAATTTTATAGAACGAAACCTTCAAGAAAATTTCCAATAAAAGTGAATGAACGCTTATATTTACGAAAGGATTTTAGAGATAGCATTCAAAATCAAATAATAGCATCAGATTTGCTGGAAGAAAAGAAATACCGATACAGCGATTTGCCTTATTATATCTTAAAATTAATTATAGAAAAGCATTATGATTTATCCCTTGACGCAATAGTTCAACAGCATTTTTATAAATCATTAGGCGCTAATTATATCACTTATAAACCCTTAGAAAAAGTTAATAAATACCAGGTGATCCCTTCTGAAATAGACGATTATTTTCGCTATGATACCGTACATGGTTATGTGCACGATATGGGAGCTGCCATGCAGGGCGGTATCGGCGGTCATGCAGGTTTATTTAGCAATGCCAATGATGTTGCGAAGCTAATGCAATTGTACCTTCAAGAAGGTGTTTACGGCGGTAAACGTTATTTTTCAACAGATACATTTAGGGCGTTTAATACCTGTCATTATTGCGATCAAGAAAACCGTCGTGGGATCGGTTTTGATAAACCACAATTAGAAGACGAAGGTCCCACCTGTGGTTGTTTGTCGATGACTAGTTTTGGACATTCAGGATTTACAGGAACTTATGCGTGGGCAGATCCAGAAGAAGAAATAGTTTATGTATTTTTGGCCAATAGAACCTATCCAAAATCGGAACCGAATCGGCTTTCAAATGAAAATATTAGAACCGAAATACAACGTTTAATCTACGAATCAATTATAGAATAATATGAATATAGGCATTGTGTGTTATCCAACCTTTGGAGGGAGTGGTGTTTTGGCAACCGAATTGGGTTTAGAATTATCTCGCAAGGGACATGAGGTGCATTTTATTACGTACAGCCAACCTGTGCGTTTAGAATTATTGAGTTCTAATGTACATTTTCACGAAGTCAATGTACCAGAATATCCTTTATTTCATTACCAGCCGTATGAGTTGGCGTTATCAAGTAAACTGGTAGATATGGTCAAAGTTCATAAAATTGATGTCTTGCATGTTCATTATGCCATTCCGCATGCCTATGCCGCCTATATGGCTAAAAAAATGCTGCATGAAGAAGGCATTGATCTTCCCATTGTTACCACCCTACACGGCACCGATGTAACCTTAGTAGGGAGCCACCCGTTTTATAAAACGGCGGTTACCTTTAGCATTAATAAATCGGATGCCGTAACGTCTGTTTCTCAAAATTTAAAAGAAGTTACTCAGCATTTATTTAATACTAATAAAGAGATTAAAGTAGTCCCGAATTTTATTGACATAGAAAAATACCAAACGACTTATACAGACTGTGATCGAAATCTTTTAGCGCTTCCAGAAGAACGGGTCATTACGCACGTAAGTAATTTTAGACCTGTCAAACGCATTGCGGATGTGGTTGAGATTTTCTATAGAATTCAAAAAGAATTGCCTGCTAAATTAATGATGGTGGGTGAAGGCCCTGAACGTAAAGAAGCCGAGCAATTATGTAAAACCTATGACATTGAAGATAAAGTGGTGTTTTTAGGGAATAGTAACGAAGTAGATAAAATACTATGTTTCAGTGATTTATTTTTATTACCCTCTGAAACGGAGAGTTTTGGGTTAGCCGCCTTAGAAGCAATGGCGTCTGGAGTCCCAGTGATTTCAAGTAACTCTGGGGGCATTCCTGAAGTTAATATTGAAGGCGTATCAGGATATTTAAGCCCAGTGGGAGCTATCGATGAAATGGCTCAAAATGCACTTAAAATACTTAAAGACGAAACTACTTTAAAGGTCTTTAAAAAAGGGGCACAAGCCACGGCGACTAAATTTGACATTCATAAAATTGTTCCTTTTTATGAAGCTATTTATGAAGAAGCGCTCCAAAACTGCATTTCAATTTAATTCATAAAAAGAATAGACACTTAGTAGCGTTGTAATTTTTGTTTTTATAATAATACAATTACTTTTACATTCTAAAGACTTAAGGACTAGTATATGGCAGGGAATGCATTTGGATCGATTTTTAAACTGACAACATTTGGGGAATCTCATGGGACTGCTATTGGCGGTGTGATTGATGGATGCCCTGCGGGAATTACAATTAACTTTGAAGCGATTCAGCTTGAAATGGACCGTCGTAAACCTGGACAATCTAACATCGTAACCCAACGAAAAGAACCTGATACGGTTAAATTTCTATCAGGAATTTTTGAAGGCATTACCACAGGAACGCCTATTGGATTTATCATTGAGAATGCCAATCAAAAATCGAATGACTATACCCATATAAAAGACGTATTTCGTCCAAGTCATGCCGACTATACTTACAGCGAGAAATACGGTCAACGTGATTATAGAGGTGGCGGACGCAGCTCGGCACGTGAAACAGCTTGTCGTGTGGTGGCAGGAGCCATTGCAAAACAATTTCTAAAAACAATTGAAATAAATGCGTATACTTCTTCTGTTGGAGAAATTGCATTGACAACTTCTTATAAAGATTTAGATTTGGCCAATGCTGAAACAAACGACGTTCGTTGTCCAGATTCAGAAATTGCGGCACAAATGATTTCAAAAATAAAAGCCATTCGTAAAGAAGGAGATACCATAGGAGGTGTCATCTCTTGTGTGATAAAAAATGTGCCCGTAGGATTGGGAGAGCCAGTTTTTGACCGTTTGCATGCACAGTTAGGAAAAGCAATGCTTTCCATTAATGCTGTAAAAGGCTTTCAATATGGTAGCGGCTTTGAAGGCACCAAACTCAAGGGGAGCCAGCATAACGATGCTTTTAATGCTGATGGTTCTACTAAAACGAATTTATCTGGTGGTATTCAAGGCGGAATCAGTAACGGGATGGACATCTATTTTGACGTGGCGTTTAAGCCAGTGGCAACAATTATGCAAGCTCAAGACACAATCGATAAAGATGGAAATGTGGTTGAAATGCACGGAAAAGGCCGTCACGATCCCTGTGTAGTACCGCGTGCGGTGCCTATCGTCGAAGCCATGGCTGCCTTGGTCATTGCCGACTTTATGCTGTTAAATAGGCTTAGTAAAGCTTAAAAATCAAATAAATAGATAACTATGAAATCAATCGCCTTACACTGGAAAATATTAATAGGCATGCTAGCTGGTGTGACTTTTGGTTTTATAATGCTCGAAGTAGGTGGTGCCGATTTTGTTGCTAGTTGGATCAAACCTATTGGAACTATTTTTGTAAAACTCTTAAAACTAATTGCAGTTCCGCTTATTTTAGCTTCGCTGATCAAAGGGATTTCAGACTTAAAAGACATTTCAAAATTTGCGTCTATTGGGCTTAAAACCATTATAATTTATGTTCTCACTACCGTGATCGCCATTAGTATAGGGCTGATTTTGGTAAATACACTAAACCCTGGTGACGGCGTTTCTGCTGAAACCATTTCAAAATTGACTGAAACCTATGCGAACGACAGTGGGGTACAAGGAAAAATTGCGGAAGCAAGCCGCCAACAAGCCAGTCGGCCTTTAGATTTTCTGGTTGATATGGTGCCAGATAATGCCTTTTCTGCCCTAAGCAATAATAAGTTAATGCTTCAAGTGATTTTCTTAGCAATGTTTTTAGGGATTTCACTTTTGTTAGTTGGCGAAAAAAGTGCCAAACCTCTCAAAGACTTTTTTGATTCTTTGAATGATGTTGTGCTAAAAATGGTGGATTTAATCATGCTCACAGCGCCTTTTGCCGTATTTGCATTATTAGCCAATGTGGTGGTGTCATCTGGAGATCCTGAGTTGCTATATGCCCTTTTGTTTTATTCTGGGGTTGTTGTAGGCGGTTTGTTTTTGATGGTTTGTTTTTATCTTGTATTGGTCTCTGTGATCACAAAAAGAAATCCAATTTGGTTTTTGAAACAAATCAGTCCAGCGCAATTGTTAGCATTCTCAACCAGTAGTAGTGCAGCGACCTTACCTGTTACCATGGAACGTGTGGAAGAACATTTAGGAGTGGATAAAGAAGTGTCTAGTTTTGTATTGCCCGTAGGTGCCACCATCAATATGGATGGCACCAGTTTATACCAAGCAGTGGCGGCTGTGTTTATTGCGCAGGCCTTGGATTTTGATCTTACGTTTGCCGATCAGTTAACCATTGTTCTTACGGCGCTTTTAGCATCTATAGGTAGTGCTGCAGTACCAGGAGCAGGTATGGTGATGTTAGTGATTGTACTTGAGTCAGTAGGTTTTCCAGCGGATAAACTGGCCATTGGATTGGCACTTATTTTTGCGGTGGACCGTCCACTAGACATGTGTCGTACGATGGTAAATGTCACAGGCGATGCCACGGTATCTATGATTGTAGCTAAGTTTGAAGGCAAGCTTCATACACCGAAATCTAAAGAATGGGACGACCATTTGGAGGAGGTAAAGTAAATCTATTTTTTTTTACATACTAAACGAAATATTGAATCCGTCGAATCTTTGATTTTGTGCGGCAGCGAGGGACGGGAGCAAACCAAAGGCGTGCGTAGTAACTTTGGTCAACTTTAGCTGAATGTGCTACATCGGCCTAGTATAATAGTATAGCTGATTAAAACTCACTAATTTTTCGATTAATTACAACCCTTTTTTATATTCACTTACTTTCAATTTGGTAGTAAAACCGTTATTGTTGTTATACATTTTTTGGTACAGTTTTATTCCGTTAAATGTCTTTTTATTTCACCAAGTCAAATGATATTTTGATTCCTTCTATAACCATATTAGTTCCGATAATAGCAATGATTAGTCCCATTAATTTTCCGATGACGGAAATTACGTTGTCTCCAATCTTTTTTGCAATAAAATCACTTAAGTTAAATGTAATGTAAGTTAACAAACACATGATTCCAAAAATAAGTACTACTAAACCAATATGAATATATGATGAATGGGAAACAAAATTCATAGCTGTTACAATTGTTCCTGGTCCAGCTAAAACAGGTATTGCTAAAGGGGAGACTGCTATGTTTTCATCAATGTTAGTTTTTTCTAAGTGCTTGACGTTTGATTTTTTTGATTGTAACATTTCAAAACCTAAATAGAAAATTAAAATACCTCCCGTAATTTTAAAAGCAGGTATTGTTATTCCGAATAGTTCAAAGATAAATTTACCCAAAATCACAAATACGAGAACAATTATGAATGCAATTATTACTGCATTTAAGTTTATTTTCTTTTTTGTTTTTTTATCAGCTCCTTTGACCAAAGTCAAGAATATTGGCATATTTGAAATAGGGTTCATAATTGCAAAAAAGCCAGTAAAAACAGTAATTGAAAAAGTTAGTAAATTATCCATATTATTTTTTTTCTGTCTTTTTATAAATCCACTCCATTAAAAAACAGAAGGCGATAATGGCTATTGAAACTATAACACCAATAGTATTTGAAGTGTATTGTTGATTAATTAAAATTACTGTAGCAATCATACATAAAACAAAACCTATCAATGGAATTACTTTATTCCCTCCTGTTTCTTTAGATAATCGATACCCAACAAGATTAACTACACCAAAAATGAGTAAAAAGCCAACACTGCCAGCTGTTGATATACTTTCTAGTTTAAGTACATTTACTAAAATTAATGTAGCTACTGCTGTAATCATTAAGCCAATGGGCTGATTCCAAAGCTTTGCTAAAAAGTGATGTGGTAGTTCATCATCCTCTGCAATTTCATAATTTACTTTACTGCCCCCATAAAGAGATGCGTTAATCGCAGAAAACGTTGAGATTAAGGCAGCAACTGTAATAATAGAAAAACCAACTTTTCCTAACATTGGTTTTGCTGCTTCTGCTAAAACATAATCTTGTGCTGTTGCAATTTTCGCAAATGGAAGTGAGCCTATAGTTACAAAAGCAATAATGATATATAGCACTATGACAAAAATTACAGAATAGTAATAGGCTCTTGGTATATTCTTTTCAGGATTAATGACATCAGGTGCTGCGTTTGCAATAAGTTCGAATCCTTCATAAGCAACAAAAATAACCATTCCACCTGCAAATAATTTAATTGGTGCTTCCCATTGTGAAATCGCTAATTGAGCTACGTTTGGATTTCCAATTAAACCATAAGAACCAATAAAAATAAAAGAAATTAGAATTATCAATTTAATAATTACTGCGTAAGATTCTATTTTGCCAACGACAACAATACTATAGTAATTAATCGCTGTGGCTAAAACGATAATTGCACTTGCATAAATGTGTGAATCAATTGTTTTATTGTGAGTTAGTTCTAACAAGTTTGGTGCATAAGACCCAAATGCTGAAGCATAAAGTGAAAGCATAATAATATAACTTATCCATAGTAGATTATTAATTCCACCGCTAAAGATTGTTTTACCAAAACCTTGATTGATAAACTTAACAGTTCCTCCTCTGTCAGGGTACTTCTTTGAAAGATTAACATAACTGTAAGAAGTTATTAATGCTAAAATACCAGCAAATAAAAAGGCTATTGGTGTTCCCCCTTTAGCTAGTGATACTGCAAGTCCGAGGACTGCAAAAATTCCACCGCCAACCATTCCTCCAATTCCGATAGAAATAGCTTCTTTTAAACCTATTTTTTTATTCATAGTTACAGTTTAAATAAAGATTTAGGAATTGCGTGAAAACCTGTTTTAATAACAACATCTTCAATTTCCTTTATTGAAACGAAAGTGGAAGTATGAATAGTTATTTTCTTTGGGAATACTTTTTCGTTTATAATAGCATCTTTGATTCCAACAATGTTTGAAATTGCATCTTTAATTGTAATCAAATCTTTATGCTCTATTGCATTTGTTTCAAAAACTTTTCCGTGATTTCCTGGTATTACATTTTCTGATAATAAATTCATTTTAATTTTCTTTTAAATGTTTTTTGATTTTTTTAAATTGTGCTCAACGATTAGTATGGTTTTGTTGCCTGTATAAACACACTGAATTTTGGTTAAATCACTAACTTTACAAATTATTACTTATTTTTTGGTTAAGCGGTTTATAGCAATAAACTATACACTTTGTTGGTAGTAGTTTTTTTATTGACAAACCACCTATAAACAATATAAATTATAGGTATAAATAGAAAGAAATAGTACCTGTTTTTTGTGTTCATACTTTCACTTAATTCAAAATGAGTTAACCCACTTTTAGTTTTAAATGTTTCTTGTTTTGAGTTAATAGTAATTGTATTGTAATTTACTTGATTGTCATAAACATTAAACATAATAGTATTCGTAATTTCAAATAAATCACTGCCTTTAAATATAATCAAATAATTATTTTGATGTGAATGATCGTTATTTTCTAATTCTTGATACGCTTGATATTTTAGAATATTACCGTTTCTATCTTTTAATATAAGATTAGCCTTTATGTATTCGACAAATGTATTTTCAAAATTATCTTTATTGGTTGATTTTTTTAATGAAGGATTGAATGCAGTTAAAGCATTTCTCATAGTCCAAGGAAACTCTGCTTTAATTTCAATGGTATTTTCCTTTTGAATAATTGTAAAAAAGGCTTCATTAGTTTCATGTGCATATCCAAAAACATTGAATATACACACAAAACTAAATAATAATAAATATTTCATTACTGCCCTATTTTGAAATCTTGAGAAGGTGTTCCTTTAAAATATCTTGGAATACTTGGAAAATTATCTGTAACCATATAATAATATGTTCCTGCAGGGTATTCTAGTGTTACTCCAGTTCGTCCATTTGCTTCATCTAAAGTTCCTAAGCCGCTGATGTATTCATAATCATTTCCATATACACCGTTATAAGTATTACAAGGTGCAGTAATACCGTCCCCTGGTCTATCTCCTGTTTTTAATTGATAACTTGATGTCATTTCTATTACCGAAGAAGTATTATCTGTAGCATTGCTATAGGCGTACTTATAATATATTGGAAAGCCATCTGCTGCATAGCCGATTAAGGTCATTACATTTGTAGGAGCTCCAAGGTTATCTAAAAACAATGTTGGCTTTCCGTGATAATGATATTTTCCTTGTGGTTGAACGTGAGCGTAATTACAATCTAATCCAATATTGACATTGAGTGCTTCCAAGTTCCATTCCCAATTTACATTTGGATCCATTATTCCATTGTGAGGAAATGGTTCGGCTGGAACAGGGTCTAATTCTACACCGCTAAATAATATTCCAAAAGAATAATCAGGTCCATTACTTCCTAAAAGAGGAGTAATTGAAGATGCTGATGTTGGTGTCGTTGTAATATTATAAGTTTCGTTTTGTTCTTTTATAGCATTCGGATTTAACGCACCTGATACATTACCAAAAAGCCCAACCATATGCTGCGGAATGCTGTTTGCGGTAATTGTTCTTGTTGTCCCTGAAATTGATTCGTTGTATTGATGTGTAAAAGTCAAGGTTTCTGTACAGGAACCAACAGAAGTATCTTTGACTATATCTGATGTACAGTCGGTTGTAGTGGTATCATCATTTTTACTGCAACTATAAATTGTTAAAACTGATAATGTGATTAAACTGATTTTTTTAATATTCATAATGTTTATATTTTTTAATATTTAGACTATTTGGTTTTTCAAAGGTTTAATGTCGATTCTATTTTTAATTACCGCCAACTATTATGTATATCCACTTTTTGTTACGTTTAGTTCTATTATATCTGGATCGGGGTTTTGTGCAACAATACTTCCTATTTTGGCATGTATTGTTGCCCTATCAGTTTTATAAAAATCATCTAAGGGGTTTTTCATTTCACTCCTTTTAGCTGTTAAAAACTAAGTTTATAGTTCGTTTGTATGCATACTTCGATGCTCATTTGATTTTAAAAACACCACATATACGCACACACTGTAATGTTTACAGTATTATAATAGATCTTACTAAAAAGTTGAATTGGTTAAAATGAAGATTCAGATTTGAGGTCTAATTCTGCGCCAAAAGTAATAAAAATATTTTAATTGTGGGAAATAGAGGCTAGGTTTAAATATTATGTTTTCAATCTCATCAATCTAAAAATCGATTTTTCAATGCTTCCGTAGGCACCCTGCATTGCTCTGTTTTTCCAAACCAGCGGTAGCGGTTATTTGCTATAAACGTATAAAGGGCATTTCTAAGCAACGGCGTTAGGAGGTAGCCAATTCTAAAAAAGTAAAAACCCCCTCCTAAAGATTTACAAATTTCTAAAACGGCACTGCTTTTTGTATAGAGGTTTAATCCGTCATAAAAAACGATACTGTCTAAATCCGCTCTGTTTAATAAGTTCTGTGGTAAGAACGATTTTGCATAATCACTTTGCAAAGACGCAAAATTTAAAACGCTTTTTTTGTCTTGTTTAATGAGGAAGTTCACGCTGCTGTTACAGAGGTTACAAACACCATCAAAGAAGATAATTTTTTGCATTATTTTTTAGAATTCACATATTCAAGTCGGTCAACATTCACATTGGTTGTGAAAAGTCCATAATTGACCACTGCTTTATTTTTTTCGAGCTTATCTATCGTGCCCACTGCCCGGCCATCTTCCAGACGGACTTGGTCGCCGAGTTTCAGATCCCGTTTGGGTTTGGGTGGAGTCAAGGCTGCTTTTTCTTTTTGCTGCTTTTTTTGTTGGCGAATCACCGCTACTTTTTGATCGACTTCCTTCTTCAATTCAATCTCCTTTGTCAGAAGAATCTTCTTTTGTTTGAGGCTTATTTTCTGACGTTTTGAATTGTCAATCTGCACCAATTTAAAAAGTTCGTTCATCAATTCACGCTTCCGATTGTTCTCGAAGTAGCTTTCGCCTAAATCACTTATTTTTTGCCCCAAATACACCAAACGCTGATTGCTGTCAAAAAGCTCCTGATAGCTTTGCAGTTTTTTCTTGGCCTTGGCATTCGTGGTCTCTAATTTATCGGCTTCTAAACTCTTTTTAATTTCATTTTGCTTGAGTGCCCGTTCAGTTTTTTCAAGTTTAGATCGTTCTTTTTGAAGCTTCGCAATGGTTTTGTCAAATCGTATTTTGCCACGTTCAATTTTCTTTTTAGACCGATTGATCAAACTGAAAGGAATGCCATTTTTCTGAGCCACTTCAAAAGTAAAAGAACTGCCGGCTTGCCCGATCACCAGCTTATACAACGGAAGTAAGGTCTTTTCATCAAACAACATATTCGCATTCTGAATGTGTGGTAATTCGTTGGCCAATAATTTTAAATTACTATAATGCGTAGTGATGATGCCAAACGCTTCCCGCTCGTAAAACACTTCCAAAAAAGTTTCAGCCAATGCACCTCCCAATTCAGGATCACTTCCCGTTCCAAATTCATCAATTAAAAAGAGGGTATGCTTGTTACACTTCTTTAAAAAATAATTCATCTGTTTCAGACGGTAGCTATACGTGCTTAAATGATTTTCAATCGATTGATTATCGCCAATATCACTTAAAATAGAATCAAATAAACACAGTTTAGACCGTTCGTGCACAGGAATCAACATCCCCGATTGCACCATAATTTGAAGCAATCCAACTGTTTTAAGTGTGATACTTTTTCCACCAGCATTTGGCCCTGAAATCACAATGATCCGACTTTCAGTGGTCATGGTAATTGTTTGCGGATAGGTGGTTATTCCCTCATTTTTATTTGCTACCAACAATAAAGGGTGGTAAGCGTCGACAAGCTCAATTTCTTGATGTTCTGTAACTTCTGGAAGGATGGCATCAATTACTTTGGCATACTTTGCTTTGGCATAGATCACATCTATTTTTGTTAGAAACTGTTGATAGGATTCTAGTAATGGACTGTAACCACTTATAAAACTGGTGAGTTCCAGTAAAATCCGTTTGATTTCTTCCGTTTCTTCAAAGGCTAAATTATTAAGATCGCGTTGGTGTTGTTGTGTCGTGTCGGGTTCAATATAGACAATGCTACCTGTTTTACTAGCCCCCAAAATACTACCTTTCACCTTACGCCTGTACATTGCTTTGACGGCCAATACACGGCGATTTTCCATCACTGTTTCTCTAATATCATCTAAATAATCGAGACTGTTATACGTACTTAAAGCGGAATTAAAACTGGTATTGATTTTTATACGAACCGCTTGAATCGATTTGCGCAAGCCGTACAATGTATCAGAAGCATCATTGCGAATCTCTCCAAATTTATCAACCACACTATGAATGGCTTCAGGGATCTCTTTATTGGGTTCTAATTGTAAAGAAGCCTTGTGTAGGAGTGGATAGTATTCATGAAATTTTTTGAAGAATTTCAATAATATAGTTGTCGTCACACAAATGCTTGCTATTCTTCGGAAGCCATCTATTTCTAGATAATTATTTTCAATCCGAATCAATTTTAATTCTTCGGTGATCGCATCAAACCCATGGTTAGGAATTCGATTTTCGTTATCAAAAGAAGATACAAATTCGTTGGTAAGTTGAAGCGCTTCGATTACATCGTCTCTTTTAGAAAATGGTAGGGTCGCTAGAATTTTAATTTTCCCCAAAGCTGTGACATTGTGAGTAGCCACCTGTTGAATTACGGATTCAAATTCTAAATCCTGCAATGTTTTATTGGAAATATTAATCATAGCGTTCGTGCATAAGTCGTCACAAATGTAAGTATTAATGTTTAAAATATATAGCTTAAATTTGCAGTATAAGCCTTAATTTTTAAGCCCTATTTTATGTTGCAACTCAACGAGACTTGGCGTTCCCATTTAGAACCTGAATTTAAGAAACCCTATTTCGAGAAACTAGATGTTTTTGTGCGTGCCGAATACGGATTGCATCCCTGCTATCCTCCCTTTAATCAAATTTTTAATGCATTTGAAAGTTGTGCGTTTGAAGCGGTAAAAGTCGTCATCATCGGTCAGGATCCGTACCACGGAGAAGGGCAAGCCAACGGACTGTGTTTTTCTGTGAACCAAGGAATGCCGCATCCACCCTCCTTAAAAAATATTTTTAAGGAATTAGAAAATGATATAAAACTTCCATATCCATCGATTGGTGATTTAAGTTCGTGGGCAAACCAAGGGGTATTGTTGTTAAATGCTACTTTGAGTGTGCGTGCGAAAGAAGCTGGAAGCCATCAAAAACAAGGCTGGGAAAAATTTACAAATGCGGTAATCAAAACACTTTCTAGTGAAAGATCGGATTTGGTTTTTTTATTATGGGGAAGTTTTGCTAAAAATAAAATCAGGTTTATCGATACAGAAAAACATACTGTTTTACAAACGGGACATCCGTCGCCCTTGAGTGCTAATCGCGGCTACTGGTTTGGAAACAAACATTTTAGTAAAACAAATGAAGTGCTGAGGTCATTAGGTAAATCACAGGTAGAGTGGGGTTAATCTTCCAAAGTCGCCACCAATTGATCATAGGGCAGTTTTTCGGAAATGATATCTAATTTCAACAATTGATTTTGAACCGCTTCAACCGTAGAGAATTGAATATTTTCTTGAGACCATTCCGTAAGTTCTAACCAATTTTTTACATCTTCATTTTTTTGTTGATAGCGCTCGGAAATAATTGCATCGATTTCGGGGAGTTGTTTAAATCCAGACGTAATTGTATTGATGACTTTTAGAATGGCTTGTAGCGTTTCTTTTTCATTGTTGATAAATTCATCCCGGACTGCAATTACAAAGCATGGCCAAGGAGTCGGGCACTCTCCCAAACGTCGAAATATTTGTTGATCGACCAAGGGCTTCGTCGTAAATTTTTCCCACATAAAATAATCAGCTTTCTTATGCGTAAGCGCCTCCACAGCACCATCCAAATCTTTTATAACTTCAAACTTTAAATCTGATGTCGTATCCCAGCCTAAATTTTGTGCATTCACATACGCCATTAGATGAGAACCTGAACCATACCGACTTATGGCAGCCCGTTGTCCTTTGAGGTCGCTCAGTTGTTTAAAGTTAGATTTTTTTGCCACATGAATCCCCCAAATTAAGGGCGATTCTACAAAAACTTGTACAATCTTACAGGGACTTCCTTCGGTAATATCTTTAATGATCCCTTCGGTTAGAATCACAGCGATGTCAATCTCATTATCCCGTAGTGCTTTGGTCATTTGACCCGTGCCACCAAAATAATCCTTCCAGCGAACATTGATGTCGTGGGGTTTAAAATGGCCTTGTTTTAAAGCCAAATACCAAGCGTAATTGAAGTGTTCTGGAACTCCGCCAATGCGTACGTTTTTCATGTGCTTATAGTTATTGATTTTTAATGGTCACATGTTACTTCCATTTAATCATTTTTCTTGGGTTTCAAGTTTTAGATATGTCTATTTCATCTAAGAAATAAGTTTATTCAGTGTATAAGTTATTAATTTTTCGATGGTAGCTTGCGGATTTTTACTAAAAGTCCCCAAAGCTCTGTTGGCTAAAATAGCATTCATAGAACAGGCTTCATGCCCTAATAATTTTGACAACCCATAAATGGCAGAAGTCTCCATTTCAAAGTTAGTCACTCTTAAACCTTTATACTCAAAACTATCCATTTTTTGATTCAAGCTATCGTCTTGCAATGCCAAGCGTAATACTCGGCCTTGCGGTCCGTAAAATCCTCCACAAGTTGCTGTCAGCCCGTTAATAGTTTGATCGCTTTTTAATTGAGCTTCGAGTCTTTTTGAATTTTCAATGATAACAGGATAAGGTTTTTGTGGACTCCATTGTGTGTGTTTTACAAAAGCAGCTTCGATATCGGCATGTTTGATGGTATCAATTTTGTAGGATTGTAACATCCCATTAATATCCATTCCATAACCACTCAATACAAAACTGTCAATATCAATATCAGGTTGTAATGCGCCCGATGTTCCAATACGCACAATTGATAAACTTGTTTTAGTCGTTTTGATTTTACGAGTTTCAAAGTCAATATTTACCAAGGCATCCAGTTCATTAAGTACAATATCAATATTGTCGGGACCAATCCCTGTAGAAATTACAGAGAGTCGTTTTCCTTTATAGCTTCCTGTTTGAGTTTTGAATTCGCGACTTTGTACCTCAAAATCAATCGAATCAAAATGCTTTGTAACCTCACCAACACGTTCTTGATCGCCTACAAAAATGATGGTATCGGCAATATCGGAAGGTTTCAAATGAAGATGGTAAATACTACCATCAGAATTAAGTATGAGTTCAGAGTTTTTTATAGACATTTAATTGTTTTATGGTTAGCCCCCAACACGTTTGACATTGAACCCCAGTTCTTTTAAAAAACTCATAATCTTATCTCTGTAATCACCTTGTATGATAATGGAGTCGTTTTTAAAACTGCCGCCCACGCTGAATTTCTTTTTGAGATCCTTGGCAAGAATTTTAAAGTCTTTATCTGCTCCAGTATAGCCTTCAATAATAGTGATGGGTTTCCCTTTTCGTTTTTCATATTTACATATCACGGGTTCGTCTTGCATCCAAAGAGATGTTTTTTTAACTTCGGAAAGTTCTGCAGGGCTTTCGGTATGCTCTGGAAATAAATTTTTAAGCTGGTCTTTTAAATCCATTATTTTTTGGCGAATCCCAATTCTTTTATGCGTTGATCCAAATATTCTCCAGCAGTAATGTCTTCAAACTGTTTTGGATTTTCAGCATCAATACAATCCTCTAACACGTTTAATTTCATGGCACTGATAGGGTGCAAGAAAAAAGGAATCGAATAGCGCGACGTGCCCCACATTTCTCGTGGCGGATTCACCACACGGTGGATGGTAGATTTTAATTTATTATTGGTATGACGCGACAACATATCACCCACATTGATCATTAATTCATCTGGATTTGCGATGGCATCAATCCATTCACCATCAAGGTTTTGAACTTGCAGTCCTTTTCCTTGCGCTCCCATTAATAAAGTGATGAGGTTAATGTCCCCATGCGCTGCGGCACGCTCGGCATTTTTTGGTTCTTCTTTAATGGGTGGATAATGAATAGGACGTAAAATGCTATTTCCATTATGCACATAATTGTCAAAATAAAATTCATCCAATCCTAAATGAAGGGACAAAGCTCTCAAAACGTAAGTGGCTGTTTTTTCAAGCATTTTATACGTTTCTTTTCCTACCTTATTAAATTCCTCTAATTCCTGCACTTCCACATTTTCATGGTATTCTGCTTCGAGTTCTGGATTGTCTTGAACATACTGTCCAAAATGCCAAAATTCTTTTAAATCGCCTTCTGTTCTGCCTTTAGCACTTTCCTTTCCAAAAGAGATGTATCCGCGTTGTCCTCCAATTCCTGGAACTTCATAGTTTTGTTTTTGAGCCGTCGGCAAATCAAAAAACTTTTTCACTTCTGAATATAAGGTGTTCACTAAAGTGTCATCTAAAAAATGACCTTTAAGTGCTACAAAACCAATAGTTTCATAGGCTTCACCAATTTCATCAACAAATTTTTGTTTGACCTTTGGGTCGTTTGATAAAAACTCTGAAAGATTGACACTTGGAATTTTGTTCATGGCTTTAGTTTAATCATGTTAGTAACAAATATAACAATTTGAAAGTTTTATTAAAGCAATTTTTTAAAGTTAAACTCTCCTAACTAATATTTTCCTACTTTTGAATGACAAACAAACTAGATTTGAAACCATTATTTAACTACGATTTTAAAGAAGTGAGTGAAGAGACTCAAAAGTCTTTATATTTCAATATGTTGAAATCCAGACTTATTGAGGATAAAATGTTGATTTTACTTCGACAAGGTAAAATATCAAAATGGTTCTCAGGAATTGGTCAAGAGGCAATTTCAGTAGGAGTCACATTAGCCTTAAACAACGATGAATATATCCTCCCAATGCACCGTAATTTAGGGGTATTTACAACCCGAGAAATTCCCTTGTATCGTTTATTTTCGCAATGGCAAGGCAAAGCCAATGGGTTTACAAAAGGGCGGGACCGTTCGTTTCATTTTGGAACACAAGATTATAAAATTATTGGGATGATTTCTCATTTAGGTCCTCAACTTGGGGTTGCAGACGGAATTGCACTTTCTCATATATTAAAAAAAGAAGCTAAACTTACCGCTGTATTTTCAGGGGATGGTGGGACGAGTGAAGGCGATTTTCATGAAGCGTTGAATGTGGCTTCTGTTTGGAATTTACCTGTATTATTTTGCATCGAAAATAATGGATATGGGCTTTCTACTCCCTCAAATGAACAATATAATTGCGAATCCATTGCCGACCGTGGTGTGGGTTATGGTATGGAATCTCATGTGATAGAAGGCAATAATGCGATGGAAGTATTTTCTAAAGTAGATGCCATTGCTAAAAGTGTTCGACAGAATCCGCGCCCTGTTTTAATTGAGTTTAAAACATTCAGAATGCGAGGTCATGAAGAGGCGAGTGGCACCAAATACGTCGCTCAGGAGTTACTAGATGCTTGGGCTCAAAAAGACCCAATATCAAATTTTGAGTCCTATCTTCTTCAGGAAAAATTGATTACAGAAACAGAAATAGAGAATTTTAAAACTGCCTATAAAAAAGACATTCAAGATGGGTTACAAATTGCTTCTGAAGAACCTGCGATCATTCCAAATTTAGAAACAGAACTTGCAGATGTTTATAAACCTTTTGAATATAAAGAAACGAAGCCCACATCAAACCAAAACACAGAACGTCTGGTTGATGCCATTTCGGGCGGACTTCGTCAATCGATGGAAGTACACCCTGATTTGGTCATTATGGGGCAAGACATTGCCGAATATGGTGGAGTTTTTAAAATCACTGAAAATTTTGTCGAACAGTTTGGAAAAGAGCGTGTTCGGAATACCCCCATTTGCGAATCTGCGATTGTCGAAGCAGCGATGGGCTTATCCATAGCGGGCATCAAATCAGTGGTTGAAATGCAATTTGCAGATTTTGTAAGCTCAGGGTTTAATCCTGTGGTTAATTATTTAGCAAAATCCCATTATCGATGGGGGCAAGCGGCAGATATTGTCGTGCGTATGCCTTGCGGTGCGGGCGTGGCTGCAGGGCCTTTTCATTCCCAAACCAACGAAGCTTGGTTTACCAAAACTCCCGGCTTAAAAGTGGTGTACCCTGCCTTTCCTTACGATGCCAAAGGCTTATTAGCAACCGCTATAAACGATCCAAATCCGGTCTTGTTTTTTGAACATAAAGCCTTGTATAGAAGCATAAGACAAGAGGTGCCTACAGATTATTTTACCTTGCCGTTTGGAGTTGCCTCCTTACTTAAAGAAGGTTCAGATGTCACCATCATTACTTATGGTGCTGCGGTACATTGGGCATTGGAAACTTTGGAGAAACACCCTCAAATATCTGCGGATTTAATAGATTTGAGAACTTTACAACCTTTAGATTTTGAGGCCATATTAGCATCGGTTAAAAAAACAAATAAAGCCATTATTCTTCAAGAAGATTCGTTATTTGGAAGTATTGCTTCTGATATTTCATCTCAATTGATGGAACAGGCATTTGAGTTTTTAGATGCACCTGTCAAACGAATGGCGAGTATAGAAACCCCCATTCCATTTGCAAGTGCGCTAGAACAACAGTATCTTGCAAAGCGAACTTTTGAACAAGAATTAAAAGTGTTACTAGCATATTAAATGGAGTATTTAGAATTATTTTTAAACGCCTTTTTTGGAACCGTCCAGTGGACATGGAAATCCATTTGCTTTGAAGTGCCTTGGACTCGAAATTATTTTTGGGGCCTGATAGTGATTTCTTTATTTGTGTGGGGAATTGAAATGGCTTTCCCTTGGCGTAAACAGCAATCTATTTTTAGAAAAGATTTTTTTCTAGATGGGTTTTATATGTTTTTTAATTTCTTCATCTTTAGTATATTGATTAGCGGAGTGTATAAAATCATCACCAAAATTGCAGTAGAAGAGTTTCAGGTTTCTCCAAATGCCATAGCCCTCGTAGATTTATCAAACTTTTCGCTGGTGCTTCAATTATTGATTTTCTTTGTTGTTTTGGATTTTGTACAATGGTTGACACATATATTGTTACACCGTTTTTCTTTTTTATGGAAGTTTCATAAAGTACACCACTCTGTGAAAGAAATGGGTTTTGCAGCACATTTACGTTACCATTGGATGGAAAATATTTTATACAAACCTTTCAAAGTGATTGCGTTGATGTTGCTGGGAGGCTTTGAGCCCGAACAAGCGTTTATCGTTCATTTTATCGCCATTTCAATTGGACATCTTAATCATGCCAATATCAAACTAGATTACGGACCTTTTAAATATGTATTTAACAATCCTGTTATGCATTTATACCACCATGCACAGGCATTGCCTGCAAACCTTAAAATGGGAGCTAATTTTGCAATTAGCCTAAGTTTATGGGATTATATTTTTAAAACCAACTATGTGCCAACTCCAGATAAAGACCTTGTGTTAGGGTACAGTGGTGACCAACAAATGCCATCTGGTTTTTTTGGTCAATTGTTTTATGGGTTTAAAAAAGGAGATTAATTTAAGCGTTTTTTCGAGCGTTCATAAAATCTGTAACCAAATAGGAGATCAGCTTTCCGGTTTGTGCGTTTGCATGTGAATCTTCATTTCTAGTGGCCGCTTCACAAATATGTAAGTAAGTGGCATTGGAATGATTTCCAAAATAGTGTACAAATTGCCGTGTTTGATTTACAGAAAATCCACTCGGTGTTTGAGCACTGCTAGGAATATTTTGAATGGCATCACAATCTATTTCAATGCCAAATTTTGAATCTGAAATAAATACCAACGCTTTTTTGGAAGCCTTTTTAAAAGAAGTTTTTTTGCGAACGACAAGATTCTCAAAAGTATTGAATTGTATTTTTGATTTTGACTCCTTTATGTAATTTAAAATTTCTTTAGAAGTATAATTTTCATGTACGCCAAAAATAAAATAGCGATCCAAATAACCTTCTTCAATAGCGTAGCGAAAACCATTCCCACTGTGACGTCCTTCGAGTGTTCTTAAATCTGTATGGGCATCAAAATTCAGGCTATTTAT
>Ga0209199_1001918_pt1 | contig 23575 bp, 25 predicted proteins | sample COGITO_mtgs_1105_7_FD_184805 | JGI IMG/M metagenome (GOLD analysis project Ga0209199, IMG submission 184805) | Pelagic marine microbial communities from North Sea - COGITO_mtgs_110523 (SPAdes) (version 2) | ecosystem: Environmental > Aquatic > Marine > Epipelagic ...
CTGCGTGGCGTTCCATCATACATCAGGTCGGACAACGGCCCTGAGTTTATCGCTGCGGCCGTCAGGGACTGGATCAAAGCAGCTGGGGCAAAGACCGCCTATATCGAGCCGGGATCGCCCTGGGAGAACGGATACTGCGAAAGCTTCAACGGGCGACAGTCTAACCATTTTTTCAGCCAGCTTAAAAACCAAGCTGGCCTGATCCCGCGATCTAGCACCACTGATGATCTGGCTGTTTTGCCTTGCTTCTGGCCCAACCAAATGGGCCAGCAGTATGGCTGCGATCAGTGCAGACTTGCCGTTCTTTCTTGCCACAGACAAGTACGCACGACTGGTGCCGTGCGGGTTATCAAACACATCCAGAATAAACTTGCGCTGGAACTTCATCAGCTTGATTGGCTGACCGACCTGAGCGCCTTCTGGGATTAGGCAATAATGCTCAATAAATGCACAAATCTTTTCGCCGCGTGTCATGTAGATGAAACTTTCGTAACGTAACATTTGACACCCAGAAGACATCTCAAGTCGTCTAAAGTCACGAAGTTCAAGACCATAATGAAAGGAGAATACAATGTCATATTACACAGTTTCGCATTGGCTAGCCGATAAATGGACAGATGAAATGGAAGGAATTGCTAAAGATAAATTCGGCCCCATGGTTATGTCGTGTGGTGCTAGTTCAGTCGATTTTATCCGAACCGGTGATAAAGCAATGTGCGTCGTAACCAAATATAAAGATGAAGCAACTGGAACGGCTGCCGTGGCAAAGATTGCTGAAATTCGCGGTCAAGCCGCATCAACGCTGCCAATCAAGATGGTTTCTGACGTTAAAGGTTCTGCATTCGTAAGTATGTAATTTAATGAGCGGGCTGAGCAATCAGCCCCTCAACACCAACATCCCTTAAAGCCGCTTGGACGTCCTCACAGTGGTCCTGATGTTAAAGAAAACTTACTGTGCCTTTGCCCCAACCATCATGACCAATTGGATGCTTTGTCTTTTTCAATAGAGCCAAGTACTCAAAAAATTGTTGGCATAAAAGATTTTGAGGGAAAATCACTAATCGTGGATAAAAGGCACATGCTGGGTGAAGAATTTTTGAGGCATCATTGGGAGCGTTGGGCAAGAGAACACACTGCATAGCTTATGGTTAGATGTATATATGTCCTGTTTTCTGTGACGCTCATTTTAGTTTATATTCCGGACTGAGAGATTTGAGCTAAAGGCATAGGACGACTAGCCCCATCATTTAGATGGGGTAGTCCCTATGCACTTGATGACTTCCGTGCCGAGCCGACCGTCGCATCAAGGCCCGAAGGTCGCGCACATGCGCCTTCAGTTAACCGCTACTTTCGACACCAAGTGTGCGTGCCGTGGATCAGGCTTCGGTCTTTCAGACTGCCCTTGGCGTGTGATCCAGCCCCGTGGTACGCCTTACAATGATGCTGCCACTGTCATATTACCGTCCAACATCAGGGGTGCTCAATCGCTATTGTCAGCGATCAATTTTCAATAAGTTCTATAACTTCATCTTGTTCTGTTATTTCGCGATGCAAAGCACGCATCCACTGACCTTGTCGCAGTGTCGGCAGCCAATTTGCATTGGAGTGCTTCTCCCACATTTGATAGGCGAAACTTAAAACATGTGGATCAGTGGCTTGACGCATTAAAATTGGCCAAGTCCACATTATGCGGCGAAGTTCATACCTATCCATCGGCCCATTGCGGTATCCAGAAAACGTGGTAGCCATGGTTAGGCTGCCTCAGATTGTTGAGTAATCCACAACTCTATGGCGTTAGATTTCCAGCCGACAGCACGTCGCCCTAATTTGATAGGACGCGGAAATTCTCCAGCTTGCATTTTTGCATAAAGGGTTGATGTAGCAAGGCCAGTCATGAACAGAACTTCTGTTCGGCGTATAATTCTGTATTCCATATTAATCTCCCAAGAACTTTCAAATTCTTAGGAGAGCGTGCAGCAAATAAAATTTTAATGTGAGGTAAGAACTAGCTCTAGTTCTTACCCTAGTTTCTCAGGAACTTTCAAACGGCGTAACATTGACTTGTAAAAGTTACGGTGTTTTCCCCAAGCATTTTTGATGGTTTCATATGATACTCTCTCGGTGAATGAAGTATCGGCAAATGCTGTTGTCAAAGAAATCTGAGTACCTTCAACGAAACACTTAATTCGGGCTTCTAAGACTTTGCTTGCATAATAACGGTCATCATGGAGTTTCTGTAACTTGTGTAGGACTGGGCGACCACGTTTCTTCGATGCTGCAAACCCAAAACTTTTTTCCAATGATGCTTTTGTTGGATCAGAATGGGTAAAATGGTCCCAGCAATTCAAAACTGTATTTAAGACAAATCTTGGAACTTCTATGGTTTCAGATGCAAAGTGTTCTGGTACCACATTGAGATACTGGTTGCTTTTAAATCCATTTTCATTCGCAAGAGCAAGTTGCTCCAATATTTCAAATGCCAGAAATGCAGGAGGTAATTCTCCCTGTTCAACAAATTCAGAAAGCCCGTCCAGACGATAACGTGCTGAGTGCAGCTCGCGTTCATTATCAGAAATGTAGGTAAGAAGCGCATCGATCTGTTCTTTAGATATGGTGAGCTTTTTCATCGTCCCCCTCCAGGAAATTATGCCAATTTGTCATCAATTTTGACCTCTCATCAATCAAATCCGTACGGTAGTACGCATGCTCTGTTTTCGATCCAAATTTATGAGCCAATTGTAACTCCGCGGCTTCTCGCGACTGCGCTGTTTCTGCCACCCAATTTCTAAACGTGGAGCGCAAACCGTGCGGGACAGCTGGTAATAATGAACGCTGATCGATATAACCTTGCTCATCTTTGGCGTGCATTCGCTTCATAAGCGCAGAGAGCGTCATATCTGAGAGGGTGTTTAGGTTCCGTGATTTGAACACCAAGCCCATTTTGTCGTTTGAAGAACGCAGTAGGTCATAGATAGGAGGCGTTATTGGTACCCGATGCTCACGCTTTGCCTTCATGCGATCTGCAGGGCGCGTCCAAATTCCTAAATAACCACGTTTGATTGCTTTAGCACCGTCAAACAGTTGCACTTCTTCCCAACACATACCTCTAACCTCTGCTGACCTAGAAGCTGTCATTGTCAGCAGCATTAATGCAGCTGCGCCTGTCCCATCCCGTTTTTTGAGTTCAGCCCACCATCGCTGTGCATCTTTTAATTGTAAGGCAGGCTGGTTTTTTTTAATCTGTATTTTTGCTTTTGCCGGCAACAGAGAAGATAGGTTGCCTTGCCATGCAGCAGGGTTAGGTGATGGCATTAGCCCTTTTACAATTGCGTAGTCCAACACTCTTTCTATACGGCCACGCAGTCTACTTGCTGTCTCTGTTTTATCTTTCCAGATTGGTTTAAGAAGGTCATGTACTTGATTAACAGTAATTTCATTCACTGGCATGGAGCCGATTGAGGGCAGGGCGTAGATTTCTAATGTGCTGCGCCACTGGGCTTTGTGTTTTAGGTTAGATAGCTCATCTAAAATTGAGGGTAACGATAGTTCCATCACTTCCCGGAAAGAGGGTATAATTTTAGGCTTTCTGCGTTCAACTTTAGGATTGATGCCTTTAGCCGTCAGGGTTTTATTCTCCGCAGCGATACGTCTGGCTTCTGCCAATGAAACCATGGGATAATTCCCAAGACCCAACTCAATCTGTTTGCCGCCGAAGCGTATCTTCTGTGACCAGCTTTTTGAACCTGATTTGCGGACGTGGATATGTAATCCTGTGCCGCCATCATCGTAATAGCGTCCAGAAGGTATATTTGAATTTAAATACTGTGTGCTTAGTTTCTTCCTTACCATCTCGCCCCCACATTAGCCCCCACAAATTTGATAGAACATATAGGGATTATGTGGCACTTACTAGAACAGGTAAAGATAAATATGTAATAAAATAAAGGAAAAAATATAATCTAAAGAAATCTTTAGAACAATACTTATACGGACTGTCTGTCCGCCACATATACTAATTAATTATCTGATTTTATTGGTATTAATATTAAAAAAATCTCTACCCACAACACTACCCACAACAAAACATCAGATCAAAACAGAGTTAATCAGGGGTTACTGTACCCAACCTTTGCGGTTCAGCTACAATCGGCGCCAGTGGCTCCCCCACTCAACGGGCCCCGCGTCTCGGACCACGGGCCTTTAGTATTAGCGTTGTAAATTCATTCGGGGGTAATTTTGTTCGGATGCCATCTCTATTCACGCACCAATTTCAAGCTAAAACGTGCCGCTGCTCTCGCTGAGTGGCGTCAAGTATTGAGCGCATAGATTTAGGCTGTGCCAGAAATCCGATGCTCGTTCTGATTGGTTTGACAGCTGCGTTATTTGTCCTGTCCGTCCGGGGGATCTGTCAGAAGTTAGGTTGTCGATGCTAACATGCGTTTGTCGGAGGGGCATCCTTTTGGTTGCTCCATTGACAATGGCACTGGCATCTTGCCCTAATAATCAGGTTTAAAAGAAAGGTGAACGTGATGGATATCAGAAATTTTTTTCTTTTGACCATATGGTTGGTTGGTGTCTCTGAGCTTCATGCCAGCTCGCCTGGGGTATCTTCAAACTGGTCGATGAATGTTTCGAAACTGATGGCAAAAAGTCACAATTTGGGTCCGGGGCATGTAGTGCCGGAGCTTGGACCTATATATGTTGAAGTTGTAAAGGCCCGTATGAATAGCCCTGAATTTTTGTTGGGAACACAGGAAGTTGTGCAGCTTTGCCTAAGTCAAGATGAAACTTGGAAGAATTTTTGTAATGGTCTCATTCAAGGATATGCGGAATCTGCAAATTTCACACTACGATCATGTATTCCAAGTGGAACAAAACGGCGAAGTCTTGTCGAGATCTTTATCCAGCCTGAAATCGTTGTTTTTAATGGATATATTGATGATTGGCCCGCGATTGACTCTGCAGCCGAGATTTTTGCAAAGTATTTTCCTTGCAGCTAGGGGCCAAATTGCAAATTTTGAACAGCCGAACCTAGAAACAATTATTGTTATTGGCAGTTCCGTCTGGCATGATTGTTTTGCAAAAGGTCACCCCGGCTAGATCTGCTCCATCAATTTGGGCCCCCAGTAAGTTGGCTCCGTAAAGACTGGACCATCCCATATTTGCCCTCTTTAAATTAGTACCGCGTAGATTTGCGCCTTCAAGGTTTGCTCCGAAAAAATTGGCTCCTTCTAGATTTGCGCCTTCTAGATTGGCATCGACAAGGTTCGCAGCGCCACCGAGCTCAGCACCGTACACATTTGCCCATTTGAAATTACCACCACTCAAATCACATGAAGCGCAGGATTTTGTTTGCTTCAACTGACGCATCAACTCGGGATTACCAGCGATTGCTGAAATTGGCGTACAAATTGTCACGGTCAGAATAGCGGACCAAATATGGGATCTAAAACTCATTTGAAACTCCATGCAGAAAAAGATAAGCTTCACTCCAAAGGTGTCTTGGAAATGGGGCTCTGGTTGATGTTTACGAGCGACTATCCATGACAGAAAAACATTTTGCAATCGAAACGCTGTTGTTTTGCTTATAAACAAGCAGCGGCCCTATTGGAGCAAAAGTAAGTTCCCATCCAGCTGTATAGCCATAGTCTTTTTCGCCAATTAATGTGGCTTCGCATTCTGCCTGTGTATCCCAGGCCCCTACGTTGAAGCCCCTTCTGACATCGATTTTGTCCGAATTAAATGTTGTGGCAATCACTATTATCCAAAGCATAACTCTCTCATTTCGATCCGGTTTGGGTGGGCAGTACGTGATAACAATTTAATCTAGACATCTTGTAAGGTAAATAATTATTAGCTTTAAGGTGCATAATGAAAGATCGCCCGTGGATATTTTCTTGAACAGGTGGGTATTATGATAAGGATATCTGCCAGCCGATAGCTCTGATAGGGCCTTTATATGAAAAAGTTACGTCTCTTGTTGTCAGTTGTTTTTTTTGGATTTCAGGGCCAATTTGTATTGTCGCAATCGTCGAACCTCTCCTGTCTAGAAGGCAGAACAGATTGTTTGATTTTGGAAGCGCAACAGATTGCGGAATTAATTTCCGAAACGAATCGACGCGACGAGGCTTACTACTCGATATTGACAGCTTTTATCGCACAGAACCGTGTGGATGAGGCTTTGGCTTTGGTTGATAAGATAAACAATCCACGAACTCAGGCCGAATCCTTGGCTGAAGTGTCTTTGGCACTAGCAAAATTGGGTCGGTTTGGAAGTGCCTATGGATTGGCTCATTCCATTACTGACTCTCGAAATAAGTCATCACGTATTACCGCACTTGAGGCCGTAGCTATTCAGCAGGCCACATTTGGTTTGATCGCTGATGCTTTTGAAACGGTCATGGCGATCAATAACCCCTTTCGCCGCTCAGAGGCGCAATCTGCCATTGCTATTGCGGTGGCACGCAGCGGGGATTTGCCGCGTGCGATTCAGGCTGCGAGTAAAATAGCTACTGACTATTGGTTTTCCCCAGACCAAAGCAGTGTAAAAGTTGCGAGCGGGCTTGTGTCGCGGTCTGGTGAGTTTGATAATTATTGGTTTTTTGAAACTTTGGTTAGGATTTCTCAATTGCAAGCGCGCGCAGGTGATATTCGAGACGGGCTTCAAACGGCCCGGTCCATACCAGATGTCTCCGCGCGCGCGCGCGCGCTATCTTCGATATCCGTCGTGCTCGCGGAGATCGGAGATGTGGGAGGTGCAATGAAGATCGCAAAGCAGATCGACACCGCATATGGCGATTTGGAGCCAATGATTGCGGTTTCCCACGCCTTCGCTGTTGCGGAGAAATTTGACGATGCTACGAAGGTGGCGCTGGATATTAAAACTGCGTACGGAGACGAGCGCGCTTTTGCACAACTTGCTTTAGTATTGGCCCGGACGGGAGAACTCGAAGTAAGCTCAAGCTATGTAAATACATTGGACAGCGAAATCCTGAAAAGTGACACAATTTCTAAAATTTCGCTGATTATGGTGGCTAACGGTCACGTAGATCAAGCTTTGGCATCCGTTTCTAAGATTCCACAACGCTATCGCTACCTAGAAGCCGTAAAAGATATTCTATCCGTTGTGACCCAAAATGGTCATGCTGATTTGGCCAAGAAACTGGCCGGTGATATTTTTGAGTTCGAAGACTATGTCAATATGCTCATTGAAATCGCTGGCGATCAGGCCAGGTCCGGCGACGCTATCGGGGCGATAGTGACCGCGCGTCAAATAAAAGACCCAATGTCTCGCTCAATTGCACTCGCCAGTATTGCCGAGATTTTTAATTGAGTAACAATCCTGCGCCCTGTTACGCTAATTGATCGAGTTGTATAACATGAACTGTGTCATAATCTGACAGTGGATCCGTCATTGCGTGTCAGTATAGCTTTTGAGCCAGGATAGGCATCCAGCAGGTGCCGCGCCTTATCTTCGCCAGCCACATAGATTGCCGTAGACAACACATCGGCGTCAACTGCTTTGGCTGCAATGACGACCACTTGTTGCATATGATTGGCGCTCAATCCTGTTTGGGGATTAAAAATATGGTGCGTGTTGGATGCCTTGAAGCGAGACCCATATCCACCGGACACAGAAACTGCCGCATTGGTGAGCTGGATGTCTTCGGCAATTTTTTCCGGTGCGGTCGGATCGATGAGCCCTATCGTGTAAGGAGATCCATCGGGCATGGCGCCCAACGTACGGGTCTCACCCAGATCAATCACAGCATTCTCAAAACCCTGATTGCCAAGAATTTCAATTACTCTGTCGGTAATATAACCCTGCGCAATGCCATTTAAGCTGACCTGAAGGCCAAGAATTTCTAGTCGGATGGAGCCTGCGCGCGTTGCTATCGCGGTATAATCGACCCGAGAAAGCGCAACATCGATTGTCGTGCGGCGGAGCTTTTCCTTGGTAAATGGGTAGGAGTTGTCCAACAAATTATATGCGTTCCACAGTGATTGAACCGTCGGATCAAAGGCACCGCTGCTGATCTGTGCGGCGATCTGGCTTTGTTCCAAAACCTTGATAAGATCCGAGGATGGGGCTTGGATTTGACCATCTCGATTGAGGCGGGAGATCTCACTGTCAGACCGATAAAGGCTAAATATATTTTCAAGCCGCTCAATTTCGACAACCAGTTGAAAAATAGTTTTTTTGGCGTGGCTCGGTCTTTTATGCCAGAGGGTCATCTGAGACATTGCTCCCAAGCAGGCCCCGGTCCAGCGGACAGGGGTAGGCCTATTTGCGGCAATCGAGCCCAAAGCCAAAACCGAAGCCGGTAGCGCAATCCCGGCACCAATCACTTGTAAAACCCCCCGCCGTGAAATCGAGTTTCTCATGGCTTTAAATCTTGTGATTTAAGCGGGGCCAAGGTTGGGACGCTTGGATGTGCGGACATCCGCTCCAGACTTTTCCTAATCTTTGCCAAAGGCGGGCATCGATGATCGTCATAATATTCTACTTGACAATCCAAGCATTGAAAGCACTCTGACATTTTGATTTTGCCCGTTTTCTCAATGGCACGCACTGGGCAAGAATGCTCGCATAAATGGCAAGGACTGCCACATTCAGGGCGTCGCTTCAGCCTATCTAGCAAATGCAGACGATCAAAAATGGCTAAGGCACCTCCAAGTGGGCACAAAAACCGGCAAAAAGCCCGTTCGGTGAACAGTCCAATGACCAGGAGGGCCGTTGCATAGAGGACATAGGGCAGCCCCCGAACAAATATCGCAGTAATAGCTGTCTTGAACGGTTCCACTTCTTCGGCAATGGCTGCTGAACTTGGATCGACTACAACCAGAAAAAGTATTACCGTAAGGCTGGCATATTTGCCATACCAAAGGCTGCTTTGAAGCTTTTGTGATGGATTCCATTGTGGCAGATGAATGGCCCGGGCAACCTGGGCCAAAAGTTCTTGCAATGCCCCAAAGGGGCATAACCAACCGCAAAAAACGCCGCGGCCCAGCAGGATTAACGAAACAGCTGTATAGATGCTGATAATGACGATCAAAGGTTCTGCGAGGTAAAAGGTAAAACTTAAATTTTGAAACGGCGCGGATAAATAATTGATCAGATGCACAATCGAAAGTTGCGCCCCTACAATCCAACCAATCCAGATCAAGGTAAACGTAAGAAAACCGTTGCGTATGAGACGGTGAAGGCTCCGCTTTTTATTCAATTTGTCCTGAAAAATGAATATGACAGTTAACAGTAAAAGTGAACCGCATAAAATGGCAATGTCCCTTTGGCCTTCTTTCCAGGGTTCCAACCAAGCCGCGCTGCGCGTTGGTTCCGGCATAAGGATATATTTTTTTGGCAAATCGTAGTCGAGGCCGGCGAGTATGAAAGCCTTACTTGACCCATCTGGCCTCTGCGCGAATGCATGAAGGTCCACCCGCCAGGGTTCCATCGGATCGAACTCATTGTCTGGTGGCAGCACTAAAATATCGGCCAATTGGCCCAAAGAAAATATTACGTCGGATTTTACAAAATCATAAATACGGTCGCCCTGAGTCATGGTAATTCTATCGAGGCGAAATTGGTTTGAAAGATTGTTAAATTTGGTGCCTCGATGATCATAAACGCCGTGCAATGTCGCGACGAACACTCCTTCGGTGCCGTCTCCCATCTCATTCATTAATTTGTTGTAAGGCTCTTGCCCCATCCCATTTCGGCCAATTTTCGGGGGGTTTGCATAGCCGACGACAAATTCAATATATGTATTACCCAGGCCGCCAGAGACCGGGATTTGTGGCAAAAAGTTGAACAGGCCTGCCTTTTCCATTGCATCAAACAGGTCTTGGTTCGTGATGTGAACATAGGCCAACCCGCCATCTCTCACCAAATCTTGCGTGCTTAATGGTTTAAAATTTATGGTATCGACCGTGGGTTCGGTGACGATGATCTCCTCGCTACGGTACCTCACAACCATGCGTGCGCCCTCAAGAACGGCATTGCGCATCGCACGCGCTGATATTGTGGCACCAGCAACAAAAGACGGCTTTAATCCACCTTCCGCACCAAGACGCCCTTCTAAACCTTCAAGGCTTGTTAAGAAGGTTATCAACTGGGCTGTTCTTCGTGAGTCATTAAGTAAATATGGCTCTTGGTGAAATAATACGACCGCTCCGGTGATTGTGCCTTCTAGGGTTACACCCGCTATCACGTCAAAGGGAATGCTGGAGTATCCTGGGGCTCGCAGCACATCTAGGGTGGAAAATATATATCCAACCATCTCACTGCTTGCAAAAGCGGCGGCGGCTGATGGTCCATCATCTACAACAATTTTAACCGCATCTACCCCAGCAAAAACTGCGGCAATTACCTCTGGAGTGAGCCGGTCTAGAAGAGACTGATCAGGCCGTTTTGACGCTTCTGATGAGCGCTCACTTGTGGCCGGTGGGGATGCGTCCTCTGACATGATCTCATTCGATTCGGTTGAGGTCGGGCTTTGGTAAAACTCTTCTTCTTCCGGATTTATTTGTGCCAAGAGTGGAGCGAATGTGGCGAGGAAAAATAAAGATGCGCATATTAAAATAGAAGGTTGAATGGCTTTGACCGCTTTCATCATTGGTCGGTGCAGTGTTTGTTTGAAACCGCCCCATTTGGCAAGATTGTTGCACAACGGCTGGCTGACTCCCAAGGTGTGCCATTGTGTTTTGCGTGTCTAAAATTGGCGTTGAATAGAAAAGCATTCTGAAAATTGGCCTCATAAAGTTTGGCATAACCCAAGTCTGCCCCGTAAAGGTTAACACCTCCCAGATTGGCACCAGAAAGATTGGCTGCGGTCAGTTTAGTTCCAACCATATTCGCCCCCCGTAAGTCGGCACCAGAAAGATCAGCGCCAATTAAATTAGCATGAAATAGATTGGCACCCCTGAGGTCAGATTTAGACAAATTTACATTGCCCATGCTTGCACCAATGAGGCTGCTGTACATCAGCCTTGCTTCTGAAAGGTTTGCACCAGAAAGCTGGGCGGCTCGTAGGTCGGTCTTTACAAGATTTACGTGTGTAAGTTCACAAGACTCGCAGGACATTGAACCCAAAAGTTTGTTCAAATCTTTAGACTCCCAGCCGGAGGCATAGGTTGATGGCAAAAAAAACATCGCAGACAACAGGAGGATTTTCATCAAACAGGATCATTTCGATATCTGGTCATTCAAGCGTACGTCGGTAAAATTAGCCTGTCATCATCAAAATATCTGCTCAGTGAAATATGTAACTTAATATTTTGGCCTTAGATGCCGGATTGTATGTGTCAGATTTTATGTACCAACTCAGGTGTAAAAGGATCTCAAAATATTGAATGCAGCGCGAAACTTAATATATTGTGAATGAAATTAATTACTTATTAGCCAGGCACTTATCGTTTCAGCATCTTGCCCCAAGGTCCCTTTTGACTGTCTAATTTTTTAAATACTTATGCGTTCAATCCAACAGAATAGTTTTGATTACATAAACCAATAGTGCGCATTGATTTTTTTCTGTAAAACTTTTTGACAGCAGCGTTTTTATATGATTATTTTTTTATAAGTAATTTATACAGGCTGACAGATTTTGAAGAAAATTGGTGGGAATGACAGTAAAATCAGCATACGGCAGCTTGAAGTTTTTAGATCTATTGTTAACGCAGGGTCGTTTTCCAAGGCCGCAAATCTAACTAATTTATCGCAACCAACCCTATCACAAACTATGGCGAATTTAGAGAGAAATCTAAATACACAATTGATCATTCGAACAAAAAAAAAGACTATTGGACTCACACTAGCAGGGGAGTTTTGGCTGACAAAAGCCATAAAAATTATAAACTTAGTACAGTCCGCACAGGCTGAGCATGATTCAATTTACCTTGAAAATACTTTGAATATAAATCTGGGCGCCCCCCCGAGCATGCAAGGACGAATCGAGGGTTTGATCGCCAAAAAAGCTGTCGAAATCCCTTCAATCACATCAATGAATTTTGTTAGATTTGTAGATTCCAGTCAAGTTGTCGAAGCCCTTTTGTCTCATAAAATTAACATTGGAATTTTGTCCAATGAGAATATTTCTGGGCAAAGGGAATCTTTCAAAATCATAGACCTTTATTCAGAGGAGCGCCTGTGGGCGGTTCCGCGTTCGGTCCCTATATCCGATGTCATTGAAACGTTAAGAACGGCTAAGAATATTAATTCACATCCTGAATTGACTAAATATGTTAGCACACCGGTTCTTGCCACTTGGAATCTTGGCACCGTGAATTGGTATCGCGACAAATTAGTTTTTTCTGAACCTTATTTTAAGGCAACAACGCATTTATCTGCGATACAAATCGTTTCCGCGGGGCTCGCCAGTTGCCATATTCCTGCGTCCATGATCGCCAACCTATCCAAAGGTGTTAAACAAAAAATGAATTTTTTTGATATTGGTGAGACAAGCAGAATTATGTGTTTAGCATTTCCGAAGCATTTCAGCTCAAGTAATACGTTTATGGAATTTGTGGGGAAATGCAAAAGTACTCTCGTACAAGAATACGATCTCATACGACAGGAAACTTTGTCGGAATTAGATTTTATTGTAATCAAATGAATTTTTTTGCAAATTTATTCCTAAAAACAATCAACGGAGGCATGAGATGAATATCAAAAGGCTAAATTTGTTAGGAGCGTTTGTCGGAGTTGCAAGCTTTATGCTTTGTAATCCGGCTCTCGCTGAAAGCATAATCACCGCGAATTGTACGGGCATGATGGACCTGGAAATCTATAATTTCAATTCTGCGGAAGAATTGCAGGTTGTTCCTGGCTACGGCGAGGTCAAATTTGTCTTGTCGGAAGAGTTCATCACCCTCTCGGGTGAATTCGGACAGAAAAGGTTCGATTTGAAAGCGGGCACGCTGTATTTCAACGATAGCGATACAGGCCTTTATTGCACCTACAAGGGTCTCAAATAGGAACAAATCTGTTTCAATTTCAACATACAGCCATTTATTTTAAATTTTAAAATTTAACTTTTCTAACCGCTATGGATGTCGCGGTGCTTAGGCTCAGGACTCATAACCAAAATAGGACAATGGCCGCGAGCGCGATTGCAGACAGAAAAACCTTCGGACATCTGTCGTAACGGGTGGCGACACGTCGCCAATCTTTCAGGCGACCAAACATAATCTCAATCCGGTTGCGTCTTTTGTATCTTTGCTTGTCGTATTTGATTGCTTTGCGCCGTGACTTTCGCCCTGGAATGCAAGGCTTTATGCCCATGTTTACAAATGCTGCACGGAACCAGTCTGCGTCATAGCCTCAATCTCCCAATAGCCATCCAGCTGCTGGCAGGTTACTTATAAGGGCTTTCGCTCCGGCATAATCGCTGACCTGGCCAGCGGTCATAAAGAACCGGATCGGCCGCTCAATCGTGTCAGTCACTGCGTGCAGTTTCGTGTTCATACCACCTTTAGTACGGCCAATCAGACGTCCACGCCCCCCTTTTTTACCCTCAGGCTGGAAGCCGTGCGATGTTCCTTGAGGTAAGTTGCGTCGATTGTGATCGTCTTGTTGTCAGGCGCTTTGGCTGCGAGCCCCTCCATGATCTGCCCAAATACCCCCATATCACCCCACCGTTTCCAGCGGTTGTATAAAGTCTTGTGCGGACCGTATTTTTTGGGAGCGTCACGCCAACGCAACCCGTTACGATTAATGAAGATAATTCCACTCAAGACACCCCTATCATCAACACGCGCTCTACCTCGGCTCATTGGAAAATACGGCCGAAGCCGCCCCATTTGATCTTCGCTCAGCCAATAAAGATTGCTCATAAAACCCTCCACTGTTTGCGGTAGTGAATCATACAGGCTGGATACCATCAACAAAATTAATAGGTCCTGAGCCTAGTGCGTTGGGGCTCAATACATAGATAAGTTATGAAACTATTGAAATTATCAATTATTAAAATTGATTTTAATCGAAGATATTCATTTTGAGTCTCCAGCGTTATCCATTAGACATTTTTATAATACGGTGGTGAGCAACCAGCACAATTTTATGATTGGTTCGTTTGGAAAGTCATTTCTCAAACAGTCAAGCTTCCACTATGAGAATTCAAAGTTCCTAGGTCCTATTTCTGGGGATGATCGTAAAATTAAGGATGCTAAAATGGCGCTAACACTCAATATTAATGGCGAAGACCATGTGGTTGACGCAGATTCTCAAATGCCTTTGCTTTGGGCTATTCGAGAAAAAGCCGGTTTAACCGGTACCAAATTTGGTTGCGGTATCGCTCAGTGCGGTGCATGCACAGTAATAATTGATGGAAATGCGGTGCGGTCTTGCAACATGCCCGTTGCCGCGGCGGTTGGAAAATCCATTCGCACAGTAGAGGGGGTTTCGGCAGATAACGATCACCCTGTCCAGCAGGCTTGGCAAGAGATTACGGTGCCCCAATGCGGATACTGCCAATCAGGCCAAATCATGTCGGCTGTGGCTTTATTGGAAAAAAACGACGCACCGTCTGACAATGAAATAGATAAGGCCATGGCCGGCAATATTTGTCGCTGTGGGACCTATCCTCGTATTCGTGCGGCCATCCATCGGGCAGCCGAAATCGCAAAGTCTTGAGGAGAATGAAAATGAATAAATTAAACTTCACAAGACGAAACTTTTTAAAGGTCACTTCTTCCGTAGCTGGTGGTTTAGTTATCGGTTTCCATTTGCCACAGACAGCCGAGGCTAGTACTGGAGGCGCTATCGAAATCAATGCGTGGTTGACAATCGACGCTGATAATATCGTGAGCATCGTTACGCCTCAAACGGAAATGGGGCAGGGCGCGTTCACTTCCGTACCTATGATGATAGCAGAAGAACTGAACATTCCTTGGGAAAACGTACGCCACGTTATGGCCAGTGCTAACCGTCACGTGAACAATGACAATTTGTACACCACAACATCGACTGGTGGGTCACGAACCGTTGCTAGCCGCCATCCCTACATGATGCAGGCTGGTGCGTCTGCGCGCGAACGTTTGCGGATCGCTGCTGCTAACCGCTGGGGTGTTTCTGTAGATCAAGTTAACGCCAATCAAGGAATGTTGACGTCAGGGTCCCAATCTGGTTCATACGGAGATTTTGCCGCCGATGCTGCAGGAGTTACCCTTGCAGAAGAGCCAAAGATAAAGGCTTACAAAGATTGGTGGTTACTTGGAAAATCTGTGAAACGCCTTGATATTCCACAGAAGACAAACGGCACGGCAACATATGCTATTGACGTTGAAGTCCCTGGAATGGTTTACGCTGCAGCTCAAGCATGCCCAGTACCTGAAGGTAAATTGGTAAGCTATGATTTTGAAGCTGTCAAAAATATGCCAGGTGTCATCTCGGCAGTTGAGTTAAAGCAAGTTAAGCCGGTTGCAGCATTTACGGATCTGCGTAGCGGCGTAGCAATCGTGGCTGAGACTTGGTACCAAGCGAAAAACGCTTTGGCCGTTATGCCAATCGTTTGGGACTATGGTCGCGGTGCATCTATCACTTCAGATAGTCAAGCTGCGGAAGCGATGAGCCTAATCTCTGGACCTGGTACACTTGTACTTAATGTAGATGGCAATCCCGGCAAGAATAGGGATAAAGGTGTGAACCAAGAAGCCGTACCGGGCATTATTGCAGCATCTGACAATGTTGTTATTGGCGAAGTGTTTCATAGACCTTTCGAAAGCCACGCGACGATGATGCCACCATGTGCGGTTGCTGATGTTACGGCCGATCGCTGTGATATTTGGACTTTCACCCAAGATATTGCGCGTTCTTTGAACGAAACTGCTGATCAGTTGGGGCGTGACACTAAGAATGTGCATTTGCATCAAACATATCTGGGCGGCGGTTTTGGCGGCGGCTACAATATGGATGTGCACAGACAAGCCGCGGCAATTTCGGCAGAAATTGGGCGACCTGTCAAAGTCATCCGTAGTCGTGAAGAGGATATTGCTCAAGATTCGCAACGGCCACCAATTTGGGGTACTTATCAAGCCGCGTTGGGTGATGATGGACTACCTATTGCATTAACTACCCACATAGTGGGTGAGGAAAAAATGCCTGCCTTCACGCAGCGCAGCGTGGCCGATATGCCATATATAGTTGCAAACCGTCGGCATGAATATAGCAGTGTGAAAAGCCACATACCCATTGGATATCACCGAGCGCCGGGCGCAAACGCGAACGGATTTGTCATCGAACAAATGGCAGACGAGCTTGCGCAAGCTGGTGGTTGGGATCCACTGGAATGGCGTCTTAAACTTACAGAGGGAAATGAACCTGTACAGCGCGTACTTCTTGCTATGAAAGAGAAGTCTGGCTGGACAACAGATCTTGGCTCTGGTGTGGGAATGGGTTTAGCTCTTGTTGAATCCCACGGCACAGTTTCAGGCTGTGTTGCAACTGTCGAGGTCAGTAGGAGAGGTCAAATTTTCATTGACCGTTTGCAATACTTCATAAACAGCGGTTATGTAATCAATCCACTTAACGCGACAGAGCAAGCTGAAAGCTCTGCCATATGGGAATTAAGTCATACCATGACTGGTGGTCTTCAAATTCGTGATGGAAGAATTGTGAATACGAACTTTGATTCCTACACTATGATGAGAATGGCTGATACGCCTCCGAAGATTGAAGTACATCTTGAAATGTCGGAAGATCAGTGGTGGGGGGGGCTTGGTGAACCAACAGGACCGCCAACACCGCCAGCAATTGCAAATGCGATTTTCTATGCAACTGGAAAACGCATCAGGTCGACACCGTTTTCAAAAGCTGATCTGTAAACCTGGCACCACCGCCGGTCTCGTTGCCGGTAATTTGTTGAAAATTTTTTAAGGGGCCTTTTTGGGCCCCTTTTTTATTGTACTTCATTGGTGTGTCCGGCGTGGAGTTGGAGTTGTCCGACTAATACTTATCCACCGAGCTCCCTAATGTGACGCGGTGCTGATGTTCAAAAATAGCAAAAGCTCTTGCCACCTGAACGACAAGAGCTTTAAGGTCCATAGGACAAATCCTTAATGTGGTGGACCTGCTGAGGCAGCCTCTTTTGCATCCGTTGCAAGGTTCATCCATTCTGCTTGGTCGCTGAAGCGCCACCGCACAAATGAGGCTACGGCTGCGAGCTCTTCTTCCGATAGGGATATCGCTTGCATCTTCCTTGAACTAACACCAAGTGGCGGCTCGATGCCTTTAAGAATGATATTAAATAGATTTTTGGGGCTGTCATCATTCACGGAAAAGCTCAGACCAAGAGAAACAGGCTGCGATTTTACCAGCCTCGCCTTGTGGCATTTGACGCATTTACCTTTAAAGATCTGAGCCCCGGAGAGAATATTTGGTGGCACGTCTTGGCCCACAAAAGTGACGTCAAAGTCCTCTGGTAAATCTAGGCTTGCTATGGCCTTAAAACGCTTGGCGCTCTTATCTGGCTCGATGGGTGGTGTAATTTTGGCAAGCCATGCGGCGATAGCAAAGACGTCATCTTCGTTCGCTTCATACAAATTATCGACAACTTCTGTCATTGGCCCGCCCGCGATGCCGTGTTTTTCGCTCCAGCCATCGAAGAGGTAATCCGCGTAGTCATCAATATCCCAGCCAACAGTTGAGATGCTATGTTCCGCGAGTGGTGGAATGATCCAACCTTCCGCTTCGCCACCTTCAAAAAATGAATTCTTTTTGACGGCGCCAAACATATTTCGGGGGCTATGGCAGGCCGAGCAGTGCCCTAAAGTATTTGCCAGGTAGGAGCCTCGATTTTCCTCAACAGTAAGCGCTGGATCGGCCTCAAAGGGCGCCTTGTTATGAAATAAGAGTTTCCACCCTGCCAAAAGTGGCCGTAGGGAGAACGGAAATGACAGCTCATTTTGCTTGGGCTCTGACGCGATTGGCTCTCGTGTCATCAAGAACTGATAAATTGCCGTAAGGTCTTCATCGGTTGTGGCCGCAAAATGATCGTAGGGAAAGGCCGGATAGAGATGATTTCCTTCACGGTCAATTCCGTCGCGCATCGAGCGTTCAAAGGCTTCATAAGACCAAGACCCGATGCCGTTCTGAAAATCAGGTGTGATGTTGGTGGAGTAGATGGTTCCAAATGGAGTTGGCAGCGTAACACCGCCTGACATATGCTTGGTGCCCTTGGGTCGATGGCAGGAGGTGCAATCGCCAATCAAGGTTAAATTATGACCCAGTTCGATTTGATCGTCGGAGAAGCCAGCCTGGTCAAGAGATGTTAACGGCTTAATTTCGCTTGGAAATACATCGACTGAAACCACCGCAGTGGCCACAAGCACCACAGCAAGAGTCCCTGACATAGCAATTTTTTTATTCATAGTTCGGTCCTTTTAACCAGTATACTGTGTATTCTTGCTGTGAGGTTCCTTTCATCTGCGAACCCCAGGTGTTTCGATAGTAAGGCCCTGCGCTCTTTTTGTAAGGAAGGCTTCGAGCGCCAGGTACTCATCTGAGTCATTGTTATAAGGTTCTGATCGCACCGCGTTCATGCACCACGTAAACATGCGTTGAAGTGAACCGACTTCGCCCCAGATGAGGCGAAATATGGGAAATGCGTTGATTTGCCCCTGACTGATAGTGTCACCGCGCAACCTGTCGCCCCAGTGATCTTGATGACAGTCTGCGCAAGAAAGGTTCAACTGACCGCGTTTGGTTTTGTAGATGGTATTGCCCCGTTCAATCCAAGGCTGGGTTTCAGCGTTGCTCGCGCTGGCCATTGGCAAACCCCGTGATTGCAACCCAATCAAACTGGTCAGTGCAAGCAGGTCTTCTGAGCCGGGGGCCAGCGGCGAAGCGTCAAGTTTATTCACTATTTCGCTGTTTATTTTCATCTCAAGATTAATAAATTTTGAAAGTTTGGTATCGTATTTTGGATATTGGCGTGAGACGTCGTACATATCAGTTTCGATGTCTTGATGGCAGTTGCCACAGGATTTGGAGTTGGTCGGGCTGGGCTGATCCCACAGAGCCAATCCTCGATCAACCAAAAAAAATGCTGGATTTATAAAGTCATCATCCTGAAGTTGCTGCGTTGTGGGTTCCATGAAGTCATAACCGGAGATGGGGCCTGAGCCTGCCAAAGTTTGCGCATGTGCATGAGCGGCACAAATGATCAGTATGAGTGCCAATCTTTTCATGTCAGTCCTCTAACCCCATCAGAAAAGCCAGAACGTCTTCGACCTCTTGCGCTGTATATATTGTTTTTCCTTGCCACTTCTGTCCAACTCGAAAGAGATTTTCGGTGGAGAAATATGGGGGCATTACGGTCTTCTCATTGATGTGCCTTGCATCAATAAGCCGGAGGCGCAGGTCATGTTCGGAATACCGAGTAGCAACGCCATCCAAGGCTGGGCCAATTCGCCCTTGGTCACGATCTGGAAGGGATGCAATGTTATGACAAATCAGGCAACTTGCTTTTGACGAATCACGTAGGACCAAAAGGCCGTTTTCAGGGTCTCCGGCAGTATTCGTGAGCGCATATATAGCCGTTACGCCGTCAGAAAGCACTGATGTTGCAACCCAGATTGCAGCATATCCTGCACCAAGGACTAAAGATATTTTAAAACCCATTGTTGACCTATCCAAACATTATGTGTGTGAGGCTATTGTACCAATCATAAGCATAAGAAGCCTCAGCTTTTCTGACTTCGTCGCTTGCATCAATGGAGCTCGCTCCGCCGGTATTTTTGATTGATCGCAGTCGACCTTCATCGTTTATGCGATAGGCACCTGCGACTGAGATTCCATAGTCTGGTGCAACCAGACTGTAGCAGGTGTTGAGCAACACAGCGGTTTTGGGCGGCTCACCATTCATCAAAGATGCCACTGCATGCGCGCAAATTCCACCTTGAACCGAGGCCGAAAAGCCACTCTTGGGCATATCGCCCACCAACGCCGCATCGCCCAAAATGTGGATATTGGGCGCATGTTTGGACTCAAATGTGGCCTCGTCAATTTGGCACCATAACCCATTACCTCCTAAGCCCGATTGTAACAAAAATTGCGGTGCTTTTTGCGGAGGGATAAAATTGACAACATCGCCTTTGAAATTTTCGAACGGGGTCATAATTTCTAGATTTTTGGCATCTACTTCAATGATCCCTCCCGTTTCGGAGAAGGGAAAATGGGTAATCATGCCTGGATACAGCAGCTCCCATGCCTGTGTAAAAAGGGCTTGTTTGGCGAACGAGTCCTTTTCGTCAACAATCAAAATTTTTGCTGTTGGATTATGTCTTGTAAAATAATGCGCAACTAAACTTGCGCGCTCGTAGGGGGCGACTGGGCATCGGTAAGGGGTGTTGGGCGCGTATATTATGAAAGTTCCACCCTGCTGCATGGACGACAATTGATCCCTAAGCTGGAGTGTCTGCGCACCCGCCCTCCAAGCATGTGGCATCAGATTTTGCAGTGCTTCTGTATAACCTGGTATTTGGTCAAACTGCATCTCAATGCCTGGAGAGGCAATGCAGCGATCAAAACTTAGGTTCGAGCCATCGGTCAAGGATAAGACCCTTTTCACGGCATCAATTGTGGTGACTTTGCCAACTTTAATCGACATCCCTTGGGCCGCGATATTTTTATAAGAGAAGGTGATGCTCTTGAGCGATCTTAGTCCGGCGATCACCAAATTGGAAAACGGGCATGTGCTAAACGAATCCGTTTCAGTCACAATCGTGATGTCAAAATCAGGCTGAATGGTTTTCAACACTGTGGCGGCCGAAATCCCACCAAATCCACCTCCAATTATAATAATTTTGGGTCGATTTGCCCCGAGCGTAGGGCTGGCCAAGAGTAATCCGGTCGCGGCTGTAGCAGAGAGGGCAAGTGCTTGGCGTCGATTAAACGTTTTCATTTTGCCACCAACCCAAATTTTGAAATGTAATCTGCCAAGTCTTCACGTTCTACCGCTGAGTAGCCGGTCATATATCGATGCATGATGGTCGATTCGGTTTTTATTGCTAGAAACGTTTTAAACTTGTTCAGGACCTCTTGCTTGGACTTATGGGCCAAGCTGGGGATTTCAGACGAAGTTCCGGATTGGGCGTGACAAATTCTACAAGATAATACAGATAGTTCTGCGGTTGCGGCCAGTGAGATTTGTGGGCTCATCTGTAAAATAAGAAACGCAAACACAAATAACTGCGAGAAAGTGGCTGTCATTGATATGCCCTGTAATAGTTGGTCGTCAAATTTTGACATAATTTATCATAATTAAAATCAATAAATATCATTTATAATACTGATTATAATGAGTGATATTTTTGAGGACTTTTTGTTATCGTAGGCTAAAGTCGACACAAATCAGTTAAAAAGAGTGAGTACACTGGTGCAATTACCACCATCATCGACGCGCATGAAGCGCTCCTATCTGACGAGACGGGGTTTTGTTAATTCCTCCGCATCTTTCTTAGCTATGGGGCTTCCCTGCATGGCTTTGGCTACAGAATTGGACGTAAAAAATGCAATATTGACAGATTTTGGCGCCATGGATTTAGACGATGGACCTATTAATATCGACATGCCACATTATTCCGATTCCGGTGTATCGGTGCCGTTAACCTTGTCAGTCCCGAGTGACATGCAGGCTGATGACTATCCTGAAGTGATTGGACTTTATGGAGACCGAAATCCACGACCCCGGATTGCAAAATTTTATCTCACCCCGATGTGCAGCGCAGCAGAATTTTCGACTAGACTGCGCATAAAGGCCTATCAAAACATCGTCGCGGTGACCAAAATGCGGTCTGGCGCCTTATTCAGCGCCTCGCGCAAGGTTGATGTGACATTGGGGGCCTGTGAAGATGCCGTCGCTAGCGATCAATTTCCGCCCGGTTGGACCCCCAGGATCAAAGTTTCCGTTCCAAAAAAGGTGGAAGCGAATGGTAGCATTGAAGTCAGAACAATCATTGGCCATCCAATGGAAACTGGGCTTAGACGCGATGTCAGTGGATTGCTGGTACCAATTCGCATTGCCGAATGGTTCAGGTGTTATGTGAATGGGCAGTTGGCGTTTTCGGTAAAAATGGAACCTGCAATCGCGGCAAATCCCTATTTTGCTTTTAGGCTGAATATCTCAGAAGCCTCAAAGTTGGACTTTGAGTGGGTAGATACGAATTTAGACGTCTATAAAGTGGAGCGCGACATCGCAGTCAGTTGAGAGTGAACAGTTCTGATTCCCTAGGAGGGGAGGGACTGTAAACAGGTTTGGGGTTTAGACTTTGAAGCAATTTTTGGTCTTGTATTGGGCATTGTTACACCCGTGCTTTGCGGAGGGATGTAACAATGCCTGAAGCCAGCATCACCTATGCTGAGCATGCACAAGATATTTTGGAAGCCACCGTGAGGTTGATCAAATCGGGTCAGCCTTGCGCGCTGGTGACCAGTCTTGCAATTGAGGGTGGGGCGGCACGCGAGGTTGGGTCTTTGGCAGTTGTCTCGCAAGATGGTTCAATGCTGGGCTATCTGTCCAATGGCTGCATTGATCGTGACATTGTTTTACAAGGGCTTACGACCATTGAGACAGGGCAGATCAAACATATTCGATATGGTGCCGGTTCGCCCTATATGGATCTCAAGCTGCCCTGTGGCGGCGCGTTGGAACTGGTGATTGATCCAGCACCCAATTTTGAGATGTTGCGCGGCGCCTTAGAGGATTTGCGCGACCGCAAGCTGGCCGTGCTCACATTTACGGCGCAATCTGGCTCCGTTCGGTTTCAATATGCCCCAAAGCCAGCCCTGGTTTTAGCGGGGCGTGGCGCCATTTTACGCACCACTGCCAGCCTTGCGGCGCATATGGATTTTGAACTGCACATCGCCTCGCCCGACAGCGATGATCTCACGAACCTGGCACAGCTGGAGCCTATAACTTGCCAGCCCATGACCACGCCGCAAGCCTTTTTGCAGATACCAGTGGATGCTCACACGGCGGTGCTGCTGTTGTTTCACGACCATGAGTGGGAACAAAGCCTGCTGATGCGCGCCGCGGCGCAGGGGCCATTTTTTATTGGAGCCTTGGGCAGCCGAAAGACCCAAGATATCCGCCTGCAACGGCTTGCAGACGCAGGCCTCAGTCCGGCGCTGTGCGGGCGGATCCAAGGCCCAATTGGCCTCGTCCCTTCCTTGCGCAACGCCTCGCTGATCGCCGTGTCAGCTCTCGCAGAGGTGACCGCCAACCTGTCTGCAGCACAAATTAGATTAGATTGACGTGCAGCGGCCAGCGCTACTTTGCAACCTCGCGGCAGTGTCAGACAAAACTATTTGGGCTTTTTCAGAGTAAACTGGTTTTGTCAAATTAAACTTGCTTGAGACGGGCAGGGTGGTCTCGTAGCCTCTCCGTATGACAAAACACTCCCCATTCAGGTATTTTAAAACGAGCCCTGAGATCATCCGCTTGGCTGTGATGCTTTATGTTCGTTTTCCGCTCTCACTCCGTAACGTGGAAGATCTTCTGCACGAACGAGGCATTGAGATCAGCCACGAAACAGTTCGGTTTTGGTGGAATAGATTTGGTCCGATGTTTGCTGCTGAGAT
>Ga0209199_1001929_pt1 | contig 23476 bp, 27 predicted proteins | sample COGITO_mtgs_1105_7_FD_184805 | JGI IMG/M metagenome (GOLD analysis project Ga0209199, IMG submission 184805) | Pelagic marine microbial communities from North Sea - COGITO_mtgs_110523 (SPAdes) (version 2) | ecosystem: Environmental > Aquatic > Marine > Epipelagic ...
CCAGAAATTATTGACGGCGAAGCCCAAGAAGTGGATGGTGTAAGATATAAATACACATTTAAGCTGAGCAAATAGCTCAGTTCAACTTAGGTGTTATGTATGAGTTGGGTAATGGTGTTCCAGAGAACGATGCTGAGGCTGTTAAGTGGTACAGGAAAGCAGCTGATCAAGGGCTTGCAGATGCTCAGTCCAACCTAGGCGTTATGTACTTCAACGGTGACGGTGTTCCAGAGAATCATGTTCGCGCTTATGTTTGGCTTTCTATGGCTAAAACACAAGGCTATGAGAGTGCCAAAAAAGGGGTAGAAACAGTCAAGAATCTAATGACTAGGCAACAAATAGCTCAAGCCCAAGCTCTAGCAGCTAAGTGCTACGAGTCAGACTACAAAGACTGTGATTGATATGTTGTACAGACTATTCCTAGCCCTATTGCTTATATGCCCTACTGTCCTGACTACGCAATCTGCTAACGCATCTGACTTTTATGACACTGAGGCATTAACAGAGCAAGGTGAGACATGGGCGCAGCTCGGGATTGGGTCTTTAATAACATCAGCTGTAGTTGCGGGTAGCTATAATCGTGACAGCTTCTTCTACCAAAGCTACAAGCCAAATACCTCCATAGGCTACTACACCAACCAATCTTGTGACTTCATCAACATAGATCACGTAGTAAGCCTAAAAGATGCTTATGACAGCGGGGCAGCCTCTTGGAGTGCTTACAAGAAAAGAACTTTCGCTAACGACAAGGCAAACCATGTACCTTCCTGTGGCCGTGTAAACAGCTCTAAAGGCTCAGCTGGGCCAAAGGACTTCCTGCGCAGAAGCAATGACGGGAAAGGTCTAGAGTATGAAATCGTAAGGTTCTGTGAGTATGTTCAGAGGTACTATGCCGTGAAGGTTGAGTATGAATTGTCCTTTGAAGGCAATGACAGTGCTACCTTTGAGCAATGTGGTGTCGGTATTAGTTAGGGGCTGGCGGTAGCATCTTAGTCTTAGTGGTCTTTGACTCGAGAAGGCAGTCCTTTAACAATAAGTCTTGTATAGAAACGTAGGTGCAAGCATTGACTACTAATTGATAAACATCGCGCAGGCTGCAAACTGTGTGTTCGTCTTTGTTTGGCCATTGGGACACCTGTAAGTGCATTGATTGAATTCTTGCACATCGTTTGGCATCATCCCACCAGATTGCTTAGCGCTGCTCACTAGACTACAGCTATTTATTGGTTGTTCTATAGGTGCAAGAGACTGGCAAGCAGAAGTAATTATCACTATTGGCACAATCCAAGTTCTAAGCATGGCTTCACAATCCCTCAGACTGCTTAGGAATAACAATAGCATCACTGCCTTTTGCTAGAGCATCAAGAGCATAGGCAATTGTCCCATCACTATTATCACCACAGAGATGTATTGTTGCACCATTGGCAAACTCAACATGATTAGAGCCTAAAGTAATACCTGCACCGTATGGCCCTGTATGGTGTTCAAAGGGCGCTGATGGGATAACAGCAGAGGCTGCAAGTGTTAGGGCGAGAAGTGTCTTCATTGTCTGCTCATATTGTCCTGTATCTAATTAGGTACGGGTAATGAAAGAGGCACTAGTTCAGTCTTAGCATTAGTCCACTCTGAAGTATTACTACAGTCCCTCTTGGGTTACCCACCGAACCTGTTTCCCGTAATAGAGGGACTAAAGAACCTCTAGCGTAACAACTACTAGCAACAACTAGCCCCGCAGGGTAACTATACTGACTATGGACTGTAATGTTCCTGTATAGCCTATGAACTCAAGAAACAACTACTAGTAGCTTCCTCTAACAAACCTTCAGCTATTTGATGCTTTAGCACGCCAGAGCTCCCAATAGTCCAAATACTTCTTCATTGTTGTTTCTTTAAATAATGTCTCAAAATCTATAGCACTACCAGCAACTATTCCTTCAGCAGGGTCTATAGCGAGCTTTTGCTCTTCAACCTTAAACTGCTCTTTAGTCAATCCAAAGTGCTTAGATAATCTAGGCCCATCAGCATCTGTAGAGGCTATACCACCTGTTATGGCTCTGAAGGCGGCCTCCATAACCACTTCCAACCAACGCTGATAACCTGTTCTTACTATAAAGCTATCGTGTATGGGTAACACGACTATGTCGTCAGTCTGCATAGTCTTTATAACCAACTCAGCTATTTGACTGTCTAGATAAGTAGCTTTCATGCCAATACCAGCAGTAAGTTGGTCTGCTATAGGCTCATGAGTCTTTAACACCAAAGCTAATAACTCTTCGTGTGTTAATCCTAATGTTCTCAGCTCAGTTTTCTTGAGTTTGTAGTTGCCTGTTTCGTCGTTCATCAGTGCGTTAACAAATACTTTAATTAGTTTCCTTCTAGGATCATCATCACCTAACCAGTTATCTAAGCCTATGTCATAGAGGTCATCATCTACATCACGCTCAATACCCTGCAGTGCGTAAACAACCCTCAACGACATGTTTGAGTAATCAACCTCAGAGGTTTTATAGCCGTCTATGGTGATGTGTTGTCTATAGATTGACGGTACAGATTGCCACCAACCGTTATAAAACCTACCGTGCTTGTGTAAGCCTCCACGAGAGCAGATACGCCTCAGTTGGACTCTAGAGAAGTCTAAGTTGGCTATGATGTCTTCCTCGTCATCCTGTTTAGAGGTTCTGTTACCTGCTATTGCTTTGGCTATGTCATACAACTCATTGTCAGTAACATTCAAGGCCAGACAATGCTTTGTTAAAAACTCGTTATAGTTATAGAGACTACTTGCCATTGCAGTTACTTCAGGCGTATCTGGTGTTGCCAGTGTTACCTTCTTGTACTTCTTAGGCGCTTTCGGATGACGAGGTTTCTTTGACGTTTTCTCCACCCTGTCTCTCAATACAATTAGGTCCTCTAGGGACTTTGGTTGCTGTTTCGTCCATATCAAACCAATAGCTTTGAAGGTTGATTTCAAACGATTCTTTGCGTGTATTCTTGTGTAACCTACGCCTTGTTCGCCTTCATCAATACTTATCCATTTTAGCTGTTCAAGCGCCTTGTACACGTCAATGAAGTAACGAAAGGAATAATGGATTCTAGTAGGATATTTAGTCTTATCAGTTGAGAAACCGCCAGTCTTTTTAACCACTGATATACGAGTAGGGGCTTTCTTGATACTGACAGCGCTGTAGGCGTAGTATAGGGCTGACAGCAGGTGTTTAGCTATGATTAGCTGATGTTGTGTTCTCTTTTCAGCTGCAGCTGGAGACGAGCCTCTAGTGCTTGTTCTAGTAGCCTCAATAGTGACCATAACCTCAGCAGCTAAATCATCCAAGAAGTCAGCTTGTAGTATTGGATACCAATCAAAGCGAAGGCCATCTTTAACTGATAGTGTTTTTGACACTGTTACTTAACCCTTATCTAAACAACTCAATAGCTTCAGTACCCTTATGTGAATCCTCCTGAATACTGGCACTAAGTTACTGATCACAGACTTCCTTCAGAACAATTTCCCATGCTGAGGTCGGAGAAGGGTACATCCATTCTGATTCTTCACTCAAAGTCTCACCAATGCCCTTACTCATTGGTTGCTTGAAGAAATTAACATTAAGTTGCTTGTACGCGAATGTCCCACATTCTGCTTGCGAATAACTGGTAACCGACATAAATTTAGATCCTAGCGGTTGTAAAAAATCAGTTAAAGTCCAGTAGTAATAAGAACCATTGTGCTTTCTGATTCTGTCAAAATCCAAATAGTAACTATCTCCCTGTGCGGAAATTGCGACCTTAGTCCATTCACCAAAACTTAGGGACGAAATCATCAAAGAACACAGGAGTATGATAAAAGTATGTAATTTATTCATTCTGAACTCTCTCCTCAATCTTCTTCCATGGGAAGACTCTGAAGCTGCCCACCATAATGTAGTTGATTGCACCTAAAGGTAGCCACACTAAGAATCCGTATATGGCTGCGACGAGATAAAAACCAAACACATCTTCATTTTGCGTAAGCAGATAGCCTATAGGGATCACAATAAGAAAGGGCAAAAACGGAAACCCAGTCCATGCTAAAACATTGCTCACTCTATGTTTTACTGATGACACAGAACACTCCTGCCCTTATTTATTAGCGAATAACTGTATAGATCACTCTTTGCCTTAGCAAGTTCCTCAACACTTCAAATGCGACCTAAATAAGCATAAAAAAGGGCCAAATACAGCCTCGCTTAAAAGGCATTATAGAGCCTCTCAGAGGCATCCTAAGCATACCTATCAAACACCATGAAGCCAGCAATAACAGGCTTCTCAGGGCGATCTGGCGCGTCCTGTAGGGTGCTGTGGAGCAGGGTTGGCTGGGGTGCTGGAGAGTGAGTAAATGGTCTCTTTATGCGCTATAAAAGTGGAAAATATCTGCGCTAAGATTGTGGGAGGGTATTGTCATAAAAATACGCAAATACAAAGAAGAGTATCAGGCCCACAATCAAAGCTGCTTCGATGGCATCTATTACTTTTTTCTGAATCGCTGCAATCAAGAGCGCCAAACAGGTCATCGCAATAATGACATAGTCTAGTACTCCTCCCGTCCCAGATCCTCCATAGCGCAAAGCTAAAGCGGTATTCGGGAACAGCAATGCTATCAATGTCAAAGCAGCGAATGATGTGAGTGATTGTGAGTACTTTGTTCTTTTAACCATGCAAATACCTTGTATTAGATCGCTTCTATGATACAACAGAAGCCCAAACGGATCAGATGTAAGTTCTTACGTGCTATTCAGCACGGTTGCTGGGTAGTTGGCATAGAGTACCTATTTGGACTCTCACTCTTGGCTTTTTAAGCTCAGTCTAACCACGCCTATTGATGCTGACTACATTGCTGGGCACTGGTGGCTCTAAAGCCAGCAGATGCTCTAGCACCCTCCTTTGACTCATCAACTTAATAGCCTCTCCCATTAAACCAACTCAAAGTCATTGGTGACAGTGTCAATGCCAAGTACGACAACTTTAACTGCAGAGACCTATGAAAACGGTGAAGCTGATATTAAGTAGTCAATAAACAATAGCGGTACATTACTTAAGATGAGTATTAATAGCGGAATCCCAGTAGCTCTTAAAATTACTAATCCTTGAGAGGGAGGAGAATTTATCCAATGCTCGGAGGGAGATTCTTTGCAGTAAAAAACTCTAACGGTCCGTCCTGCTGGATATTCTTTTTTAATCGCTTCAACATTCTCTTCAATGTTTGAACGAAGGTCGAAAAACAGAATTGAACGATCAATGGAACCGAAATATCTCTTACCATTTACGGTATAACCATATGAGATCATATAAGACGCGGACTCCCCTGCAATGTAATCAACTCGAGTATAAGAGCCCTCAACGCTATCACGACCTAGTGCAGTACCCCAGAGTTTTGAATGCCTTTGGTAGACCCATCGGAAAATGGCCATAGCGATAGCAATTTGTGTGACAAATATCCAGCTTTCATTTGCTATTAGCATAAATGTTAATTCTCAAGTGGAGCACCCCTATGGATTTTAGTCTTACAGGTATCATTAGCAATTAATATTTGACTAGAGTTAAGAAGCCAATAAAGCTCAACCCTAGCTTATTGTCCCTGTTATTACAGGTGCAGTTGAGTCTAATAACACGCGGCATAAAGGCCAAATTCAGACTCGACTAGAAGGCATTTCAGGCTGTTCTAGAGTTATCCTAAGTATACCCATCTAGCACCATAAACCCAGCAATAACTTGGCTTACAGGGCGATCTGGTGGGCGCTATGGTGTGCTGTGGAGCAGGGTTGGCTGGGGAGGCGTAGTGAGTATATAGTACCTAATTGAACATTCATCCTTGCAGATTTCTCAGTTTTTCTCCCAGCTTTTCCGCCTTTAAGTGTGTATATCTATTAAGCATCTTCAGGTCTTTGTGCCCTGTGATGGCTGCCACTTCTATTACATTTAGCCCAAGTTCGAAGAATCGTGTGGTCGCTTCGTGCCTTAAGTCGTGAAATCTTAGATTATCTATTTGTGCGATTGCACAAGACCGTTTAAATGCCTGAGATACAGAGTCAGCTCTGATGCTGAAGACTAATCCTAAGTCTTTGACCTCAAGTTGTTTAAGCGAGGTAATTGCTTTACCCGTCAATGGCACTTTCCGTGGTTGCCCAGTTTTAGTCTCTGGTATAAGCAGAGTATTCTTAGTCCAATCTATGTGTTGCCACTGTATGCTTAGAATCTCGCCTCGACGCATCGCAGTGTGGACTGCAAGGTCGATAATGACGCGGATTTCTGGGTTGGATATGTTTTCTTTAACCGTATTAATCTCGGTACTTGATGCTCTTTTATGTCGTGCGTTAGAGACAGTTGGATATTTAACTTGAGGGAAGGAGGGCAAGTAGACGCCCATCTCACTTACTGCAAACCTTAAAGCACGAATGATAATACCCAGTTCCAACTTGGTCGTTGCTGGACTGACGCTTGTCAGCCTCTGATTTCTATAGCTAGAAAGGCGCTCTGAATCCAAATCTATAAGTCTTAATTGTGCCAATGAGTCTTTGATTATCTTGGAGTGAGCTTTGATAAAGCGCAGAGCTTTGAGGTTTCTGGCAACACAACTGTCATAGTACTTATCCAGTACGGTGCTAAATAATATAGTCTTTGCCTTAGAAGTATCTTCAAAGAGACCTCTTTCCATCTCTGATTCGACTTTCCGTGCCCAGATGACGCCGTCAGACTTCTTAAGAAAGGTTTTACAGTGCGTTGGGTAGCCCTGTTTGCGAACAATTACTTTAGTTTTGTTATTTATGGAGACAAATGTAGCCATCAACTGTTACCTCTACTGTACCTGATAAGTGAAAGTGATATCAGGGGAGTGGAAGATTGGCTTTAAGATATTGATTTATATGGAAAAAATGGTGGGCCCAGTAGGACTTGAACCTACGACCAATCGATTATGAGTCGACTGCTCTAACCAACTGAGCTATGGGCCCTTTTTTGAACTTGCCGGGATATTTTACTCGTCAATAAAGCTGCGCAGATGGTCTGATCGAGTCGGGTGGCGCAGTTTGCGCAGTGCCTTGGCTTCGATCTGACGAATCCGCTCTCTGGTTACATCAAACTGCTTGCCTACTTCTTCCAGCGTATGATCCGTGTTCATGTCAATACCAAAACGCATGCGCAGCACCTTAGCTTCGCGTGCCGTCAAGCTGCCCAGAACGCCGCGGGTTGACTCTGTCAGGTTGTGCTTGGTCGCTTCGTCTACGGGCAGTGCAATGGTGGTATCTTCAATCAGATCGCCAATGCTGGCATCTTCATCTTCACCAATGGGCGTCTCCATAGAGATGGGCTCTTTGGCAATTTTCAGGACCTTGCGAATCTTGTCTTCGGGCATCTCCATGCGCTCTGCCAGCTCTTCCGGGCTGGGCTCACGACCCATCTCCTGAAGCATCTGGCGCGAGATACGATTGAGTTTATTGATGGTTTCAATCATATGCACTGGTATACGAATGGTACGCGCCTGATCGGCAATGGATCTGGTAATCGCCTGTCGAATCCACCAGGTGGCGTAGGTCGAGAACTTGTAGCCGCGACGATATTCGAATTTGTCTACCGCTTTCATCAGGCCGATATTGCCTTCCTGAATCAGGTCCAGGAACTGCAAACCACGATTGGTATACTTTTTGGCGATGGAGATAACCAGACGCAGGTTAGCTTCAACCATTTCTTTCTTGGCTCTGCGGGCCATGGCTTCACCTATGGTGAGGCGACGGTTAACATCCTTGATGGCCAGGATAGTCAGGCCGCTCTCCGCTTCAACCTGAGCCAGCTTGCGCTGAGCTCTGACAATATCAACTTCATGCTTCTCAATGCTGGCAGACCAGGGATCATTGGCCTTGATTAGCTTGCCGGTCCACTTAAGGTTGGTTTCATTGCCTGGGAAGGCTTTGATAAAGTCTTTGCGCGGCATCTTGGAGTAGCGAATGCACAACTTCATAATGTTGCGCTCTTCAGAGCGAATTCTCTCTACTGCCTTGCGCACCAGTGCAATCAATGGATCAAATTGACGGGGCGTCAGTTTGAGGTATTTAAACAGGTCAGCCAGATCCTCGAGATTCTTAACCGAAGCGTTTCCAGTGCGGCCATAGCGAGAAATAGAGGCATCGGTTTTCTTTAGCTGAGCGCGAATAGCCTCAAAGCGTTCCTGAGCCTCTTCAGGGTCCAGGCCACCTTCATGTTCTTCCTCTTCTTCCACGTCCTCTTCAGGGGTTTCGCCGTTGGCAATCTTCTCGGCTTCAGCGGCTTCGGCAGCCTGCTGCTGGGCCAGAGCCGAGGGCACATGCTCCATGGGGTTGAGGTAACCGCTGATAATGTCGGTCAGCTTGCGCTCGCCGGCGACCACTTTATCCCATTCGGCAATTACCGTGGCCACTGTGGTTGGCCAGTCCGAGACAGCAGACATCAGTTCTCTGGTGCCTTCTTCGATGCGCTTGGCAATTTCGATCTCGCCCTCGCGGGTCAGCAGCTCAACAGAACCCATTTCACGCATGTACATACGCACCGGGTCAGTAGTTCTGTGCTGTTCAGACTCAACAGACGCCAGGGCAGCAGCGGCTTCGGCAGCAGCTACCTCATCTGGCGTATTGTCGCCAGACATCATTAGCAGAGATTCAGCATCAGGGGCCGTTTCAAAAACGGTGATGCCCATGTCGTTGATCATTTGGATAATGTCTTCGACCTGTTCCGGGTCGGCAATATCCTCTGGCAGATGGTCGTTGACCTCTGCATAGGTGAGATATCCCTGTTCTCTACCTTTGGCGATTAAATCTTTAATGCCGGACTGTTGCTTCTGGATGTTTTCGCTCATAGGTACTTTTTCTGTAGTGGGACGCCGAAAAATAGCGCGCAATTATATCCAATTAATAGGTCTTTGTCCCAGAGAATTTGGAGTTTATTAGCCTTATTTTCTTTTTCTCATCTTAGACTACAAGTCGTTGTTTTATCTTGTTTTTTAACTCGTTTGACTGGGGGTCATCGCCCAGCTGCAGGCGTATTTTATGCAGCTGCTTGATTTGGCGCTCGTTGAGGGTTTGGTTCGACAGTAAATGAGTGGCCTTATCACCTGCCGGCAGAGCTTCAAAGGCGCTCTGGGTAACATGCGCCAATGTGTCGCAAAACTCCTGATGATCATCGCGGCCTGTGCCCTTTGGGGGGTGGTAGAGTTCGCTGGCGGCTAGTGATTGCAGCACTTTAGTCTCATCCTGATTGCCATGGGTGCCCAGCCAGTAGGCAAAGATATGGGAGGGTTTGTAATGGGGATTATCGCGGACTACTTTAAGCACTCGTAAAAATAATGCCATGTCGGCATCAGTGGAGCTATCTAGCAGGCTGATATCCTCTATATGCTGTGCCAGGTCGGGGTGATTCAGCAGCAGTGCAGTCAGGAATTTAATCGGTGCCAGGCGCATTTTCGACCTGCGCTCTGCTACTAATTCGGGAAATGGCTCGTAGTCCAGATCGCCGCGGGTTTCCATAGGCTCATCGTAGTTGCCCGGGTCCTGTTGACCCTGAGAACCTTGCGCCGGGGCACTGCTGGGTTGGGCTGCAGTACGCTGTTCTGGAGGCTTATGGCTGGCCACATAGTCGCGCAGATTATCGGCACTGATGCCGGTACGCCGGGACAGCTCTTCAAGCATTAGCTGACGAAATACCCCCTGGGGAATACGGTTAATCTGTGGCGCGCACACTTTACTGAGTCGCGCTTTACCATCGGCGGTGCTGGTATCTATGCCTTCACTCAGCTGGTCGAACAAAAACTCAGACAGGGGTGTAGCCCCCTCGACCTGCGTTTGGAATTCGTCGGATCCCAGTTTGCGCACCATGCTATCCGGGTCTTCACCATCGGGCAGAAATAAAAACTTGGCTGAAACCCCATCGCGCATTTCTGGCAGAGCAATTTCCAGAGAGCGACCCGCAGCCCGAACCCCGGCACTATCGCCATCAAAACAAAATACCAGTTCAGAGGTGTAGCGAAACAGCTTCTGCAGGTGGTTCTCGGTCAGGGCGGTGCCCAGCGTGGCCACCGCATTGTGAATACCGTACTGGGCCAGGGCAATGACATCCATATAGCCCTCTACCATAATTAGGCAGGGGATTTCTTTAAGTGCCTGACGGGCTTCATAGAGACCGTAGAGTTCGCGACCCTTATGGAAAACCGGAGTTTCCGGAGAGTTGAGATATTTGGGTGTACTGTCGTCGAGCACTCTGCCGCCAAAGCCGATGGTGCGGCCGCGCTGGTCGCGGATAGGGAACATAATGCGGTGGCGAAAACGGTCGTACTGCTTCTTCTCTTCGGGCTTTACAATCAGCATGCCGGACTCTTCCAGCAGTTTGATTTTATCGGGCTCGGTGCCCGCGGCATTCAATAAATTATCCCAGCCCGGAGGCGCATAGCCTACGCCAAAGGCTGCGGCTATCTGGCCACTGAGCCCTCGACCTTTGAGATAGTCCACTGCAGTAGCGGCGCCCTGATGACTGCGCAGCTGCTGACGAAAGAAATGGTCGGACTCGGTGAGGATAGAATACAGATTGTCTTTCTTTTTGCTGACCGCGCGATCCGGTGCGGCTTCGCGGGGTATTTCCAGGCCGGCGTTTTTGGCCAGCATTTCCACCGCGGGCAAAAAGTCCACACGGTCAAATTCCATCACAAAGCCCAGCGCATTGCCACCGGCGCCACAGCCAAAGCAGTAGAAGAACTGCTTATCCTGGGCCACGGTAAATGAGGGGCTTTTTTCTTCGTGAAAGGGGCAGCAGGCCTTGTAATTTTTGCCGGCTTTTTTAAGTTGCACACGGCTATTGACCACATCGACTATATCGACGCGGTCGAGCAAATCATCGATAAATGTCTGTGGAATCAATCCAGCCATGAGCACTTCAGGTTAATGAATGAGGATCTAGCAGTGTAACCCCTTAGCTGCAGAAATTTAACTGTGGATTTTAATTGCCCTGCAACTCAGGAAGTCAGTGCGGCTTTTATCAGTCCGCTGACCGCACCTGCGTCCGCTCGGCCCTGTATCTGGGGCTTAATAATGCCCATCACTTTGCCCATATCGGCCATAGAGCTGGCGCCGGTCTGGTCAATTGCGGCGGCAATCATGTCGGCGATCTCGCCGTCGCTGAGGGCAGCAGGTAAAAAGTCTTGAATTACCGCTATCTCGGCAATTTCGATATCGGCTAATTCCTGGCGGCCAGCAGTTTCATACTGATTGATCGAGTCGCGGCGCTGCTTGACCATTTTGTCCAGCACGGCCAGTATTCGGGCATCGTCAATTTCGATTCTCTCATCCACTTCGATGCGCTTAAATTCCGCTTGCATCAGTCGAATGGCGCCCAGGCGAGCTTTGTCCTTGGCGCGCATGGCATCTTTCATGGCATTGTGGATTGTTTGTTTCATTGACATGGACATTCTCCAATTAGCGATAGGGTTGGCACAAATTAATTGGCACTAAGGGCCAGTTTGCGAATTCCAGAAACACAAAAAGCGCCATCGGGCGCTCTTTGTTTTAACTCTATAATCAGACACTCTGCAGCCAGAGTGAGACTTAGTAGAGTCGAGTAAACTTGCGTGATTCGCGAGATACTTTTTTCTGGTTGCGCTTTACGGCTGCCGCAGCTTTGCGCTTGCGTTCCCAGGTGGGTTTCTCGTAGAACTCACAGCTGCGAACCTTGGCCAGTATTCCGGCTTTTTCGCAAGAACGTTTAAAGCGACGTAGAGCTACGTCAAAGGGCTCGTTTTCTTTAATTCGAACGCTTGGCATAAATGCTTAATCCTGTAGTGAATATCAATGTCGACACAGCCACCCTGTGCTCGACTCTTCAAGGGCGCGTAGTCTATACACTTAGGGCTATTGATGCAAAGGTTTTTAAAGGGTTTTTAGACCATCTGTGGCAGGCTTAAAGTACGGGTTCACAGAGAGCAGCTGAGGGTTTAAAGTGATGCCCCTAAACCGCTTGGAGAAGCCGCTGTAAATGCTTGTATTGGGAATAGAAACATCCTGCGATGAAACCGGACTGGCTGTCTATGACAGCGAGCGTGGTCTGCTTGCCCACACCCTGTATTCCCAGGTCAAACTGCATGCGGAATACGGTGGCGTGGTCCCAGAACTGGCCTCCAGAGATCATGTGCGCAAAATTATTCCGCTGTTAAAGCTGGTGCTGGAGCAGGCAGGGGTCAGTAAACAGGATATTCAGGGCATAGCTTACACCTCTGGGCCAGGCCTTATGGGCGCTCTAATGGTGGGTGGTGCCATGGCTACTGCACTGGGGTTTGCCTTGGATATTCCGGTACTGGGTGTCCACCATATGGAAGGGCACCTGTTGGCGCCCATGCTGGAAGAAAATCCTCCGGCTTTTCCCTTTGTAGCGCTGCTGGTGTCCGGCGGTCATACCCAGCTGGTGTCGGTTCAGGCTATAGGTGACTATCAGGTGCTGGGTGAATCACTGGATGATGCCGCAGGTGAAGCCTTCGATAAAACCGCTAAAATGCTCGATTTGGATTACCCTGGCGGGCCTGTGCTCGCCGGTATGGCAGACCTGGGGCGAATTGATCGCTTTGATTTTCCTCGGCCCATGACCGATCGTCCGGGGCTGGATTTTAGCTTTTCCGGGCTAAAAACCTTTACCCGCAACCTAATACAGAAACATCGCGGCGATGATGTGCTGCCAGATAATCAAACCATATTGGATATCTGTGCAGGGTTTCAGGAAGCCGTAGTGGACACATTGGTGGTTAAATGTCGCCGCGCTCTGGCTGAGACTCAGATGAAAACTCTGGTGATTGCCGGTGGTGTGTCAGCCAACACCAGGCTGCGTCACAAGCTTGAGGTCGCACTGGCGAAAGACTGTGCCGAGGTATTCTATGCGCGCCATGAATTTTGCACCGATAATGGGGCCATGATTGCCTATGCCGGCTGCCAGCGACTGTTGGCAGGCCAGGTAAATGACCTGGAAATCTCAGCTACCCCTCGCTGGCCTCTGGATCAATTGCCAGCTGTAGAACCTCATTAAAAAGGACGGATAATGGATATTGTTTATATAAGAGACCTGCGCATAGAGACCATTATTGGTATCTACGATTGGGAGCGCGAGGTGAAACAGACGATCAGTCTGGATCTGGAAATGGCCCATGATATTCGCCGGGCCGCTGAAACCGACGATATTGAGCATGCGTTAAATTACAAGTCGATCGCCAAGCGCCTGATTGCCTTTATCGAGGCCAGTGAATTTCTGCTGGTAGAGCGTATGGCCGAAGAGATTGCCCGTATTGTGCGCGAAGAGTTTTCTGTGCCCTGGTTAAAACTGCGCCTCAGCAAGCCCGGTGCACTAAGATACAGTCAGGATGTCGGCATTATTATTGAACGAGGTGAGCGACAGTAATGGCTCTGATTTATCTCAGCCTGGGAAGCAATATCGAGCGCCGTCGTCATATAGGTGCGGCACTGGATGCGCTAGCTGAGAATTTTGGCGAACTGGAAATCTCCTCTGTCTACGAGAGTGAGTCGGTGGGCTTCGAGGGGGACAGTTTTTACAACCTGGTGGTAGGTATCAGATCCGAGCTGGGGGTGGGACAGATTTCCCGAATTCTCAAGGGTATAGAGGATAGCAATGGCCGCGATCGCAGTGCGCCCAAGTTTGGCTCCCGGAGCCTGGATATAGATATTCTTACTCTGGACAAGACAGTGGGGGAGCTGGACGGCATTTCGCTGCCTCGTGACGAGGTGCTCAAAAATGCTTTTGTGCTATTGCCTCTCGCCGAGTTAGCACCCCAAAGCCTGCACCCGGTAACCGAAAATTCCTATGCCCAACACTGGCAGGACTACGACAAAAACAAACAGAAACTCTGGCCGGTATCTTTTATCTGGCGCGGCCTGGATATTACCAAGGCTAATTAGTCCGCTTTTACTATCTAGAGGCTATTTGAACTGCCGCCATCCACAGCAATAGTCTGACCTGTCATATAAGTGGCATTAACCGCCAAAAAGAAGGCGGTATCTGCTATATCAGATTCAGTGCCCAAGCGGCCCATGGGCACCTTGCTCAGTACAGAATCCTGTTTATCAATGTCGTCCTCTTCATGCTCCGGCCAAAGTATTGCGCCTGGTGCTACGCTATTAACCCGCACATCCGGCCCCAGCTCCAGTGCCAGTGATTTGGTCATGGCTATATTGCCGGCTTTGGCCATAGTATAAATCGGGTGATTGCGCAGCGCCTGACGAGCATGCATATCCGAGATGTTAACAATGGCGCCCTGGGCCTTTATCAACAGAGGTGCCAGCTTTTGCGCGAGAAAGAATGGGCCCTTTAGGTTGCTGGCAATCAGATCATCCCACTGCTGCTCATCGCAGTGTTCCAATGGGGTGGGATAAAAGCTAGAGGCGTTATTAATTAGTACATCCAGGCGGCCAACCGTCTGCATCAGATCGACAATTTTATTCAGTCCGGCCATATCATTGAGATCGCTCTGCACTAGCAGGCAGCTATCTGTGCGCTCGGCATTAAACTGCTCGCACAGCCTGTCGGCAGCGGCGGCGCTGCGGTTGTAATGAATAACCACATTGTAGCCAGCGGCGTGAAATAGCTGAGCTGTGACCGCACCAATGCGTCGCGCTGCGCCGGTAATTAGTACCGTTTTACTGTCTGAATTCATTGCTGCACCTAGGCTGTTGGGTAGTTCTGTTTAAAGTCTGTCAGAGCTGTGGTCTGGCGCTGGCTGAGTTGAGCGCCAATCTCGGCGCCGCTAATTCCATCGGCTACCAGGTCGGATATATCTGTTTGCAGGGCAACCTCCCGGGCCTGGCGCAAATAGTCCGCCATGGGGTAATCGCGGTCTTCAAATCCAGTGCGGCCCCGGGCATCGGCCTCGCAGCTCAGTAAAAATTCTTCGAGTCTGTTGTCTGGTTTTAGTGCTCCAATGCCCTTTAGCAGCTTTAAAATAGTTTCCGGGCGCAACTCAAAGGCCTTGTGGCACAGCAGATGAAATTCCGTGACCAGCATGGCTAATTGGCGGTGCTCATTGGGCACTTTTAAGCGGTCGCAGACCTCTTTCACCAGCGGCAGTCCGCGCTCCTCATGTCCCTTATGGCTTGGCAATACATGGTCTGGCGTAATAGCTTTGCCCAGATCGTGCACCAGCACAGAGAAGCGCACCTCTGGTTTATCCGAGAGTTTTGCCGCCTGCTGCAGCGACATCAGGGTATGAATACCTGTGTCCACCTCCGGGTGGTAGTCAGCCCGCTGGGGTATGCCAAATAGCTGCTCCACTTCAGGCAACAGAATCTGCAGTGCACCGCAGTCGCGCAGCACCTGAATATAGATATCCGGCGATTTTTCGCACAGGGCGCGCTCGGTCTCTTTCCAGACGCGCTCAGCCACCAGATGAGCCAGTTCGCCACTGGAGGCAATGCTGGTCATCAGTGCCAGAGTTTCCGGCGCTATGCTAAAGCCCAGATGATGATAGCGGGCCGCAAAGCGAGCTACGCGCAGCACTCTAAGGGGGTCTTCGGTAAAGGCATCAGATACATGGCGCAGTACTTTGGCCTGCAGATCCTGCTGGCCGCCGTAGGGGTCGATAATCTGGCCGCTGTCGTCTTCGGCCATGGCATTAATGGTTAGATCCCGGCGTATAAGGTCGTCTTCCAGGCTAATATCTACCGCTGTGTGAAAGGTGAAGCCCTGATAGCCATGGCCAGATTTTCGCTCGGTGCGCGCCAGAGCGTACTCTTCGCCAGTTTGGGGTTTAATAAATACAGGGAAGTCCTGACCCACTGGCTGATAACCCAGTTCGACCATCTGCTCGGGAGAGCTGCCCACCACCACCCAATCATTTTCATCACTTGGGTAGTTGAGCAACTTATCGCGAACGGCACCGCCGACTAGGTAGATTTTCATGCATTATTCCAATGGTTTTAGCCATTGTAGGGTGCAGGGGGAGGCAGCTCAATGGAAACCATTGAAAACTGAATACCAGCGGCGTAGTTTTAGGCTGCTGGGCTAGGCTTTTGGCTTGTGAGTTAGTGCATATAGGCCTTTGAGATTAATAATCTCTATTTCTTTTTTATCGCACAGAATCATGTCAAAACTCTGGAAGCGGCTAAAAACCCGACTCACGGTTTCAACGGTTAGACCCAGATAGTTGCCAATATCTGCCCGCGACATAGGCAGGCGGAACCTGGTAGGGCTGAGATGTTGGCGTTTTAGTCGACTCGATAGGCTGAGCAGAAGGCTGGCGACTCGCTCTTCGGCTGAGCTTTTCGCCAGCAAGCCTATAAGATCCTGGTCCGAGGTAAGCTCCTTGGCCATCAGGCGCATAAAATGTTTTTGCAGTATGGGCATGGTGCGACTGATCTCTTCAAACCTGGCAAAGGGAATTTCACACAGAGCTGTGGTCTCCAGAGTTATGGCGGTATTGCTGTGGCTACTGTTGTCTATGCCATCCCAGCCAAAAATCTCGCCGGGCAAATAGAAACCTGTGACCTGTTCGCTGCCGTCATCACTGACGCAAAATGCCTTCACCGCGCCACTGCGAATCGCGTATACGGCCTTAAACTGGTCACCACCATGAAATATATATTGGTTTTTATGAATGGGTCGGCCCCGCTCAATCACCCTGTCCAGCCGATCCAGAGAGCTGCTGTCCAAAGTCAGTGGCAGGCACAGCGCACTCATGCGGCAATTGTGGCAATTGCTGGATTGAATATTGAGAGTGGGAGAGCGCATAGAAATCCTTGTAGTTACGACATAAGTCCATTTAACTAGTTACTATTAATGAGTATAGACTCAGAATTGATCTAAATCATGCTGGCTCTGTAAATCCCTCCAATCGCCGCTCTTTCTGCCCCTGGCTGGCTAGACTTAGGGTAAGGCTGGCTCCCGAAACGGGCGCAGCTAAGTCAACTTTGGAGATAGATTGTGGACAATATTCTAGTGGTTTTGGACGGGTCTGACAGAGACCAATTAGTTATGGAGCAGGCGGTGGCATTGACCAGTCACAACCAGGCAAAGCTGCGAGTACTGATGACGGTGTATGACCAGATCGAAGAGATGCATAAATATATTGGCTTCGATAATTACAGGGATATCAAACAGGCACTGCTCGACGAGGCCGAAACCCATCTGCGGCTGCTAACCGATCGCTACAATGTCCATTTTTCTTCGAATATGGTGTGGGGCAAACGCTGGAATAAATCAGTGGTAGATACCGCCAACAGCATGCAGGCAGACCTTATTATCAAGGTTGCCGGTGACCGGCAGTCTGGTATTGCCAAGCTTTTTCACACGCCGGAGGACTGGCACCTGTTGCGCGACGCCAGCTGCCCAATCTGGATGGTCAATGGCGAGGGCCAGGGCCTGGAAAAAGTGGTTGCCGCTGTGGGTACACTTGATGAAAGCCGAGAGCATGGCTTGCTTGGCAAGAAAGTTATTTTAAAGGCCCGGAGTATGGCTGAGGCGCTAAACCTGCCTCTGGAGCTGGTCTCTGTGATTCCCGACTTTAGCGCGGCCAACCTGGCCACAGCCTATGTGCCACCGCTGCCTGGCCAGTCAGTACTCTGGCATGAAAGTGCCCAGCAGGTACTGGCCAATACTGAGGAGCAGCTTAATAATCTGTGTGCCGAGTTGCGGGTGCAGGCCAGTGTCAAGGTGCTTACTGGCCAGGTGGAACGAGAACTCGCAGAGTTGGTAGGAGACAGCTCTCTGCTGGTAATTGGCAGCGCTGCCAATCTTGGACTGGCGGGTAAATTTATTGGCAATACCTCAGAAAAGGTTCTCCACTACCTGACCTCGAATATGCTGGTAGTGCACTGAGAGCTTTGATTACTGCTTTTCCCCCCAAAGCTGCTGCAGGCGCTTATCGCGGCCGCAGCTCCAGCGATAGTAGTTGTAGCGGGTAGGGTTCTTTTTGTAATAGTCCTGATGATAGCCTTCGGCAATGTAGAATTTTGTCGCTGCCCTCAGCTGGGTTTTAATCTTGCCGGTAAACTGGGGTTGTGCGTCTATGGTTGCAATTGATGCCTGAGCCGCCTGTTGTTGGCTATCGCTCAGATAGAATAGCTCACTGCGATACTGCTGGCCGCGATCGCAAAACTGACCGCCTCCATCCAGGGGGTCGATATTGACCCAAAAGTGCTCCAAGAGCTGCTCAAAGCTAACTATCTGGTTATCAAATATGATCTCGACCGCTTCTGTGTGGCCGGTATTTCCTGCAGAAACCTGTTTGTAGGATGGGTTTGCCACATGGCCGCCAATATACCCGGAGACTACAGAGCTGACCCCCTCTAGCTTCTCGAAGTCGCTCTCCATGCACCAAAAGCAGCCGCCGGCGAAAATTGCCACTTCATCTTCGGCCAGGCTTTGGCTTGCAATAGCCAGGCTAATCAGCAGGGTTGTGAGCAGAGCACAGGGACTTTTTGTGATCAAAATAATCCTCCAGAAATAGTCTAAATAATGGCTGACAGCAGTTGTTACGCAACTCCGATCTCTGTGGTTTGACCCAAATACAGATCAGAGTTTCCTTGGGGAATTTAATATCTTGACGGAAAGGGTTTTTAGACTTATTTTTCGCGTCTCGGGTATCTGGTTTTAGCTAATCGCTGAACTGCCCCATGAGCTTGGTTGAGGTTTTTGGATGAGCGATGATCTTGATGATTTAGAAAGCGGCGAAGAGCTGGAAGATTCCGATGCCAATTCGGCTGATTTGGAATCTGAAAATACGCTGTCAGATAAACAGCAGGCTCAGATAAAGCGCGAATCGCGGCGCAGGTTGGAACTGAAACTTGAGCAGGCCCGTATTAACAGGCAGGTTCAGGAATATGATTTTGATGATGACTTTGATTAGCCATTTCTAACTGAACCATTCCCGCACATTAAAGACAACATTTGATCTCTGATCTTTGGCATAATGTGCCCCGCAAATAAACCAGGCCGCGGAAAAACTGTTGTCCACTCCACCTCTTATAACAGTCGAGCAACTCGCTTTTGAGCGCGATGACTGCAATGTCTTTAAACCAGCCAGCTTTAATGTTGAAGCTGGGGATATTGTGCAACTTGAGGGTGCTAATGGCGCGGGCAAAACCACCTTAATGCGACTGATGACCAGCGCCCTGCAGCCGACCTCTGGAGCATTGCTCTACAAGGGCCGTCCAATCAATGATTGTCGCTATGAATACCTGGACAGTATCCTCTATATAGGCCATCAGTCCGGTGTCAAAATGACCCTCTCGGCAGAAGAGAATTTGCGCTGGATGAGCCCGGCCTCTGTCAGTTCAGCTGAGATTACTCAGGCTCTGGATGCTGTGGGCCTGCGCGGCTTTGCCGATATGCCCTGTTACAGTCTCTCAGCGGGCCAGCACCGGCGGGTTGCGCTGGCGCGCTTGCATACCAGCAAGGCAGCAGTCTGGTACCTGGATGAGCCCTTCACTTCAATTGACAAGCAGGGTGCACTGGCTCTGCAACAGCAGCTGGAAATCCATGTGCAGCAGGGCGGTGCGGTGGTGCTTACTACCCATCAGAATCTACCTCTCGATGGCTTACGTAAGTATATTGTTGAATCCCATACTGATCTGGGAGTGCAGCCATGATCGCTGGCAGTCAGGGCTTTGCAGGTTACCTGCGGCGTGATCTGCTGCTGGCTTATCGCCGCAGAGGCGAGGTGGCCAGCCCATTAATATTTTTTGTGCTGGTTTCGACGTTGATTCCCCTGGGAATCAGTCCGGATTCGGCCCGACTGGCAGAGCTTGCTCCCGGTATTATCTGGGTTATGGCGCTGCTGGCGACTCTGCTATCTACCGAGACATTATTTGCCAGTGACTATCAGGATGGTTCTCTGGAACAGCTGCTTATTTCGCCGCAGCTTCTGGCGCTGCCTGTGCTGGGCAAAATAGTGGCTCACTGGTTGGTTACAGGTCTGCCACTCACAATGGTGTCACCACTGATTGGCGTTATGCTGTCGCTGCCGGCCGAGGGGCTGTTGCCTTTGATGGCCAGTCTGGCGCTGGGCACCGCCTGTCTCAGCCTTATTGGCGCGGTGGGCGCGGCGCTGACTGTATCCCTGCGCAAAGGTGGGCTGCTGCTATCTGTGCTGGTTATTCCGCTATATATGCCGGTAATTATTTTTGGCAGCGCAGCGGTGCAGGCAGCTGTAGATGGGTTGAACTGGCTGGGACCTCTGGCGGTTTTGGGAGCAATGCTCAGCGCTGCAGTAGCTCTATGTCCACTGGCTATTGCAGGTGCGCTGCGGTTAGTGAGCAATAATTAATTGATTGATAGGTTGTAACTTCTATGGCTTCAGGCAGAAATTGGAACTGGTTTCACCGCATGGGATCACCGCGCTGGTTTTACGAAACCACTGGCCGCTGGCTGCCCTGGCTCTGGGTGCTGACTCTGGGGCTGATGCTGACTGGTTTGGTCTGGGGGCTGGCCTTTGCCCCACAGGATGCCAAGCAGGGCAATAGTTTTCGGATTATCTATCTGCATGTGCCGGCCTCATTTCTGGCGTTGGCCGGCTATTATCTGATGGCCATTGCCGGAGCAATCGGGCTGATATGGAAGATGAAACTCAGCTATATGGTCATGAAGTCAGCGGCGCCCATTGGTGCTGCGCTTACTTTTATTGCGCTGTTTACCGGCGCGGTGTGGGGCAAGCCTACCTGGGGCACCTACTGGGTCTGGGATGCACGTATTACCTCAATGCTGATTCTATTGTTTTTATATCTGGGGGTGCTGGCACTGCAATATGCATTTCACTCGCAGGAGACGGGCAATAAGGCCAGCGCCATTTTGGCACTGGTGGGCACGGTCAATATACCGATTATCTACAAGTCTGTGGACTGGTGGTATACATTGCATCAGCCCGCCACCATCAAATTTACCTCGGCACCCAGCATGCATCCGGATATGTTTCAGCCTCTGCTAGTAATGATTGTTGCGATGTACAGTTTTTATGCGCTGGCCCTGATTTTGCACACCCGCGTGGAGATACTGCGCCGCGAGCGCAAGGCGAGCTGGGTGCGAGAGCTGGCGCTGCAGGCTGAGCCAGGGGGGGTGGCACAATGAATACTCAATTTGATAGCTTGCAGCAGTTCTGGGAGATGGCGGGTCACGGTCCCTATGTATGGACCGCGGTGCTGGTCTCTCTAGCCGTACTCGGCTGGTTGCTGATCAGGCCAGTGCAGCAGCAGCGAGCAAACCTGCAGTCTATTGTGCGCCAATCGCAGCGCGAGCAGGTGCAGCAGGCAGCAGCGGCTGGGCTTTCAAAGGAAGACAAATAATGCACCCAATACGGAAACAGCGTCTGCAGCTAGTGATACTGCTGGTGGTAGCGGCCTCAGCGATTGTCGGGCTTATGGCCTATATGCTGGGTCAGAATGCCAATTACTTTTATACCCCATCGCAGATTGCCGCCGGTGAGGCGCCCTTGGCTGTGCATATTCGTGCCGGGGGCATGGTAGTCGAAGGCTCGGTGCAGCGGTCGCCAGAATCTCTGGATGTGCTGTTTGATGTCAGCGATGGCATGGCAACTCTAACTATTCATTATGCCGGTATTCTCCCAGATCTATTTGATGAGGGCGAGGCGGCGGTTGCAGCGGGCAAGCTGGATGAAAACAGCATACTGCGCGCCACCGAAGTGCTGGCCAAACACGACGAGAAGTACACGCCACCCGAAGTGGCTGATGCCATGAATAAGGCCTATGAACTGAAACAGCAGGAACAGGCTCAATGACCCCAGAACTAGGCCATGTGGCACTGATTATTGCGCTCTGCTTTGCCCTGGCCCAGGCCGCGGTGCCTATGGTCGGCTCTTTTACCGGCCATAGCAGCTGGATGCGTCTGGGGCACAGTCTGGCTCTGGGTCAGTTTGTGTTTATTGCGCTGTCATTTGCCTGTCTGGCCAATGCCTTTTTGCAAGATGACTTCTCTGTGGCCTATGTTGCCAACAACTCCAATACATTGCTGCCCGACCGCTTTAAATTCAGTGCTGTCTGGGGTGCCCATGAGGGCTCCCTGCTGCTCTGGGTGCTAATGTTGGCAGGCTGGTCTGCGGCAGTGGCACTGTACAGCCGTGAATTGCCAGCGCAGCTGGTAGCCCGGGTGTTGTCGGTGCTTGGCTTTGTTGCCCTTGGCTTTATTATCTTTCTGTTGCTGACCTCCAATCCCTTTGATCGCCTGCTGCCGGTGTCCCCGGTGGAAGGCCGGGATCTCAATCCCCTGCTCCAGGACTTTGGACTTATTGTTCATCCGCCCATGCTGTATATGGGTTATGTGGGCTTTGCTGTGCCCTTTGCCTTTGCCATTGCTGCATTGATTGGTAGCCAGTTCGACAGTGCCTGGGCGCGCTGGGCAAGACCCTGGATCAACGTGGCCTGGGCATTTCTTACCCTTGGTATTGGTCTGGGTAGTTGGTGGGCCTATTATGAACTGGGCTGGGGAGGCTGGTGGTTCTGGGATCCGGTTGAAAATGCCTCATTTATGCCCTGGCTGGTGGGCACGGCACTGGTTCACAGCATAGCTGCAACAGAAAAGCGCGGCGTGTTTAGAAGCTGGACTCTGCTATTGGCGATCTTTGCTTTCTCCCTAAGCCTGTTGGGTGCCTTTTTGGTGCGCTCAGGTATTCTTACCTCGGTGCATGCCTTTGCCAGCGACCCGGAGCGGGGCGCATTTATTCTGGGCTTTATTACTCTGGTGATAGGCGGGTCCCTGACCCTGTTTGCCCTGCGAGGCCCGGCTATGCAAAAAGTGGCTGGCTACGGCGCCTGGTCCCGGGAAATGATGCTGCTGCTAAATAATATTCTGCTGGTCAGTTCGATGGCGATGATTCTGGTGGGCACCCTGTATCCTCTGCTCGCCGATGTGTTGGATTTGGGCAAGATTTCAGTTGGCCCTCCATACTTTAATTTTTTCTTTGTCCCTCTAATGTCTGGTCTGGCCATAACTATGGGCTTTGCGGCCTTTACCCGCTGGAAAAAAACCGACCCTGGCTTGCTGCGCAGCAAAGCTGTTGCTCCGGCGCTGATCAGCCTGGCGCTGGCCCTGGTGTTGCCGCTGTTTTTGGCCAGCGAGATATCCTGGTCAAGTTACTCTTTTGGGGCAGTATTTACCCTGTTGATCAGCTTCTGGGTGATTGCCATGACAGCACGGGATGTGCTGGATAAAACCTCCGGCAAATGGTCGGGGCTGCGCAGATTATCTGGCAGCTACTGGGGCATGGTGATTGCCCATATGGGTTTGGCGGTCTGTGTTCTGGGTGCGGGGCTGAGTACTGTCTATTCCATGCAGCGGGATCTGCGCATGGAGCCGGGAGATAGAGCTGAGGTTTCAGGCTATGAGTTTGAATTTGTCAGTATCAGTCAGGTTCAGGGCCCCAACTATATTGCCTACCGAGGAGAGATAAATGTTGAGCAGCGGGGGTCTATCGTGGCCCGTATGCTGCCAGAAA